>JAEEGF010886565.1_pt1 | contig 13704 bp, 12 predicted proteins | sample 9134171 | NCBI WGS metagenome assembly JAEEGF01 (sample SAMN16246542, study PRJNA631951) | gut metagenome | biome: gut microbiome; feature: rumen; material: AP-attached | host: Bos | place: Iran: Karaj | collected 2018-10
AAGAATAGCAGAGCCTAAATTTTCGTCCATATAAACCTCAAAACTACGACCGGTCGCCGCTTTGCTGGAACTATTGGGAAGCAATAGTTTGATAGCATTGGGACTTACCAATGTAGAGGTAATCATAAAAAATATCAAGAGTAGAAATACCAAATCGGCTTGAGTCGATAAGTTGAATTCTACGCCATTTTTAAAATTAGATTTAATCATGGCAGATTATTTTATAGGTTCGTTAAGTAAATCCATAAATTCAGTTGCCCTTGCTTCCAACAAGAAAACAATGTTGTTGATTTTTGACACCAAAACATTAAAGCAAATGTAACCGAGTATGCCGACCACCAAACCGCTTGCAGTAGTTATCAAGGCAGTGTAGATACCGCTTGCCAAGTCTGCAATTTCAAGGTTGTTGCCCGATGTGGCCATATCGTGAAAGGCGACTATCATACCTGCAACTGTTCCCAAAAAACCGAGCATAGGAGCGATACTAGCCATGGTGGAAATGGTGCTTACACCTTTTTCCAATCGGCTCACTTCCAATTGTCCGACATTGGAAATAGCTTCATTGATGTCTGTCAAGGGTTTGCCTAAACGGGAAAGTCCCTTGTCGATCATTCTTGCAATTGGCGTGTTGGTTGCCTTACACAACGAAACTGCCGCATCTAAACGATTGTTGTGGATATTGTCGCGAATGCTGTTCATAAAATTGGTATCATCTTTGGCGGCTTTTTGGATAGTAAGATACCTATCTACAAAAATAAAAATGATGATAGCTGACATGATAAGTAGAGGAATGGTAATCCAAATACTACCTTTGTCAAATAAAAGACTAAGAATACTTAATTTTTCCTCTGTCGGAACAACGGCCTCTGCAACGGCATCTGTTTGTAAAAGAATAAATTCTAACATTATCGTCTATTTTATATTTTGTCTTGCAAAGGTAAGATATATTTATACATTGATTTTTTATAAGATATATTTTTTATAAACATAGAAATGTTAAAATACAGCACCGAAAAAAGTGAAAGAAAAAACAAGTTAAAGACCGCTATTTTGTTTATAAAAATGTTAATAAGTAAATGGGTAAATCGATAGTTCGCCTTGAAAAAAATGTTATCTTTGTATGTTTATAAGACGTTTCTTTAAGAGATTAAAAATGAGCGAAATAGAAGAAGGAAAAATGCAAGAAAGTCAGCACTATGATGCAAGTAACATCCAAGTTCTGGAAGGATTGGAAGCTGTTAGAAAGCGTCCTGCCATGTATATTGGAGATATAGGCGAAAGAGGTTTGCATCACCTTGTATACGAAGTGGTGGACAATTCTATTGACGAAGCATTAGCCGGATATTGTCATAATATAGAAGTTACTATTCATCCCGACAATTCTATCAGTGTTTTGGATGATGGTCGTGGTATCCCTACCGATATGCACGAAAAAGAGAAAAAATCCGCCTTGGAAGTTGTCCTCACGGTATTGCATGCCGGTGGAAAATTTGACAAAGGCTCCTATAAGGTTTCCGGTGGTTTGCATGGTGTGGGCGTGTCTTGTGTAAATGCCTTGTCGAAATATTTGCGTGCAGAAGTATATCGCAACGGACATCGCTATGTGCAGGAGTATGCCTACGGCAAACCAAAATATCCGGTTAAAATTGACGGAGATTCCGACAAACACGGCACTTATATTTATTTTACTCCCGACGATTCTATTTTTGACGCAACAGTATATAAATATGATACATTGGCAGCTCGTTTGAGGGAATTATCCTATCTGAACAAAGGTATTAAATTAACTTTGCAAGATTTAAGAGAAAATCCTAACGAAGACGAACTGAGAAAAGATGTTTTTTATTCAGAAGAAGGATTACGGGATTTTATCGACTATTTAGATAACAGCAATAAAGACAAACTCATGGAAGAACCTATCTGCATGGAAGGTGAAAAAAACGGCATTCCTGTCGAAGTAGCCATGCAGTACAATACTTCTTATTCCGAAAATCTACATTCTTATGTCAACAATATCAATACCATAGAAGGTGGTACGCACCTGACAGGTTTCAGACGTGGTTTGACAAAAACTTTGAAAAAATATGCCGACGACAACAAATTGTTGGAGAAGTTGGAAAAAGATAAAATAGAAATCACCGGAGACGATTTCCGTGAAGGCTTGACAGCTGTTATTTCCGTCAAAGTGGCAGAACCGCAATTTGAAGGCCAAACCAAAACCAAATTGGGCAATAGCGAAGTTGACGGTGTTGTCAGTCAGATAGTCAGCGAAATGCTTACCTATTATTTGGAAGAACATCCTTTAATAGCTCGTCAAATTGTTGATAAAGTGGTTTTGGCGGCTATGGCAAGAGAGGCTGCAAGAAAAGCCAAGGCAACCGTTCAACGTAAAGGTGCGCTCACCGGTTTCGGCTTGCCGGGCAAATTGGCAGATTGCTCCAGCAAAGATCCTTCCGAATGCGAATTGTTTATCGTCGAGGGAGATTCTGCAGGCGGTACCGCCAAAAAAGGCAGAAACAATCGTACACAAGCTATCCTTCCCTTGAGAGGTAAAATTCTAAATGTAGAAAAAGCCTTAGAACACAGAATTCTTGACAACGAAGAAATAAAAAATATCTATACCGCTTTAGGCGTTTATATAGAAAATACGCCGGAAGGCAAAAAGTTGAATGTTGACAAGGTACGCTATCATAAGGTAATCATTATGACCGATGCCGATGTGGATGGTGCTCATATCGCTACTTTGCTATTGACATTCTTCTTTAAATATATGCGGGAAATGATTGACTTAGGCTATATTTATATCGCCACACCACCGCTATATCAAGTGAAAAAAGGTAAAGACGAACGTTATTGCTGGACAGAAGAAGAAAGAGTTCGTTTGATAAATGAAATGGGACAAGGCAAAGAAAAAGGTTTGCACGTACAACGTTACAAAGGTTTGGGAGAAATGAATGATGTACAATTGTGGGAAACCACCATGGATCCCGAACGTAGAACCTTACGCCAAGTGTCAATAGAAAATGCTATGGAAGCTGCTCATGTTTTTTCCATGTTGATGGGCGATGATGTGGCTCCTCGTAGAGAATTTATTGAAAAGAATGCAAAATACGCAAATATTGATGCATAACTATTTTAAATTTTAGTGAAGGGCTTGTGCGAGAAATCGCGCAAGCTTTTTTTTATTTGATTGTTAAGATGAAAATATTTTGTATAGGCATGAATTACAGGGCTCATGTGGAAGAAATGGGTAAAACTTTTCCTGCTGAGCCGGTAATTTTTCTAAAACCGGAAACCGCATTATTGCAAAAAAACAGACCGTTTTTTTTGCCCGATTTCAGCAATGATGTGGAATACGAGCTGGAAGTAGTGGTGCGAATCGGCAAATTGGGGAAATGTATTTCGCCAAAGTTTGCCCATACTTACTATGATGAACTCACAGTCGGCATAGATTTTACAGCCAGAGATATACAAAAAAATGCCATTCGATTAGGACATCCTTGGGATGTCGCCAAGGGTTTCGACAATGCCGCACCGATTGGAGATTTTCGTTCAAAAAGCACTTTACCGCATACAGCCGACCACCTCAACTTTCATCTTTTACTCAACGATGAACAGGTACAAACGGGCAATACCGCAGATATGATATTCGGCATAGATGAGTTGATTAGCAAAATTTCTCAATATTATACACTCAAAATCGGAGACTTGATTTTCACCGGCACTCCGCTCGGAGTAGGAAAGGTAGGCATCGGCGACCATTTGCAGGCCTTTTTGGAAGGTGAAAAATTGTTGGACTTCTATGTTCGATAATTGTTATTCTTCCATATCGTCGTAGTCGCTGTTTTCACCGGAATTGTTACGTCTTTTCACCTTATAGTTGGATAAATTATAGGTAAGCGTTAGATATACTCGTCTTGAATCACGTTGGTGACGCATTTTGCTTTCGTAGTAAGAATTGCTGGTACTCCCGTATGATTCAACGTAGGTTTGTCGTGTGTTGAACAAATCGTTGACATTTAATGCAATGGAGAAAGTCTTTTTGAAGAAAGATTTTTTTATGCCGAAGTCAATGCTCCAAGTGGCAGACATTCTGCCTTGTCCGGCACCGCCGCTTTCAAATCCCATGCTGTTGAGTGTCAGCGATGGCGAACGATAGTCGGCTGTCAACTGTATTTGGAAATCCAATGGCAATGTAAAGGTATTGTTCCACCGCAGTCTCCAAGAAAAATCATTGCGTAATGATTTGTCATACAATGAGTCGGCATTGACATAAGTTTGAAAAAGATTGGCATTCAAACTCAGTTTCCACACTTTCCACAATTCTTGTTGGTAGGCGATTTCCAAACCAAAAGAATGACTATTGTTTAAATTGGCATAAGTGGTAAAAGTGGTGGAATCGTTGATAAGTATGGTATATCTGGAAATGATTTTTGTTCTAAAGCGGTAGAAAACATTTGCCGAAAGAGACATCTTTTTATATGTTAAAAGATATCCTAAGTCAAAAGAGTGGGTGAGTTCCGGCTTCAATTCGCGATTACCTTGGCGAAGATTTAACGGGTCGATATCATTTAAGAACGGGTCTAATTCATGTCCGCGAGGTCTGCGAACTCGCATGCTATAGCTTAGTTGCATTGAATGCATCGGATTGAAATCATATCTTAAGTGAATGGTCGGAAACAAATTGAAATAGGGTGAGGGTGAAAATACATCATTGCTAGACTGAAGTTCAGAAATGTTTTTGGCTAATTCTGCCCGTACTCCCACTTGATATTTGAAAACATTTTTAATGCTGTTGGAATAGATTAAATAAGCGGCATTGATAATATCGGTATATTTAGAGGCATCGTTTCTGTCGGTTTGTTCTATCAATAAGGAGGAGTCTTCTCCTATATAATAAGTATAGGTTTCTTTTGTCAGTTTATAACTCAGTTTGTAGCCGGTCTCCAAGCGTCCGCCATTGCCGATAGGGGTGACAAAGTCTATTTGTGCATTGAAAATTCTGCCGTTATTGTCGGTAATAGTTGACTGATAATAGTCGTAGGGCGGAATTATATAGTTTTTCTCAACAATGTTTTGATCGTAGCGATTGTTGTCAGAGAAGAACATGTCTATTGTCAATTCTCTACCTTTGACAGTAGGAGAGGTATATCTATAATTGATAGATGCGTTGAAGTTGTGTGTCGGCAGTTTGGGATTGTAGGAATGTTGGTTATAGAAAGAATTGTTTTTGCCGGTTGTCAAAGAGGTGATGTCATTAATATGGTAGTGCATTCGCCTGCGATAGCCGAATTCAAACGAAAGGGTGTTGTTGTCGTTGATAAAGTAGTCAATTCCGGCTCTCACATTTTGCGGACGTCCGTTCATGATGTATTCTGACTTTTGGTTTAAAAAGGAAGTGTCGTTGTTAAAAACATTCATTCTATTCATAGTAGAATGATTGGTAAACGAAAAACTTCTAAAACTATAGCTAAGGAAGAAATTGACCTTTTTGACTCTAAAATTCAAGTTTAGGCTTGCATTGTATTTGCCGAAATACACGTTCTTTTTGTCATCGCTCATGCCGGCACCTATTGAAGCGGAAATATTGAAGCCGAGTGTTTTTTTCTTTTTCAACACCACGTTGATAATGCCGGAAGTGCCGTCAGGTTCGTAGCGTGCCGATGGATTGGTCACCACTTCCACACTTTCTATCATGTCGGCAGGAATTTCGTCCATTGTCAGGTTGGTCGGGCGGCCATCTACCAAAATGGTAACACTGGAACTGCCTCTTAGACTGACATTACCGTCTAAATCCACCGATACAGACGGAATGTTTTCCAAAATATCTACACCGGTAGAACCTTCTGTTACAATACTTTTATCTACATTGAAGACTCTTTTGTCAAGGTTGCTTTGCAACATTTCCCGTTCCGCATTAACGGTAACACCTTTCAAGGTTTTTGTGCTGGTATTGATTTTTTGTTTGCCGGTTGTAACAACAGCTTGTTCTTTGGAAACAGAAATATTGTTGATATAAAGTGATTTATATCCGATGTAGCCAATTTTCACCATATAGGTTCCGTAGGGAACGGGGGCAATGATGGCATAACCTTGTTCGTCGGTAATGCCACCTGCTATCATGGTGGAGTCTTCGGGTTTTAATACGGTAACGGTGGCATATTCCAAAGGTGTGTCGTCATTGCTGACAACATAACAAACTACCGCACCTTCGCCGTCTTTTACCATTTTGTGAGCTTCGGCGAGCACCGCTTTGTTTTGTGAAAAACATGTGGCGGCAAGTGTCATCATATAGATGATTATAAGTAAAGTTTTCCTTTTCATAGATGATTTACATTTTCCAACATGGGGACAAAACTGCAAGGACCATGTTCTGTTATTTGATAGTTGTTTTCGCTCTGGCGGACTACTTTTGTCATAATTTGTTGGTCGGTACCGATAGGTGCTACCAAAATGCCGCCTATTTTTAATTGTAGCAATAAGGCTTGCGGAATGCTGGGGGCTCCACAGGTGATTAAAATTCTTTCGTATGGAGCAAACTCCTGCCAGCCAAGATATCCATCGCCGAATTTTGTAGCAATAGCCAGCGAAAGTTGTGCAAACAATTTCTTCGCATGTTCATACAAATCTCTCTGTCGTTCAATGGAATATACATTGACTTTCATTTGTTTCAAAATGGCAGCCTGATAGCCGCTGCCGGTGCCGATTTCCAAGACTTTCATATTGGCTTGTACTTCCAAAAGAGAGGTTTGTTTGGCAACAGTAAAAGGCTGAGAGATAGTTTGATGACAGCCGATAGGAATGGCAGTATCCTCGTAGGCTTTATGGTGTAAAGTGTCGGATATAAAAAAGTGACGGGGGACTTGCAGCATGGCAGACAAAATGTCGGGGTTGTCAATCCCTTTTTGTTTCAAGCCTTCTACAAGCTGCCTTCGTAGTCCTTTGTCTTGATGGCTATCTGTCAGCATATAAAAAAGATGATAAAATCATCTTTTATATTTTAGTAGGTTGGTATTAAACGTTTAGCATAACAGGCATCAACAACATGAGAATGTCTTCTTCTGTTTCTGTTTCGTATAGCGGATATATCAATCCTGCTGATGTAGGTTGTGCAAACTTAAATATCACTTCAGGAGTGTCTAAGTTGTTTAATATTTCCAATAAGTATTTCACGCTGAAGCCGATTTCATAGTCTTCAATGCCGTCTGCATTTTCAAATTGGCAAGGCATGGTAGTGGTAGCTTTGCTCGATTTGTCAATATCTTCAGCCGTCATTTTGATATGGTCGTTTTCTATTTTGATACGAATTTGACTGGTGGCTTGGCTGGTGTATGGAGCAATACTTTTCATTCTTTGCAACAACGATGCACGTTCTATTTGAAGAATATTGTTGTTGTTGGCAGGAATTACTGCTGCATAGTTAGGATATTTGCCTTCTATCAATTTTGAAATCATTTGCATGCTGTCAATTGTGAAGCTGACTTGGCTCTCGTTGAATTCCACGGTGACAGTGCCGTCTAATGATTGCAAAGCACTCTTGAGGGCTTGCATAGGTTTTTTCGGCAAAATAAATGAACCTTCCATGCCGGTTTTTACTCCCATGTTGTTGTAGCGTGCCAATTGATGTGCATCGGTGGCAACAAATGTGATATGGTCCGGATGCAATTCACAGAAAATACCTGTCATCACAGGACGAATGTCGGAAGTGCCTGTGGCACCTATCGTCTTGGATATGGCAGTTGTCAAAGTTTTTGCATCTATAGTAAATGTTCCTACGTTGGTCAATTCCGGTTTAACAGGAAATTCCGAACTGCTGTTGCCGACCAATTGATATTTGGTGTCGTCAGCGGACATTTCTATGGCGAATGTTTCTTCGTTGATGTCAAATGCTACGGGAACATCCGGAAGATTTTTCAATGTTTCTAGTATAATGTCTTGAGGAACTACCAAGGAACCTTCTCCTTCGCTATCTGATAATGTTACATTTATAACCAATGTGGATTCTAAATCGGTGGCAGTAAGTGTGAGTATATTGTCGTGCACCTGAAACAATACATGATTGATAATTGGTATTGCTGCATTGGCTGTAGCAAGGGCACTTACTGTTTGTAAATTCTTAAGTAATAATTGTCTTGGAACTAAAAATCTCATAATAATCTATTTTAATAATAAATGCAAAAGTATAAAAAAAAAAGCGAATTTTCCCCAAAATATTTACAAATTTTTAAAAAATTATGAACAGGAAAAAATATTTATTAACAATTGAAAATCATTATTTTCCGCTTTTTTTGAGCATACACAATATGGTGTAAATAATGATTTTTATATCCAATGTCAGCGATTTGTTTTCAAAGTACATCAAATCGTATCGCAAACGTTCTATCATTTGATCGACGTTTTCGGCATATCCATAACTTACCTGTCCCCAAGAGGTAACGCCCGGTTTTTCCAACAAAAGCAGGCTGTAGTAGGGGGCTTTTTGCATAATTTGGTCAATATAGTATTGTCGTTCAGGACGATGTCCTACCAACGACATGTCGCCTTTCAACACGTTGATAAACTGTGGCATCTCGTCCAAGTGGGTGCGGCGTAGAAATAGACCGAATTTGGTAATTCTGTTGTCAAATTCGTTGGATAGCTGCGGACCATTGGCTTCCGCATTTTCATACATGGAACGAAACTTGATAATATGGAAGGGCCTGCCGTTTTTGCCGACTCTTTCCTGCCGGTAGAAGATACTGCCCGGTGACGACCTTTTTACGCCAATGGCCAATACTAAATAGAGTGGCGACAAAATAGTCAGTATCAAGGTGGCAAATATAATGTCGATAATTCTTTTGCACAGCATTTGCCATTGCGGCATTTCGTCAAAACTTACTTCTATAAACGCTTCGTTGGCAATATTGGTGTCTTTGACGGTTTGCAGCAAATGGTCTTCTATGTTGGGGAGTATTTTCAATACAATTTTGTTGAGGGCCACTTGCGGCAGCAATTTTCCTAAAATAGTTTGTTTGTCATCTTTGACAGCCACAATCACTTCTTCAATATGGAATTGTTTTATCAAGTTTTCCAATTGTTCGTAGTTGCCCAAATATTTGATTTTGCTGTCATTTTCAACATGTGGGTCTTCAGAGATGGAAATGTATCCCAAAATATTGTTTTCCAAATTGTTAGGTTTGCTTTTGATGGCCTCTATCAATGAGCAGCAAGTGTCGTAGTTGCCGATGAAAATAGTGTTGAAGGTAATTTTTTTCTTTTTGATTCTGTATTTCAAAATCGTCAAAAAAGAAAGTCTCGCTATGCTGGTGAAGAGCAGTTGCAAGCCGAACAATCGCAAAAACAAGATGATATAATCCTTGTAATCGGTAATTTGGTCGTCAAGGATGACAGCGAAAAACAAACACACTGACCCGAAAACGACTATATAAAATGTCTGTGTAAATTCTTTCAATCTTGATTTTTTCCATACATGATTGTAGGTGCCGTACAAAGCATACAACACCACCCAGCACAAAGGAATGACAAAAATGCCGACATAGAATTTCCAATCCACAAAAATCGACTGCCAAACTTCTGCAGAAGTAGAGTGATAGAGTTCTGCAAATTTTCTGAAAGTAAAAAACAAAAACCATGCTAACATGGATGCAAAATAATCCATGAGAGCATACAGGGTGACAATTTGTTTTTTGTTGAGTTGTTTGGTCGTCTCCATTACATATATACTACTTTGATGTTATCCAATAAAAAAGTATCCAGACTGGTGGCCGATTCGCGATAACCTTTCAGGTAGATGTCGAAGTGGGTCATCTGCAAACCTGCATTGTTGATAGCTTCGGTGAGGTTGACATACACCTTTCTCCACGTAGAGCGTTGCTCGGTGGCATTGATATGGACAATGGCAGTTTGTGTGGATCGACCGGTGGAATGGTGGAAATAGCTGCCGATTTCTAAACTCTGTGTGCCGGAATAGTTTATCTCTAAGAAGCAGATAGTCATGGTGGTGCTGGTGAGATAAATGGGGTTGATGGTTTTTAATTCAAATGAATAGGAGGTGTCGTTTTCGCCGAAAGTAATCATGCCGGCAGAATAATTGTTCTCGTTGGGAATATGCAACAAGATAGACGAATCGCTGGTTTTGTTCAAAGTGGCACCTTCACATGAAAATTTAAAGCCGGCTTCTTCAAAACCTTCTATAAAATAGAATTTTGTCTGGTCGGCATAGGTGAAATGCGGACGAATGGTGTCGATTTTTCCTTGTACCAAATCGTGATAGGTTTCGTATAGCGAATAGGTATAGTTGACAACTCTTTGGTGCGACATGCCGTTGAGATGTATCACCGGTTGCAGTTGTATCTTGCAGCTGCCCTTGTGCAATACCGGCACCAATGCCGGCAATTCGTACGAACCCCTCGCATCTCCGTTGACAGTAACAGATATGTCTTTTATATTATAGGAAGCACTTCCTTGAGTGTTTAAACAAGAAAATGAAACACTGTCCACATAAATATATGACGGAATTTCCACTTGCGGATTGCAAGCGACAACGGCTATGCCGAGCAAGAGGAAAACACTGTAAACGATGGCTTTTGTCTTCATAATTTTACGCTCTGACTACATTTTTTCTTTTACCCATTGTGCCTGTCTGTCCATACATTCCATAATCTTGTAGGCCACTTTCAAGGCATTGTGACCGTCTCGTGCCGATACTTCGCAAGGCAGATTGTTGAGAATGCTTTTGGCAAACAAACTTAATTCTGTTTGAATGGCATTGACGGCTATCTCGTGCGGTGATTCAATAAAAATACGTTTTTTGCCTTTGTCGGCACCCAAATCTATAATCAATGGCAGCAAGTCGTTTTCGTCTTCCGGCTTATAGTCTCGCAATTGCATGATATTGACTTTCTTGTCGAAAAAGTCCATGCTGATATAGGAATTGGGTTGGAAAAGACGCATTTTCCGCATGTGTTTTAACGCAATCCGGCTGGAAGTGAGGTTGGCAACGGCACCATTGGCAAAGGTGAGGCGGGCATTGGCGACATCGGGTGTATTGCTGATAATAGGTACCCCGCTGGCACTTACTTGTATCAAATCGTGAGGTATCATACTTAATACAAGGTCTATATCGTGTATCATCAAATCCAATACCACCGATACATCGGTGCCTCTCGGATTGAATTCTGCCAAACGATGGGCTTCGATAAACAAAGGATTGCCTAAGGCATGTTTGGCATTCAGATAGGCATCGTTGAAACGCTCTACATGTCCCACTTGCACCTTGAGGTGATGTTGCTCGCTATATTCTACAATGGTTTGCGAATCTTCCAATCGGGCGGTAATGGGTTTTTCTATAAATACATGCTTGCCCTGACGCATGGCGTCCATCGCCAAGGTGAAATGATAGGTGGTAGGGGAGACAATGTCCACCGCATCGCTGGCGGCTATCAGAGATGCCTCGTCGGGAAATGCTTTTGTTTGATAGGTTTCGCTAATCTCTTTCGCTGTCTCCGTATTCACATCGTAAAACCCGACTAATTCTATTTCAGGTATCTGCTTTAAACATTTCAGGTGAATTTTTCCAAGGTGTCCCGCACCAATCACTCCAATTTTTAGCATCTTTGTCTTCCTTTAAGAATAATCTGCAAAGATAACATATTTTTTTTAATTTTATTTCCATTTGCCCGAAATGAATATTATAAAAATTCATCAGATTTCCTGAATTATTCCCCCCAACCCCCTTGGAAGTGGGAAATATTCCCCTCTTTAGGGGGGTGCCCGCAGGGCGGGGGATTTTATTCCGCAAAAAAAAAATGAATATTTTTTTGTTTTGTTATAAAAAAAAGTGCTACCTTTGCAATATAATAGTATATTATTATTTTTTTATTTAATATCATTAAAAGCATTCAGGTTGGGGTGTTGTGAAACACCCCTTTTTTCACAAAAAAAATGAGCATATTTGTGTTTGGTAGGGACGTGCCATGGCGCGTCCTTACATGGTGGATTTTCGGATGGGATTTATGATATTGGTAATTGTGGGGACGTTTCATGAAACGTCCTTACACGGTGTGTTTGGTTGGGACGATGTGTACATCGTCCTTACATGGAATTTTGTTGCAATGATTGGATTATTGTTTTCTGAATTATTCCCCCAACCCCCTTGGAAGTGGGAAATATTCCCCTCTTTAGGGGGGTGCCCGCAGGGCGGGGGATTTAGTTCCAAAAAAAATGATCATATTTTTTTTGTTATAAAAAAAAGTGCTACCTTTGCACCAAATATTTCATAACTAAGTTTTAAGTTGAAAGTTGTTTTTTAATAGGGGGCTTTACAGCCCTCTTTTTTTGCGGATTTTTGTTGTATCTTTGCATTTTGTAATTAATATAATGTAATATATCGTTTTTAATCGTCTGACAGTATGAAGATTTTAGTATTAGCACCCATGGACATTGAGAAGGAATTGTTTCTTGCCGCTTTGCAACAATTTTCCGACCTGAAACATCAATACCAAGTGGTGGAATGCGGAATAGGGAAGGTGAATGCCGCTTCTGTATCGGCAGTTGAATTGTACAAAGAAAAATTCGATATGGTGGCATTGGTAGGTTTTAGTGCCGCCTCTGAAAAATTCCCGCAAGGAACAGTCCTCTTCCCGCAACAAGTGCAATATGCCGATATCAACGCCCCGCAGGGACTCTTGAATTACCACAAAGTCTATCCGCTCTTGGGAAAAGACCCCGTCAGATGCCTTAGCTCCGATTCTTTTGTCACCAAGAGAAGCGAAGAACAGACTGACTGCATATTTGATATGGAAGGTGCCGCTGTAGCCCATGTCTGCGACCCCCTGCACATACCGCTTTTGATGGCAAAAATGGTCTCCGACAATGTCTCCACCGAACATGGCACCAATTTTGACGTCTTTACCGCTTTTATCAACTCCGCTCCATCCTTCGCACCCTTTGTGCAATATATGGAAAATATGAACGAGAGGACAATAAAATAGCAGATAACTGTCTTTCTTACATTTTTATAAAAAAAGGTTTTACGATGTACATCGTAAAACCCTGAAAACAACATAGGCGTTTTTATCGCCACCTTTAAAAAGGTTATAATAAAAACATGAATTTGCAAAATTAGTCATAATTTTCATAACATTTGCAAAAAAGTAATATTTTTTTCTGCAACAAAAAAACATAGGTGGTTTTTTACGACCACCTATAAAATAATAATTAACCTAGTTTAAATTAAAATTTAATTAAAATTATTTTGCAAAAATACAATTTTTTTCAAATATGGAACATTTCCGGAAAAATTCTATTCTTTTTCCTTATTTATAACAGATTTTGCAAGGTGTTCTGCCTTTTTCAATGGCATAGCTTTTTGTCACTTTTTTTATCTCTTTGCTGCAACTGTTCAATCCGTAGCATTTGTCGGTGGAATGATATTTCTTTGAACTCGGTCCCGTGCAGATATATACATAGGTCTCGCCGCCGGAGCTGCTGTGATTGTCAAATGCCAGCATGCCCAAACTTTGACCTAATAACAATATCGTTAGCAATAATACTTTCTTTGACATAAATGTTAATATATTTTGTTGTTTATCAGTTATTTTTAATTTATTATGCAGTTATAACGGCATGTAATCGTTCAATATATTTGCCAATAAGTTGTGCATTCAGCCCCCAAATATCAGACAAGTCATAGTTGTCAAATGG
>JAEEGF011910821.1_pt1 | contig 13704 bp, 9 predicted proteins | sample 9134171 | NCBI WGS metagenome assembly JAEEGF01 (sample SAMN16246542, study PRJNA631951) | gut metagenome | biome: gut microbiome; feature: rumen; material: AP-attached | host: Bos | place: Iran: Karaj | collected 2018-10
GGATTTTAGATTCTTTACAGTCGAGCCTGCGGCAACATTTGAAAAAGTTTCATAAATATATGCAGAAGATAAAGCATAATATAGGTAATCTTGTAAAAGATATTCTTTAATATTTGCAAAAACTAGCCAACCATCATGAATGCATCCATCTATTTTCAAAATATAAGGTCTTCCAAAACTCATTGAATTAGTTAATAAGAAGTCTCCTGTATGAACAAAACGAGAATGTTTCTTTCCTTCTGGTTTAATTTTTTCTTTTGCTGAAGTTATATATTTGCTTTCTTCGGAAGTGTCTCCAATTTTAATCCAATTTATACCATCTACATTTTCAGTAATAAAATCTTGTATTGGTCTAGGTGAACCTCCGCGGGCAATTTCAGCCAAATCATTAAGTTTTATCCACTTCCAAGTATCAGGAATTTCAAAAGGTTTCTCTTCCACCTTCTCATAAGGCCTGCATTAAGAAGATAAACTCATCAATAAGGCGCTTTTTGGCGCAAAAAACTTATTGGAGGCTTTTATGATAAAGCAAAATGAACTCTTATCCTTTGAGCAGCATCTACGAAAGCAGAACCTTTCGGAAAATACTGTCACTTCTTACCTGTGGACTATTAAGTATTACACAGAAAACTATGAAGATTTTTCTAAAGAAAATCTTCTCGCTTACAAAGGTTGGCTTTTGGAATACTTTAAGCCAAAGACTGTAAATCTCCGCATTCAGGCGATTAACAAGTATCTTGTCTTTACAGGCAAAGATAAAATGCAGCTAAAACAGGTAAAAGTTCAGCAAAAGAACTTCCTTGAAAACGTAATAAGCAATGCAGATTACCAATACTTCAAGGCGCAACTTAAAGCAGACGGAAATACAGAATGGTATTTTGTTGTTTGGTTTCTTGGCGCAACTGGCGCTCGCGTAAGCGAACTAACTCAAATCAAAGTTGAGCACGTAAACATTGGATGGTTTGATTTATATTCAAAAGGCGGAAAGCTCCGTCGATTGTACATTCCAAAACTTTTGCGCGAAGAAGCAAAAGCCTGGCTTAATTCCATAAACAGGACTTTTGGTTATGTATTCCTTAATCGTTTTGGAGAACGTATCACGACGCGCGGTATTGCCACGCAACTTAAAACTTATGCTGCAAAATATGGAATAAGCACTAAGGTTGTTTATCCTCATTCTTTCCGGCATCGTTACGCTAAGAACTTTCTGGAAAAGTTCAATGATATTTCATTGCTCGCAGACTTAATGGGGCACGAAAGTATTGAAACTACACGCATTTATTTGCGTCGAACTGCCAGCGAGCAACAGGAAATTGTTGACCAAATTGTGACGTGGTGATAATAGATAGGGTGTTGAAAAGTCGGTTAACCACTTAACAACACCTTATCGTTTACTGTTTCTTTGCGGCTTCTTCTTCCAGAATCTTAATAAACTCAAAAACAGAACTGAATATTTTAGAATCAACCGCCTTGTTTTCCATGTTTGACACAGCGGAAAGTCTTTTGTTCCAGAGTTCTGTTTCTTGCGGTAAAGTTAGAAAAGCCTTTTTATAATTTTCCCAGCCAGCGATTGACTTTAACTGTTTTACGCACTGGTCGCTGGAAAGTTCTTTTTCAGCAGGCTTCTTGTAATGGGCGATAAACCATATTTCTATGCAGGGCTTGCTTACAAGCAGAATGCCGTCGCACTTCTTCAAACTGTTCAAGACTTCAGGCAAATCGCCGTCATACATCAAAAAAGTTTTGATGGAATCATCGGGCCCTTCAAGTTCCTTTTTATAACGATTGATAATCGTTTGCGAAACTTTGCTGCCAATGATTTTGGGAACGATTTTTATTGGAAGGCGATAGTTCTGCCGCAAAAGATTTATGTAGTTTTCCTCTGTTTCTCCTTCACAAAGAACGAGGAACTGGGGGCGCATTTTTCTTGGAGTTGACTTTCTTTCTCTTGCCATTAGTCCTCTCCAAGAAGCGATTTTATTGTCGCAAGCGAAGAATTAATGTAAGGCACCGCGTCAAACCTTCCCTGCAAGTAACATTTTTCCGCGTCCATGTTTTCCCTAAAGTCTTTGAAGTCAAAGAGGGAGTAAACCTCTGTAGAGCCGTCTTCCTTTTTGTTTGTAAAAAGCATTTGGTCTCTTCTTAGTTTTTTAACATTCAAAAGATTTGTGTTGTGGCTTGTGAACAAAAACTGCGCGGATTTTGAGGCGTTCACCATGTCCAAAATAAACTGGGCCAATTCTGTATGAAGGCTTGCGTCAAATTCGTCAAGCAAAAGCGTCTTGCCGTTTTTGCAAACATCAAGCAAAATCAAAAGCAAGTTGAATATCTGTATTGTTCCAGCAGATTCTTCGACAATCAAATTGAACGGAATGTCGGACTTTTTTTTGTGCGTTGTGTAAAAGTTAACGACATCCGCAACCTGCGTAACGGCGTTTGTTTGAACAGGGATTCCGTTCCTTGTCACTTGAGGAACAACTGAAAAAATCGGAGACTTTTCAATCTTCACGTTTATGTCGGAAATATCGCTGTCGGCAAGCTTTAGTGCTTTTAGAATAAGTTCCTTGTTTTTGTTAAAAAGCTCGACGGCGTATTTTCCAGACAGTTGCGGTAGTCCGATCAAAAGCTCCGTCCTAAAAAAATTGTAAATCTTCTTGGCAAGCTCTCTGTCCATTTGGCTTGCCCTGCTTATAAAAAGAGTCGTCTTTCCCGTGCTTTGGGCAACATCAAGAGGCTTTGTAAACTGTCCTTCCGCAAAATTGTAGATGTCGGATTTTGCTGAGCCAGCCGCTTCATTTCTTGTAAAGATTTTGGCTCTTCTTTTTCCGGGGTAATAATATAGCTCTTCCGTAAGGATTTGATTTCTTGTCAGCGTAAAGGAGTATTCATATTCTATGCCGTCTGTTATAAAATCGATGAAGAACGAACTGGGCTTTTCGTAATATCCGTCAAACTTAAAGGGCGTGAATGTAAAAGTCGCGCCTTCATTGTTTTGGAAAGAGTCAATCACAAGCTGTCTGCAGAACAAGGCCGCTTTTAATATGCTGGATTTGCCGGAAGCGTTAGGCCCAAAAAGGCCCTGAACTTTTAAGAGAGTTTCGTCATTAGCCTTAAAAACATTGTCGGCCAGCGCCTTTGCGGTCGCGGTGTTTATGTTTCCAGCCTTAAAATCAATGGAAATTTCGTCTTTTATCGAGAAAAAGTTTGAAAACCTCATTTCTAAAAGCATAAACACCTCTTATTTGTAGGATTACTACAAATATAGCACTTTTACGCTAAAAAATCAAGCCCAAACTAGGAAATTAATTCATTTTGGATGGAATCCAGCTGGTTGAACAGGTTTTCTATTTTTGTGACGATGCGGCGTTGCTCGGCGAGAGGGGGAAGAGGATAAAGCCAATTCTTTATATCATCACCACTAACAGATGGGGAATTATCGCCTTTCATAAACTGATTTAATCCTTTTATAACATAGTCTGTTGTCATCAAATAAAACAGGAATTTTGGCAATATAATTGATTTTGGTTTACAAACGTAAAAACCAGTTGAAGCTATGCAATCTGAATTTTCTTCTTCTATCAGTGCAATATTTTCTAGATATGGACGGACAAGAGAAAATAAGACATCTCCATTGTTTAATTCCCTTGAAGCTCTGCTTGGCGCTTCTGAGACTGAAAGCGATTTTGGTTCTATTACACAATGCTTTTTATTATCAATTGCATCAATGTCTATATATCTGAAGGTTTCTCCGTCAGGCTTTTTTGAAGTCATTGAATTAAATAAATCATTACCTGTACACCATGCCCAAGATTTAGGTATATCAAAAGGCTTTTCTTCTGCAAACTTCTTGTAGGGCCTGTTATCACTTGTCGCGATTCGCTTAAGAAGCTCTTCGGCCGGCTCGTCGTTCGGGTCTTGCGGAACCAGCCTGCCGTGAATGGCGAGGTCAAGGATTTTGCTCCTTGCCTGTTTGATAGCGGTTTCCAGATCTGCTTTTTCCTTATCAAGTATATCAATTTGTAAGAATGATTTTTCAATTGATTCTATAATTTTTTTCTGTGTTTTTGTTGGTGGCAATGGAAACAAAACCTGTTTTACAGTATCTGATTTCAAGTTCTTTACAGTTGAACCAGCTGCAACCATAGAAAATGAATTGTATATGTAATCAGAACTTAACGCATAGTACAGATAATCTTTTATTATACAATCTTTGATATTTGCAAAAACCAACCAACCGTCGTGAATGCAGCCATTGATTTTCAATATGTAGGGGCGACCGAAACTCATCGAGTTTGTAAGAAGAAAATCACCTTTATGAACAAATCGTGAATGTTTTTCACCTTCCGGTTTAATTTTTTCTTTTGCTGATTCTATGTATTTACTTTCAGGAGCCGTATCACCAATTTTAATCCAATTAATTCCATCAGGAGAGTCTGTTATGTAATTCTCAATTGGTCGAGGGGAGCCTCCTCTGGCAATATCAGCTAGTTCATTTAATCTACACCACGCCCAGCCTTCCGGCACTTCAAACGGAATCTCATCTTCAATATCTTTAACAGTTCCATCGGCGAACTGCTCATAATGCCGTTTATCACTTCCTACAAAAATAAAAGAATCTTTTTTGTCGGCTTTCAGTTCGCCTTTTTTGATTTTATCCGTTTTTTCCGCTCTAATTTTTTCAAGAAGAACGGTTGCGCTTTCGTCTTTTGGATTCTGAGGGACAAGCTTTCCGTGGATTGCGAGGTCTAATATTTTTTGTCGCAGCGCTTTTGTGTTCATTTAATTATTCCTTAATCCCCGAAAGCAATCCTGCAAGCTGGTTGATTGCATTGTTAATATTCTTTCCTTTCTGCTGGATAGTAGAGAATAATTCCTTAAGCGTTACATCTTCCAAATCGTCTTTATCTTTAATCCATGAAATGTCAAGGCTGGTTTTATCACGCTCAAGCAATTCGTCAACACTGAACTTTCGCCAGCGGCCTGTGGGATTTTCTTCGCTCCAGGTCTCTTTTCTGTTTTTCATGTGTCCCGCGCAATAGCAGTTTACAAAATCATCAAGGTCGCTTCTTTTAAGCGGTTTTGTTGCGAGTGTGTGTTTAATTCCTGTGCGGTAATCGTAATACCAAGTTTCTTTTGTAGGACTTCCTTTTTCAAAGAACAAAACATTCGCTTTGACTCCATTTGCATAAAAAATGCCAGTTGGCAAGCGAAGAATTGTATGAAGATTAAAATCTTTAAGAAGCTTTTTGCGGAGAGTCTCGCCAGCTCCATCTGCAAAAAGAACATTGTCAGGAAGAACGATTCCGGCACGGCCGCCATCTTTGAGCATCAACATCATGTGCTGCAAAAAGTTCAACTGGTTGTTGCTTGTTGTAACAATCAAATCATTTCGCATTGTGGTAATGTCAACGCTTCCAGCAGGCCTAGCGCCAAAAGGCGGATTTGCAAGGATTACATCTACAAGATGCTCTGGTTCGTGTTCAAGACTGTCTTCACATTTAATTGGTGTTGTGTCAGTTCCAATGTCGTGAAGATAAAGGTTCATAGAGGCAAGTGTTACTACAAGCGGAGTAATGTCATTTCCGCGCAATGCTTTTGTTTGCAAGAATTCAACTTTGTCTTGTTCATCGCTCTGCTTGCGCATAAAGTCGTAAGCCGCAAGCAAAAAGCCGCCAGTTCCACAAGCTGGGTCTGCAACAGTTTCTGTAATCTGCGGTTGAATAACATCAACCATTGCATTAATCAAGGGGCGTGGAGTAAAGTATTGTCCGGCCCCAGATTTTTTATCCTGTCCGTTCTTTTCAAGAATGCTTTCATAGATTGCGCCTTTAAGGTCGCCTTCCATGCTGAACCAGTTTTCTTCATCAATCATTCCAATCAGCTTTTTAAGAAGAGCTGGTTTTGAAATCTTATTCTGTGCTTCTGTGAAAATCGCTCCAATAAGCCCGTCTTTAGCCTGCAAGGTTTCAAGAATCTTTTCATATTTTGCAAGCTGGTCTGGCCCATCAAGTTCTACAATGTCTTTCCACTTGCTTCCTTTGGGAAGCGCGCTGCCCAATCCATAAGACTCTTTTTCAGAATCCATCTTGAGGAACAAAAGGTATGTCAGCTGAATGATATAATCTGTAAATCCAACGCCTGCCGCCGCAAGCACGTCGGCCATATTCCAAACTTTTTTAGTTAAAGTCTGTTCTGGTTTAGCCTGAGTGGTTTCTTTTTTTGCCATCTTTATGCTGCCTTTCCATAGAATAAGTATTTAGATATTGTCTGCATTTCATTGTTTAATTTGTCAGCTTCAAATATTTGAATTGCTTTTACAAACAAGTCATGCTTTGCTTTATTTAGCTCAATATTTGTTACACATCCATTTTGCACGATGTATTCCGCAATTTGACGAACAATTTCAACTTGCTCTGGCGTAAACTTGCGCCAAGCTTGTCCACAGTAAAGGTTAAAGTAACTTCCAAATCTTCGTTTAAGCGAAACTAGCTCGTCTTCAATCTTATAACCATATCTTACAAGCTGAATAAGATTTGTTAAAACTCCAAGTTCAGTTTCTTTATTCAAGGGTTTAACTTTTCCTGCTTCGCCGTCCAAGGTCTGATAGCAAGTCCATAAGAATTCAGCCTTGAATTGATTGTTACATGCAAGCAATTTCTTTTCCAAATCTTTAAGCATGGAATATGTAATGGCGACTTTTTCCTGATTGTAAAGAATTCTTAGGGCTTCAACTTCATCTTTGTTTTCTTCAAGGTATTTTTCAAAAATGTCTATGTATTGTTTTGCCTGTTCTTTTGAGAATCCAGCGGAAATCAATTTGTCCGTTTCATCAACTGCAATTTTGATAAAGCCCGCGTTAACTTCCAAAAGCTTTTTTCTTGCTTTTACATTATTCAGCAAAGCGGAAACCAAAGTCTTTCTTTCTGTATTTGGATCATTAATGTCTTTATATTCAGGGAATGATTTATTATCGGGGTCTATAGCAGCATAGATGTCAAGACAAATCTGCTTAATAGTTGTTGTCTTGATAAGTTCATTCAACTCTATCAAATCTTCCGGCTCTGCCTTTTTGTTTACTTTAGAAAGATAGCCGGCCAAAAGATTCAGGTTTTCATCAGAAACTTCGCCGTGGGCAAGATGTTCAAGAAGGTCTTTTAATGAAAGAACCTTTACGCCTCCTCCTCCGTTGTTTGGAGTAGGCATAGATTTCTCGTGTTCAGTAACGCCAACAGCATCAATAAGATAATAGAAATCTTTAGAATTCGCGTTGGTTGTTACGTTCCTAAGTTTATCGTCATCAATGGTTCTACAACCGCGACCCTTCATCTGCGTGTATAGGACTTCTGAATTAATGTCGCGCATGAAAACAAGAACTTCAAGCGGACGCACGTCGGTGCCGGTCGCTACAAGCGTTACTGTAATTGCAATGCGGAAATCTTTGTCGTTTCTAAAATCGCTGATTAATTGGTTAGAGTTTCCTTCGGCGCATGTGATTTTCTGAGCGTATTTTTCGGGCAGCCTTCCATCCGGAAATTCTTCTCCAAAAACTTTTTTTATTGCACTTAATATATCCTTCGCATGGCTTTCTTTCTTGGCAAAGAAAAGTGTCTTAGGAATCATATTCCAGTCTTTCTTTCTGTCTGGATAGAGCGATTCAAATATTGCGTCTTTATATGCTCTTACTACAGTTTCAATTTGTGACGGAACAACAACGCTTCGGTCAAGTTCTGTCTTTGTGTAATTCTTATAATATTTTTGCTTCTGATTTTGGCCTTGGCCAGTTAAATTGGAAACCTTTGTTATTTTGTCTCCTTCGTTGAGAGTTCCGCCGGCTTCAGAGATTTCAGTTTTTATTCTGTAAACGCGAGGCGGAACATTTACGCCGTCAGCGATAGATTTTTCAAGAGTATAATTGACGACTCTATTCTTATTAAAGAATGCTTCCGCCTCTGGAGTGGGTGTTGCCGTAAGTCCGATAATCTTTGCATTTGAAAAATATTTAAGAACTTGCTGCCAGTCTCCATAAATAGAACGGTGACATTCATCGATAATAATTACATCAAAGAAATCTGGCGGCAAAAGAACATTGCCAGTAAGTTGAACCTGTTTTCCTGTGGAAGCCTCATCATCCGTTGTGGATTCTTCGTCATCATCGTTGTCAACAATTTCTTGTCCAGTTAATGCGGCAAACAACCTTTGAATTGTTGAAATAACAACGCTTGCATTTCCAATTTTATCAATGCTACGCAAGCGGTGGACAATGTATTCGTCAGAAAAAGCGTTTCCAGTTTCAGTTAGCTTATAGGTTCCAAATTCGCCTTCCGCCTGTTTTCCTAGATTGTTGCGGTCTACAAGGAAGAGAACGCGCTTTGCTCCCATATAATTCAAGAGACGGTAAGCGGCTGTGCAGGCAGTAAAAGTCTTGCCCGCGCCGGTTGCAAGAACAATCAAAGCCTTTTTTTGACCTTGTTTAAAAGAGATCTCAAGATTTGTTATTGCTTCAAACTGGCACTCTCGCAACCCCTTGGGGCCAACAGGCGGCAAGGCTGGAAGTTTTGCATATTCTGATTGAATGTCGCTACCTGCAAGATTTACAATCTCTTTTGGAGTGAACATTTTTTTTAGAACTTTATAAGCCGGTTCTTTCTCCCGCATATCTTTAAAAAGCAAAAGATTGCCATTTGAGAGAAAGATAAAAGGAAGCGGCGTCTTCCAAGCTTGAACCCAATTTGGGAGTATGCCTGTATAATTTTGGGCCTGATCAGCGACTTTTAGTCCAAGCTGATTCTCTTCTCTTTTTGCTTCAAGGACGGCAATAGCCTTGCCGTCAAGATAAAGCATATAGTCAGCCTCTTTGTTGCCTTGCAGGATATTTTCTTCCACTGCCTGAGCGTTTACAGCGGCTGGAGTAAAGTCCTCTCGCGAAACAACAGTCCAGCCGGCAGATTCAAGAAGTTCATCAATTTTTACGCGAGCTTTCTGTTCTGGCAGCAGCCCTTCATCTCTCAAATTATGCTTAATCTTATAGCTATCCATAAAGGTCATTTCCATGTTCACATAGTCTGAAACTATGAGAACATTATAGCGCAAAATTTGACTTTTGTTAATGTTTTAGACTTCTCCGCTATTCAACATTTAATTCAAAATCCACACCTTGTTTCTTGGCAAAAGCGGACATTTTTTGAACTAATTCTAGGAACTTGCAGCTTTCCGTACAGCCACCAGACTTGTAATTTTTCATGCTTGGATTATTCAATTCAAGCGTTAAATCGCGTGAATTGTTTGAGATTTCTACGATAATGTAAAATCCGTCTGCATACTGAATCTTTTCATCTTCCCAAAGAAGCTTTTGAAAATCTATCTTACGTATTTCTTCAACAAAAACGCCAACAGGTTCTTTTGGCACTAACTTTGAGCAAAAGTCTTGGCTAAGGTCAAACAATACAGCTTCGTCCTCCGATTCTGAAAAGGACAAGGTAAATCCACATTCGTTATATTGCTCTTGCGGAGGAAAAGCTGATTCTATTTTTACAGTAATCTGCGCCATATTTCGTCTCTTGTTATGAAAAAATTATAGCGCAGAACAAGCGTTTTTCCAACAAGAAAAACATTACGATTGAATAAAACCGGCCTTCGAGTTTTTTGCTATACGGTCGATGATTTTACGTAGTTTTTTTACGTGATTTGCAAGTTTCATTGACTTTTGTTGGCTCTCATAGACTTGAACAAAAAAATCAAAAGTGATATAAAAATATTGTCAGATAACGAATTAGCCTCCAGTGAGGTTAACTAAAGTCAATTGGCGTTGGAAGGGTTTGTAGCTTATGGCCTTCTCATAACCCGAAGGCCGGGGGTTCAAGTCCCTCCCCTGCTATAGAAAACTCTTTCCGCTTCGGAAAGAGTTTTTTTTTGCCCAACACTTTTAGGGCATACGATTAGGACTTGATCCGAAGCGACCGCGGCGAAAGCCGAAAAGGCCGCATGGAGGCGGCCGGCAGGGAGCGAAGGCGGGCTGGAAGGAGCGAACACGACGTTCGCGACTGGAAGCCAAGTCCCTCCCCTGCTAAATTGGAACCGTTTCCGCAATGGAAACGGTTTTTTTGTTTATAAAAGTGACATTTTTCTTTATAATAATTGTCTAATAATTCGACGGAGTTGTAATTTGAAGACTTCATTTACAAACAGCGATTTTTCCGAACTCTATCAAAAATTTGGACCGATGGTTCTAAGACGATGCCGCGCCATTTTAAAGGACGAAGAAAAGGCTTTGGACGCGATGCAAGACGTGTTTTTACGAATCCTTGAAAGCAAGGACAAAATAAAGAACGCTTGCGCCAGCCTTTTTTACGTCACGGCAACGCATATATGTCTTAACAAAATCAAGTCGGACAAGCTTAGATCCGGTCCAGACTTTGAAAAAGTCGCCCAGACTATGGCGGACGATTTTTCCGAACAAGAGAGTCAAAAAATCGAAGCGGCTTTGACAATCGAAAAGATTTTTGAAAAGCGCGACCAAAAGGACTCTTTGATCGCCACGCTTCACTTTGTTGACGGCTTGACTTTGGAAGAAACCGCGGAGCAAATCGGAATGTCAGTTTCCGGCGTTAGAAAGCGAATTAGGGAACTGCAAAAGTATTCCTTGGAAATTACAGGAGGGTTGGCATGATTCCACAATTATTGTTAGAAGAAATCAATCTTGGCGAAAAAGACGCCAAAGATTACTACAAAAAATACGGCAAAGAGGAATTGGAAAGCGCCTTGGCCGAATTGCGAAAATCCGACCAGGAAATTCTTGCCGCCTACCCGGCGAGCCGCTTTAGCCCGGCCGCAAGCGCGGAAGCGAAGCCCAACATTGTCAGTATGGATGAAAGCGCGGCGGAAAAGGGCAAGCCTAACATTTACGCGCGCCTAAACAAAGCGCGGCCCTTCTTCTTTGCGGCGGCGGCAGTCCTTGTCCTGGCCCTTTGCGCTCCTGTAATGCTTAACTCAACCAAGGGGGCCAACGGCTCCCGCTCAATCCGCCTTAAGGGAAGCGGCCAGCATCAAATCCGACTTTACAAACAGGCCGGAGCGGACGCCGTTCTCCTTAAAAACGGGGAGTCTGCAAAAGAAAACGACTTGGTTCAGATTACCTACATTCCAGGAAGCTACAATTACGGCGTCATCTTTAGCGTTGACGGAAACGGAAACATCACCAGGCATTTTCCCGACGCTTCTTGGCAGGCGGAAAAGCTTCAAAAAACCGGCGAGGAAGTTCCGCTTTCGTTCTCGTACGAATTGGACGACGCTCCCAAATACGAATGCTTTATTTTTGTGGCGTCAAAGAATCCCTTTGATTTTTCGACAATCGAATCGCTTGATAAAAAGGACATCAGCGTTGACTTCTTAAAGAAGGGCTCTTACTTGCCCAAGGATTGCGACGGCTCTATTTTTGTCTTGAACAAAAAATAGATTAGAAGTAACTTAGTTAATGGAAAGAGTATGAAAAAAATGACTTGCATAAAAAAATTAGCCATGGCCGCTTTTATGGCGTTAGCGTCAACTTATATTTTCGCGGCAGCCGAAAACGCAGGCGTTGAGCGCTACGGACTTTACATCGGTTCCAACGACGGCGGCAAAAACCAAGAGCGCCTTTTGTACGCGGGAACGGACGCAATCGCCTTTCAAAAAATAATGACCGAGATCGGCGGCATCTCAAAATCAAACGGAATCCTCCTTCTTGACCCGGCAAAAGAAGACGTTGACAACGCATTTGAAACGATTTCCGAGATGATGAAAAGAAAGCAAAAGGACGCCAAGCGCTCCGAATTTGTCTTTTACTATTCCGGCCACTCGGATGAAAACGCGCTGCTTTTGGGAAAAACAAAATACGATTATTCTTCTCTAAAAGCCGCGATCACCAACGTTCCAAGCGACGTTCATGTAGTAATTCTTGACTCTTGCTATTCAGGAAACTTTATCCGAACAAAGGGCGGACAAAAGCAAAAGCCGTTTTTGATGGACGACTCTTCTGTCGTAAAGGGCCACGCGTATTTGTCTTCAAGCTCGTCGCAGGAATCGTCGCAAGAGTCCGACGAAATCGGCTCGTCGTTTTTTACAAACGCGATGATCACAGGCTTGCGCGGAGCGGCTGACACTTCGGGGGACAAAAAAGTTACCTTAAACGAATTGTACTCCTACGCCTTTAACGAAACTCTTTCAAAGACAGAGAACACTGCCGATCCCCAGCACCCCAACTACAACATCACCTTGGTTGGTTCCGGCGACCTTGTGCTTTCGGACGTTTCCGCCTCGGACTGCGTATTGACCTTGGCGCGCGACTTGACTGGCCGCGTAATCGTTCGCGACAAAAATTCAAAGCTGGTTGCCGAGATCAACAAGACGACGCAGCTTCCGATTTACCTTGCGCTGGAAGAAGGCCAGTACGGCGTCACTGTGATTGGAGAAAACTCAACATTGCAAGGAAGTTTTTCTCTTAGTCCAAAAAAATCTTACGCGCTTTCTCCTTCAAACCTTACGCCTGTCGCGCGCCTGGCCACAAGAAGCCGCGGAAGCGAGGCGGAACAAGACGGCCAAGCCGTTCCAACCGACGAGGCAGAGACAGACCTATTGCGAATGCCCTTTGTCTTTTCGTTCTTTTGCAACGAGTTCTACCTTGCGGCCAAAAAGCCGATATCGACAAACTTTTCGTTGGCCTTGTTCCGCTCCCACGTATACGAAGTGAACGGAGCGATGCTTGCGGGAATCGGAAACGAAACCGAAATCTTAAATGGAGCTCAAGCCGCGGGAATCTACAACATCGCCAAGGACGTTCACGGAGCGCAAGTCTCTGGCATTTTTAACTACGCGCAAGACGTGATTGGCGCTCAAGTCTCAAGCATCGTAAACATCGCCAACGACGTTAAGTACGCGCAAGCGTCTTGGATTTCAAACGTCGCAAAAGGAAACTTTATCGGCGGCCAAGGCGCGTGGATTTCCAACGTAACGCTAAAAGACTTTGTCGGAGCGCAAGGCTCTTGGATTTCCAACGTGACTTTGGGAGACTTTAAGGGAGTCCAGGGAACGTGGCTTTCTAACGTAACGCTTGGAGAATTCAAAGGCGTGCAGGGCGCCTGGCTTTCCAACGTGGCGCGCAAAGACTTTACGGGCTTGCAAGCCGCTTGGCTTTCAAACGTCGCTTGCGGCAATGTAAAGGGCGTTCAAATCGGCTTCTTTAACTTTTGCAAAGGCGACTGCGACTTCCAGCTGGGACTGGTCAACTATTCCAAAAACGGAATCTTTGAAGTGGCCGCCTCTTACACGACCGACAAAAAAATCCGTCTTGTCTTGAACAGCGGAAACAAGCATTTGTACGGAATCTTTGGCGTCTTACTGAATCCCGAAGGCTTTGGAAAAAAGGCCTTGGAACAATACGGCGCCCTTGTACTTGGCTTGGGAACAAGGGTGGAAGTGTGGAAGTTCAACTTTGACTTTGCGATTATGGGCAACGAAGTCATTTTCGCCAACGAAAAAAGCGACAAACCGCATAGCGAATGGTTCCCGTCCGCAAGAATCGAAGCGGGCTTTACGCCGATTCCGCACCTTAACGTCTTTGCCGGCTTTGCAATGGCCTTTGAATTCCCAGGAAACAGGGACGCCTTTATCGCCCACAAAAGAAACATGGTCATTGACGCGGGCTCCGCTACCCTCTACCCGGAATTTGAC
>JAEEGF010887505.1_pt1 | contig 13703 bp, 7 predicted proteins | sample 9134171 | NCBI WGS metagenome assembly JAEEGF01 (sample SAMN16246542, study PRJNA631951) | gut metagenome | biome: gut microbiome; feature: rumen; material: AP-attached | host: Bos | place: Iran: Karaj | collected 2018-10
GTCTCTGAAGCCGTATTTCTCATCAAAACCGTAATCGGCGTGACCGGGGCGGTAGTAGCCTGCAATCTCGCTGTAGTCGGAAGATCTCTGGGAGGTGTTCCTTACAATAAGTGAGATGGGAGTACCTGTTGTCTTTCCCTCAAAAACTCCCGAGAGGATCTCCACAAGGTCATCCTCCTTTCTGGATGTGGTGGCCTGCGAAGTTCCGGGCTTTCTTCTGTCCAGGAGCTTTTGTATGTCGCTTTCATGCAGCTCCATCCCTGCGGGGAAGCCGTCGATGACACAGCCGAGAGCCTTTCCGTGAGATTCGCCCCAGGTGGTGACGGTGATGTTTTTTCCAAATGAAGAACCCGACATACAATATCCTCCTTAAAAGTGTCTGTATATGTTGTTAATTAGTATACAAAATGCTGTGTTATTGTGTAAAGTGCAGTGATGAGCATCGGATTTTGTTATGAAATTTTTTAGCGATGTAATGAAAGTGTAATGGAGTCCCCTGGAGCTGATCAAACACATTGATAAGGTCAAAGTCATTTATAGAGAATGACCCGCAAAAAACATGGCGGAAGTATGGTATACTGTTAGCGGAAATGATAATTGACTATTTTATTAGAAGGAATATGGCGAAAAAAATGAGTGACAGCAAGCAGATGCTTTTTGCAAGAAACCTGATCTGTATTTGTGTAGAGGAACACAAGAACGCGGATTATCAGGGGCTTTTGTACCATCAGTACGCTGATGCCCCGATAGAGTTTGACGGTACGGCGGACCTTATGATCAAGATGGAGGAGCTCTTTGATGAGTGGGACTTCCCCCAGAGAGGTCTGGCTGCCCGCAAGTTTGACAAGAAGAACAGGGATGAGTACAAGAGGAAAAAGATCAATCCCGGGGACGACAGACTTCCAATAGAGATCATCTCCGACCAGCACGGAGTCCGCAACGTCCAGAACAAGAAGGGCAAGCTTGGGACCTTCGTGGTGCAGGTGGTGTACAGGCAGGATGCCTCCTGGCAGGGACATGTGATCATCAAGGAGAGCGATGAGAAAAAGGATTTTGGAAGTGCCCTGGAGCTCATAAGGATAATCGATAATGCTGCGGGGAGGTAAAAGGTACGGCTAAAGAGAGCAATTATTGCAGGGCTGACACAAAGACCATAGATGAAATTGCCGGCCAGGTGGGTGAGTTCGTATCAACATATACCGGTGGATCGGCTGACAAAAAATCTTAACTATCAGGGATAAACACAATGCAACTTAATTTTATTTTGATCACAAAGGAAAATGCTGAAGGCTTTAAAGGGGTGCTTCCGGATGATATGATCAGCACCAATGTCAGATTTTCACTGGGAGCCTATGATGATTCCGGGAACGTTTTGGGGGCAGTGTCCTATACGGTCATTGAGTATCAGTATGAGGTGGACTGGCTGTATGTCGAGCCAAAAGTGCGGCGGCAGAAGATAGGAACAGAGCTCATGGACAGAGTCCTTGCAGCTGCGTCTGAGACCATGGAGATATTCCCTATCTCGGTACATTACACCTGCACAGGTGAAGATGACCCGTTGCACTGTTTCTTTATGTTCTACGGGAAGATGGACGTCAATTACTCCCACGAGAGGTATCTTATAAGATCCGGGGACATACCTCTTGCGCCTATCCTTCACAAAAAGCTCAAGATGCGCCACGACAGGAAGCTCTTTTTCGAGGAGCCTGAGAACACAAGAAAGCGGATCCTTGAGATGCTCAGGAAGGACGAAAACTATGTGATCGAGGACTACGAGCTGTGGGAAAGGAACTGTGAGAAGGAACTGTGCCAGTGCATCTATGTGGGCAACAGTCTTATGGATGCCATCTTTATCCAGAAGAATCCGGACGGAAGTCTTGAGCTGTCATTTTTGTACAGCAGATATCCGGAGGGGCTGTTATCCCTTATAACCTCTGTCGCGGAGGAAATAGAGGTCAGATATCCCGGACACGATCTGACCTTTGATGCCATAAATACACAATCTGAAAGTATTGCTAAAAAACTCTTCCCCAAGGCGGAGAGCCAGCCGGTATTTGAAGCAGAGTGGTGATAAAGAGATCACGAGGTGGTTTTTATGCCAAAATTTGAAGAATTCGCAAAACAAGAGAAGAAAAAAGAGGAACCGGATTCCTTCGTAATGTTTAATCCGGAGCTGAATACGGAGAGGTCAAGGGATTACACCAATGAGGCGATATCTCCCTTTTCATATGGCTCGGACCAGATAGATAAGCTTATACAGAGCTTTGAAGACAGGGTAAGTGATGAAGAGTCCTTCGCTGAGCGCACCAGGTACTATTTCCGGAGCCAGGAGATGACTCATGCCAAGATGGAAAGATACTATGCCATGAGTCAGGACATAAAAAGTTCAGAAGCCATGGCCGGAAAGTATGGTACACACAAGGCCTATAAGAGGAGAAAGGCCGCCGGAAATGCTGCAGACTATTTCAAAAAGGCGGAGGAGCTGGCGGATAACTTCGAGGCGTTAGGCAAGAACCCACTCCAGATATATGAGCACAGAGAAAAGATAATGAGGCTGAGGCTCAATGGAAGGTTGGAGGCTGCAGAGGCCAAGGCACAGTCCAAGGAGCACGAGAAGTATTTGAAGGGCAAGGCAACGCTGTCGACCCTGATGATACTTAAGGATCAGCTTGTTCACCTCATGCAATCAGAGGAAGTAGATAAAAAGCTTCAAAAAAAGTTTGACAAAAAGCTTAAGAATCTCAACAGTGAGATTGATACAGCAAAGAAATACGTGGGGCAGACTGCACCGTCTTCAATTGAGACATGGCAGAGGACGCAGAAGGATTTCAGATATCCCACAAACGGTCCGGACCTTCAGAATTATGTGAAGAGGAAGAATAAAGAGAATCCCAAATTCAGGAATGAAGAGGCAAAACTTCTTAACTCCTTTAAGTATATGTCCGACCAGAACGCAAAGTGGCCTGCAAGAATAGTGCTTAAGCAGTATGAAGGACAACCGATCAACAAGGCTGAAAAGGCAAAGGCAGACTACAATGAAAAATTGAATAATATTCTGGCGGGGGAAGATGAGGAGCAGAAGAGGGCCGTTCTGACAGAGGCCATGAAGAGAGTTGAGAACTACAAGCTTCCCTCTCTTAAGGATATTGAGGGCGAAGACCTTATAAAGATATTAAGCTTCAGACTGACCGAGTATTATGAGATTATGAACATTGCTCTTCCCCACCTTGAAAATGCCAGTGAGGGCTCCTTTGAAAAAAAGTACATGGAGCAGAGCCCGCTCTTTGTGCACAAGCTGAGGTGCCTTCGGGCTTTTTCGGACTATGTAAATGCGCTGCTTAAGTATAACCATGGCATTGGAGTGAATTCAAGCGGAGGTTATTTTGTTGAGTCCTCAAGTAAGATCACGGATAAGGATAAAATGGCCTTTAAGAACTTAAGGAGCACTCTGGTACATGCCCAGAAGGCATACCTTGAAACGAAAAAGATTGCAGACGAGGCCGCTCCCTTAGGGGCTGAAGATAGCGTAAACAAGACCCTTTCCGGAGAAGAGAATAAGGTCGAGTACAAGACATCTGAAGAAGAAACCTCCACGGAAAAGACTGCCGACGAGACTGAAGCTAAAGAAAAGACCACGGAGAAAAGGAAAGAATCGGAAGGTATTGATCCTTCCGTTGAGATCACAGAGCTTCGCCAGAGCAACAAAAATCTCACAGAGGACGGGTATCTCTACTACAAGAAGATACAGAACAGCAAGATATTTGCAACAAAGACCTACAAGAACCATGTGGACACCATGCTCAGCAGGAAGGGCGCTTACATGGGGGCTGAGGAGTCGCCTGATGAGCTCATTCGGAAGAATCTGACTATCATCATGCCTCTTCTTACCATGGTGGACAGAAAGTCCAAGGACAAGCAATCCAAGAGGATAGACAAGAATAACCGTGATATCATAGAAGCCCTTGGAAGCAAGGAATCCATGTCTTTATTTGTAACTTCGGAGCTGCCTAATATTTATTCGAACTTTAAGATGCCTACTGTGGAGCAGATAAAGGCCGGGTGGTTTGAGAAGACCTTAAAGAATGATCCCAACGCTTTTCTTGACGTTATCAGGAAAGCCGCATATATGGATGACCTTATAAAAGAGTATCCCGAAGCCAAGAATGTGTTCAAGGATTACTCCACCTTTGAGCCCCAGCACAAGGCTATTTTAAGGCTCGGAAAGATGTTTGCCGGATACATGAAGGGCAATTACGGCATTGACATCGGCAAGGGCGGAACAGATGTAAAGGTGATACCTCCTGTTTCGGAGGATGAGCTCAAAGAGGCCAAAGATCAGGTTGTTGTAGATCTTGATACCTACGAGGAGCTGCATCAGATCTATAAGAGAGAGCGTGATAAGATCCTAAAGAACAAGGAGGATGAGGACTACATCAAGAAGGAGGTGGCATACACTCTTCTTGACGAGGGCAAAAAGAAGGAAAAGAAAAAGATTCAAAAGATCAATAAGGGTGTGGCGGAAGGCGGTCTTCCCCTTCAGCTTTATGAGCATGCAAGGATCAGGGCCCAGATCTTTAAAAATCCTGTGTACAAGGTTTATGCGGAGCGCGCCAAAACAAAATTTAAGCTCTCTGAGGAGGAGCATTACAAGGAAAAAGGTGATATAACCCTCACCGGTACCCTTGCGCCCCTTATGATGGATGAGGACTTCAATAAAGAATGGGAACCCATCGGATACACGGATGAGACCAAAAACCTTCCTCACATCCACAACCTCAAATGGCTCAGGGCGTGGTCAGAGGGAGATATAGACACTATCGATGAGATGTGCAGGGAAAACATGGATATGATAGTGAACTTTGACCTGCCAGCTCCGGAAACTCTTGAGAAAGAATTTAATCATTTCAGTTTTGCAACCGAGGAGACGCACATCAACTTTGTGGATGAGGCAGTAATGATGACCTCAGAAGGAAGTTATGAGCTCATAAAGAAGATAAAGAAGTTCCAGGGACTTCCGGGACTTATAAAGAGAGTTCCATGCCTGCAGCAGTACTGCAAGGAGCACCCCGAGTTTGAGGCAAAGTGTCAGGCTGCCGCAGACCTTGCCGAGTACGTCAATGCATACATGGAAGATAACTACAGTGTGACGGTTCTGCCCACAGAGACAAGAGACGTGGCTGTGCATCCCAAAAAAGAAAAATCGATGGCCGGAAGCTGGGATGTAGTGAATGCAAAGAATAAATTCCGACATTCCTACGACAAGTTTTTCATTAAATCCTTGGAGAAGGGCGGTATAGAGATCAAGGAGAAAGACTCTCGTACCGTGCCGGACTTCTATGCAAACTTCAGAAAGATCTCATCGGATGAGGTGGAGAGAACGAAAGAAATACAGAAGTTAATGCGGGAGTGGGAAGCAGAGGAAGAGAAACTGAGGCTTGAGAAGGAGAAGGCCGAAAAGGAAGATAAGGCAAGGCTTGACAAGGAGAGGGCCGAGAAAGAAAGGACCATTAGGGAAGAGAGAGAGCGGCAGGAGAGAGAAAAAGCCGAAAAAGAGAGGCTGGAGAGAGAGAAGGCCGAAAAGGAAGATAAGGCGAGGCTGGAAAAGGAAAAGGCCGAACAGGAAGAGAAAGAGCGGCTTGAAAAAGAGAAGAAGGAAAAAGAGCGGCTTGAAATGGAGAAAGCCGATAAGGAGAGACGGGAGAGAGAGAAGGCCGAAAAAGAGAGACAGGAAAGAGAGAAAGCCCAGGAGGCAGAGAAGCTGAGGCTGGAAAAAGAGAGGGCAGAGCAGGAAGAAAAGGAGAGATTTGAAAGAGAGAAGGCTGAGCGGGAAGAAAAAGAGCGTATTAAAAGGGAAGAGCGCGTCCATGTTTATACGAATGGCAAAAAAGAAACTTATTACTATAAGAGCGCAAGCGGCAAGGTCATCACTCTTGAAAAAAAGAATCCCAAGAACCTCAAGAACGCCATTGCACTGCGGCGTCAGGTTCTTAATACTGCCGACATCGATGAAAACCCGAAGCTTAAGCCCCTCTTTGACCACTACGATAAGTATGTCAAGGAGCACTTAAAGCAGGAGGATCTGGGCAAATTCCTTGGAAAGGACGCCCTTAAGAAGAAGGACATAAAGGGGCTTGATCATGACCAGATCCAACAGCTGAGGTTAAAGCTGGTTTCCGAGGGCATTATCGAGAGCGACCTTCAGGGAGAGGCCAAGGAGCTCTATGACTACTACGACTCTGCCATGAAGAAGCTGCAAAACAGTGAAAGGACCATGGACGAGAGGTTTGAGCAGCATGAGAAGAGGGAGGAGAAGGAGTACGACATCGTCCTTGACACCAACCTTCTGACCGAATATGAGAGTCAGGCATCCGAGTCCAATGACTGCTGGTCCTGCGCAGGTTCTGCGGTTTACAACCACTTTATAAGGAATGAGGAGAACTACGAAGAGCTCAAGGCTGATCAGAGGAAGTTCAGAAACGAGGAGATCAAGATCAAAGGTCAGAAGGAAATCAATCTTGATAACGAGTCCTACAAGATCAGGAAGCTTGAGGTAGAGAAGTTCACTAAGCGCAACCACTCCAAATACAGGAAAGGCTCTCCCATGGGAGACCCCTATGTTGTTGCGGATTTCTATTTAAAGCGCTTTAAGAACATGAGCGGTTTTGAGAACACGGCTGTAAGGAAAATGGCTTTCAGCCCGGCTGTTGCAGTATCACATCAAAAAGGCGTCAAGATGGGCAACGGTGAAATATGTAAGGATACCAATGCGCTCCACAACCTGACCGAGAAGTTTAAACAGACCGTGGCACAGGCCATAGGCAAGGACAGTGTAATAGCATTCCTTTACCAGGGGCACTACTACACGATCTACGGTCTTCAGGGCGACACCCTTAAGGTCTTTGACTCTACAAACTATAAGAAAGAGCTGAGTGTCAAGAGCGTGATGAACGGAGGCCGCAGTGTCAGAGAGCTGGTGTGGCTTGAGAAGATTGAAAAGCCCGAGGATGTGACCAAGGAGTTTTCCGGTGTGGACTATGATGATGAGACAGGCTCCTTTAAGCTCAAGGAGAATGGAAGCCACCAGTTCACGGAGGAAGAGATTGCCCATAACGAGGGAGTGGGAGTCTGGAAGAGTCTTGAGGATAAGTCCGGGGACGTGGCTGACATGGTCTCGGAAGGCATATACCTGCCCAAGAACTTCGTCAAGAACAGGCAGAGCCAAAGCGCACCCGGAGGAGGCCCAAAAGCAGAGGAAAAGACAGAGGAAAACGTCAACAAGATCAACATCATAAATGATGAAAAGAATGCGGACGGTATCAATGTCATAAATGAGGAGAAGAGTGTCAGCAGCATTAATATCAACAAGGAGAAGCCTAAGCAGGTACAGAGAAAGAAGGTTACTTTGAAGCCTGAAAAAGAGGCGGAAATCCAAAAGCGCAAAAAAAGGCTCCAGGACAGGAATGAGCTCTTTGATGACGTGGGCTTTAAGCTTCTTGAATCCTACAATAATGCCAATAAGGTATATTTCAACCCTGTTCTTACAAAGAAGCTGAAGACAGCTGTTAAGAAAAAGCACATACAAAAGGGCAATAACGCCTCCCTTGACATAACCAGGATCCCGGGAGCACTCCTTAGGAGCGTCAATTACGACACCAAGTTTAATCCGGTATCGGATGAGGACTATCTGAATGAGCAGTGGAATATGGAAGTCATGACCGCCTTTGAGACGGGCGATCAGAAGAAGATCGCAGAAGCGATAACCGGTGAGATCCCCAGGATCTTCTCAAAGATAAAGCTTCCGGTTCCCACCAGAAAACCCGGACTTACCTGGTTTAAGAAGTGGTTTGACAATGAAGTTGCGCCCAATCCCGACAAGTGGTTTGAGGCCATGAGAAGGCATGCCGCCCTGGGAAATCTTGTGCAGGCTAACAAGACTGCCAAAGATGTGCTTGAATCAAATAAGGAGATCAAGGAAGCTGATACTGCGCTCACAACTCTTTTCTCAGCGGTGCAGGTATACATGAAGCTGGGGTACCGCATTGACGCTCAGAAGACGGGCGATGAACAGGTGGTAAAGTTCGAAGGAAAGAAGAAGAACCCCAAAGCAGTCACCAAGCAGGAGATAATTGCAAATCACAAGATCGAGGAAGAGAACAATGCCCTAAACAAGAAGCTGGACGACAGGCTGGAAAAGCAGCTTGGAAGTGTGCTGGAGGCTTATGGAGTCAGCTTTGGAATGATGAAGGAGGCTGTTCCGGATAGCAGCTTCGTGGATACGGAAACACTTGAAGACAAGCACTTCAGACAGGCCAAGGCACGTGATCCCAAGCTTACCGAGAATGACTATAAGATATATCTGAAGGCGCAAAGGGGCCTTAAACCCGCCAAGACCGATCCGAAGATACTTGATGCCTACTGGAAGGCAGAGCCTCATATCATTCATCAGGGGGGAAGCTCACCTGACAGGGATATAGCGGTTATGATAAAGCAGGTTGACTATGATGAGGACTATCAGCCCCTGACTAAGCAGGATGAAGAGAACCTGAAATACAACCTCAAGTGGATAGAGGCTTTTGAAACAGAAAATGTTGATCTTCGCGATGATATGCTTGCTGAAGGTATCGACACGCTTCTCGACGGTTTTGTCATGATGCCTGAACCGACGCAGGAGGAGCTCGATGCAATGTCAACCATGAATGAGAAGGGGTATGAGGGCTTTAAGAAAAAGATGGAGGACTATTTTGAGAAGGTGGTCAATGGGGACTATACCAAGTTTTTTAAGGCTCTGCAAAAAACTCTTGCCTTTGATTCCTTAAGAAGAAACAATCCCTCATTTGAGCTTTACCTCAAGAATAACCCACAGATTGATAAGCTCTCTGACCTGTCAGGAGCTCTTAACGGTATTATGGAGGTGCACATGATGAGCAAGCACCATATTGCGGAGGGAAAGCTCCTGGATGATAAGGGAGATTTCACGATCGAAAAAAGAGCTGTTTCACTGGTACCTCAGCTTCCTCAGATGTACTTTTCCTTTGCTCTCTTCTATTCCGAGTATAAGGCAGTAAAGGACTATGTGCCGGTGCCCTTCAAGAAACAGAAGGACTTCACGGATGAGGATTGGGCAAAGATTGGCAAAAAGAAGCCGCAGTAATGAGATTATTTATGGGAGGATCATATGTTTGATATCGTTGAGATTTTTAACAGAAGTGTGACCATCGAGCTGGAGACGGACAGCATTTTCAGGCAGGATAATGAATTCGACGTCTACGTCAACGGATCGAAGTGTCTTACCACTGACAGGAATGTTGTTACAGTTTCCGGACTTAAGCCGGATACAAGGTACGTGATAAGGATTGGTGACTGTGAGAAGGAATTTGTCACAAGATATGAATCCGTGTGCCTCAATGTCAGGAAATTCGGAGCAAAGGGAGATGGCACCACAAGCGACACCGCGGCCATTCAGGCGGCTATTGCCTGCTGTCCCAAGGACGGAACCGTATATGTTCCTGCAGGTGACTACTTATCGACAGCTCTTTTCCTCAAGAGCGACATGACACTGTTCCTGGATGAGGGCGCAAGGATCCTGGGAGATACCGACAGGAATCACTACCCTGTGCTGCCGGGCATGACCATGACCACCGACGAGAAGGGTGAGTTCAACCTGGGAACCTGGGAGGGCAATCCCCTTGATATGTTCGCGTCTCTGATAACTGCCATTGATGCGCAGAATCTTGACATCATCGGACCCGGCACCATCGACGGCAATGCCCAGAACTCCGACTGGTGGGTCAACCAGAAGGTCAAAAGAACTGCCTGGAGGCCCAATGATATATTCCTTTCCCGCTGCAGGAACGTAAGGGTGCAGAATGTGAAGGTGATGAATTCTCCCTGCTGGACAGTTCATCCCTACTACTGCGAGGATATTTCCTTCCTGAATCTCTACATATATAATCCTTCAGATTCACCAAACACCGACGGTCTGGATCCGGAGAGCTGCAAAAATGTTCTGGTCCTTGGCACAGTGATCTCCGTAGGTGATGACTGCATGGCCATCAAGAGCGGCAAGTACTACATGAGCCTGAACCATCACAAGGTAACTGAAAATGTCACCATCCGCAACTGCAGACTGGAGCGGGGGCACGGTAGTGTGACTGTGGGCTCCGAGGCAGCAGGCGGCGTTAAAAACGTCAGGGTCTCACAGTGCGTCTTTGCCGGCACCGACAGGGGACTTCGCATCAAGACAAGGCGCGGCAGGGGGAAGAGATCCGTATTGGATGACATTCTCTTTGAGAACATCACCATGGACGGGGTGCACATGCCCTTTACCGTGAACATGTTCTATTTCTGTGATCCCGACGGACACAGCGACTATGTGCAGAACCAGGAGCCTGCCCCTGTGGATGAGATGACACCGGCCATCGGAACCATCGCAGGAAGGAATATCGACTGCAAAAATGACGGAGCCTGCATGCTCTGTGGCGTGGGACTTCCCGAGAGCCCCATAGGAAGGCTTGACTTTGAGAACATAAATGTGGAATTTGCGCCACTCGATGAGATCACAGCGCAGGTTCCGGTGATGATGGATAATTTTGACAAGATGAGCGGCCGCAGTATCTACGCCAAGAATGTCAAAGAGCTCTCCCTTAAGAATGTCACCATCAAGGGCAGCACGGACAATGCCCCGGAGCTTATAAATGTGGAGAAGCAGACACTTGACGGCGTTGAGTATTCGGACTAAAGACAGGCGGAGATGATATATGGAGATACATGTTGAAAAAAGCGGCGGAGATTTTTCAACGATCCAGGAGGCCATTAATGCAGTTCCCTATGGAGAGAAGGCCCTGATCACCATTGGAGAAGGGCGCTTTGAGGAAAAGACCTTTTGCGAAAAGAGTGACATAACCTTTAAGGGAGCAGGAATAGATAAGACTGTCATCGACTTTGACGACTACGCCAACGAGGTCATGGAGGACGGCACAAAGCGCGGTACCTTCAGAAGCTATACAGCTTTTTTCGGCGGTGGGAAAGTCACTGTCAGTGACCTCACCATAAGGAACAGCGCAGGTGACGGCAGAGTTGTGGGCCAGGCTGTTGCAGTCTATGCAGATGCGGATCTTTGTCTTTTTGAAAATGTAAAGATGACAGGCTGCCAGGACACGCTGTTCTGCGCGCCGCTCCCTGTCAGCGAGAGGCAGAAGAACGGCTTTTTGGGTCCAAGGGTAATGACGGCAAGGCGGCTTACCAGGCAGTATTATAAGAGCTGCGTCATCACCGGGGATGTGGACTTTATCTTTGGTGGCGCTGATGCGGTGTTTGATGACTGTGACATCACCTGTAACGACAGGATGCATGGGGGCAGTTCTTTTGCAGAGAAGCCTTTGAGTGCTGACAAGGCAACAGGCAGCAGGCTCGACAAGGATCAGATAGATGTGACAGAGCGCCTTATCAACGGCTATATCACGGCGGCCTGCGGGCTTAAGGATAACCTGGGCTTTGTCTTTAGAAACTGCACCATCAGAGGTGCTAAAGGGTGTGAGGCAGGAAGCGTGTTCCTTGGTCGCCCCTGGAGGCAGGAGGCCAGGACTGTTTTCCTTAACTGCAGCATGGATGAGAGCATCGCTCCCGAGCGATTCTCCGGCTGGGGCGGCATAACAAAGGAGGAGCCTGAGACCTTTTACGGTGAGTACGGAACGAGGCTGATGTCTTTTGGTGAAGAGATGGGAAAAGCGCCTGCGGATCTTTCCGGCAAGAATCCCTGGGTTAAGGATATAGACGAGGCTCTGGCTAAAGAGCTGTCAGAGAGGGCAGACGAAGTTGTGAGAGCTGTCACAGCAGAAAACTGATGTGATGTGGAGAGAATGAGTATGATCAGGTCTTTTGAACATCTTATTTATAATACAATGGCGCGTAGGAAAAATAACTGGTTCTTTTCCATGCTGCCGCTGTTGCTCCTGTGCCTTACACTAATGGGATGCGGAAAAGGGCAGACCCCTGCTTTGACCGGAGAGGCGCTGTCGCAGTCCGGGACTACTGAGGAAGCTGCGGCTGCAGGTTCTACCTATGAGTTTGAGCTGGACACCGGGCCTGATGAAGCGAAGGCTCCTTCTGACGATGTTCTGGCCGAGGCTTCTAACGAGGCAGTGGCAGATGGAGCACCGGCAGAAGAGGCATCAGCAGATGACACCAAGGGCGATGCTGCTTCAGCTTTAGAGACTACGGCAGATGGAGCACCGGCAGAAGAGGCATCGTCAAATGACATCAAGGGCGATGTTTCTTCAGTTAACGAGGCACCGGCAGATGCCCTCTTGCCTGATGAGAACGCATCCTACACCACCAGGGATGATGTGGCTCTTTACATCCATGTTTATGATAAGCTTCCACCTAACTTCATCACCAAGAAGGAGGCCAAAAAGCTGGGCTGGACCGGTGGCTCCCTGGAGGAATACGCGCCGGGCAAGTGCATCGGCGGAGATTACTACGGCAACTATGAAGGTCTTTTGCCGGAAGATGCGGAGTATCACGAATGTGACATCGACACTCTGGGTAAAAAGAAACGCGGAGCAAAGCGGATTGTCTATTCGGAGGACGGATACATATATTACACAGGGGATCACTACGAGAGCTTTGAACTTTTGTATGAGCCATGATATTTGCATAAGGCGGAGATTACCATGGAGAGAGTTTTTTATATAAATCTTGAAGGAGTATCCACAAAAGAGCAGTTCCATGATGCTTTGGCCGTGGAGCTGCCCCTTCCTGACTACTACGGCAGAAACCTGGATGCACTTTATGATGTCCTGACGGAGTGCGGACAGAACTGGAACGTGATAATATACAATACAGACAGAGCACCTGAACTTTCGGATTACCTGGTTAAGGTCCGCAAGATGGCCAAGGGGGCAATGGCGGAGACGGAGGGTCTGAAGATAAGATTATTTAATTGATTAGGCAGGAGGAAAACTTATGAAGCAGATAACACTTGGCAAGAGTGGAATCACTGCGCCCCAGAACGGATTTGGCGCACTTCCCATCCAGAGGGTTCCAATGGATGAGGCAGTTAAGATACTGAGGAAGGCCTACAATGGAGGTATGACCTATTTTGATACGGCAAGGGCCTACACTGACAGCGAGGTCAAGCTTGGCAAGGCATTTTCCGAGGCGGGGCTTCGGGATAAGATATTCATCGCCACCAAGACCGCGGCCAAGACTCCTGAGGATTTCTGGAAAGACCTGGAAACTTCCCTTAATAACCTTCAGACCGATCACATAGATCTGTACCAGTTCCATATGGTTGGCCAGTGCTACAGACCCGGGGACGGAACAGGCATGTACGAGTGCATGCTCAAAGCCAAAGAAGAGGGCAAGATCCTCCATATCGGTGTCACCGCGCACAAACTCATGGTGGCCAGAGAGCTCATCGAGAGCGATCTCTATGAGACGCTGCAGTTCCCATTAAGCTACCTCTCCTCGGACAAGGAGCTGGAGCTGGTGAGCATGTGCAAAGAGCACAATATGGGCTACATCGCAATGAAGGGCCTGGCAGGCGGCCTCATCAACAGGTCGGATGCGGCAATGGCCTTTATGGACGGCTTCGACAACGTAATGCCAATCTGGGGTATCCAGAGGGAGAAAGAGCTGGATGAGTGGCTCTCATACATGGACAATACTCCGCAGATGACCCCTGAGATAAGCTCTTTTATTGA
>JAEEGF011638502.1_pt1 | contig 13701 bp, 13 predicted proteins | sample 9134171 | NCBI WGS metagenome assembly JAEEGF01 (sample SAMN16246542, study PRJNA631951) | gut metagenome | biome: gut microbiome; feature: rumen; material: AP-attached | host: Bos | place: Iran: Karaj | collected 2018-10
GGTAAGGCTTTGGTTGCTGCTGGTCCAAAACTCTAAAAAGTTTTTTGACCTACATCAAAATAAGGGACGGTTTCTTCGGAAATCGTCCTTTTTTATGCGCTGATCGGCGAGAATCCTGTACCTTTGCAAACGTAATCGAGACGATTATATATGTTCATTAGGTTAGTAGTTAATTGATTTTTTAAGGTAAAGATTATGTTATTAGATTTTCAAACAACGATCATGTTGGCTACTGTTGCAATAGCGACGATATTGAGTATTATAACTCTGACAAAAACCAACATCCGTTAGGAAAGAGCGCGGGGTGAGAGATTCATACCGCCCTCTTTTTTTGTTTACAAAATCTAAAATATGGCATTTTATCATATAATTAACTTAATTATATGCTGAAAAATGCTGCAATTTGAGGAATTGTGAGTAACTTTGCACCCAAAATTGAAAATAAGCCAAATGATAAAGATAATTAAGGGAATGTGTGGAGTCGTGGCAGTAATGCTGCTTTTAGCTTCATGCATAAAGTCGAAAGACAATAATATCACGCTAGCAAGTGATACAGCTATTACATCGTTCTCATTGGGAACAATGAAGAGAATTGTTCATACTACGTCGTCCACAGGTGCTGATTCTACCTATAAGGTGTCAGTAACTGGTAGTGACTATAAGTTCAGTGTCGACCAGGTGAATCATCGTATTTTTAATGCTGACTCACTTCCTCAGGGAACTGATGTCTCCAAAGTTCTTTGCAGCGTAACGGCTCTCAATAACGGTGGTGTTTTTGTGGAGGACTTAAAGGAAGAAGGTACGTTGCTTTTCGTTTCTGACAGCATTGACTTCAGTGTCCCACGCAAATTCCGCGTCTATGCCAGCGACGGTAGTGGCTATGAAACATATAATGTCCAAGTGAACGTACATCAAGAGAATGGCGATGTTTTCGATTGGACGCGTCATACTCCAAGTATGGAATTGGCTGGCATGGAAGAATTGAAGGCTGTCATCCTTGATGGTCAGTTGCAGGTCTATGGCCTTCAGGGCGACAAGACCATTGGCTATGCCACCAACGATGGTGAGAATTGGGAAAAGTTGCCCGACCTGGCCGATAAGGATGCCTATTCCAATATGGTCGTTAGCGATAATGTCTTATATACCTTGCGTAATGATGTCCTCATCAGTACAAAAGATGGTAAGACGTGGACGGAATTAGGCGAAGCCCCAGTTTTGAGTTTAGTAGCAGCCGGCTATCAAATCCTTTACGGACTTGCTTCTGATGGAAATCTGATGGAGTATGTTGTCGAAGATAAGGAGTGGGATTTAGACAACTATGAGGCAGGTGCTAATATATCGATACTTCCTACTGATGAGACAGCCTTTGTTTGCTATCCTGCAGAGATGACCTATTATGCCGATTATGTTTTGTTGGCAGGAACGTCAGATGAATTGAAGGATATCGCTTCCGTATGGCGCAAGATAGTGGAATACGATATCCAGGGACTTGACGACAAATGGATATATATGGATCGCAATGATGACGATGATTTTGCATTGCCACAGTTGAAGGACCTTGTCATGATCTATTACGATAATAGCATCTTGGCTTGGGGTATCAATGGCAATGATTATTCTCCCGTCTATAAGAGCCGTGATAATGGCTTGATATGGCGAAAGGACTCAGGCTTTAAGTTGCCGGAAGCTTTCTCTGGCGGAAATGCGGCTCATTTCAGTGCTGTCACTGATGGCACAGAGATATGGATTATGAGTGCTGGGGTGGGCGAAATATATAGTGGACACTTGAAAAGGAAAGTCTGGGTTAACGAAGAATAGAGATTGATGTTGAAAAAGACACTGCTTTCCATCTTGCTGTTGACAGTAACAGTAATTCTCAGAGCCCAGGATGCCCCTGAATATCGCGCTGAGATAGGTGGTGGAGTAGGTATGGTAACCTATCTGGGTGACTATAATGGAAATCTCTTTAAGAATATGCAGCCTATGTTCACGTTGCTGGGTCGCTACAAATTCAACCCACGAATGGCATTGGCACTGAATGTGAGCTATGGCAAGATAAAAGGCTCGTCAAAGGACGCAAAGACGGTCTATCCCGATGTCCCTGTGACAGACTTCAATCATGGTTTGGTGGATGCGGGATTAAGATTTGAATATAACTTCTGGCCTTATGGCACAGGAAGAGAGTATCGTGGGGCACAGCGCATTACACCTTATATATATATGGGACTGGGTCTTACGTTTGCTAAACCCGAGAAGACGGAGACAGCATTTAACCTGCCCATTGGTGCTGGTGTGAAGTATAAGGCTGGCGAACGGGTGAACTTGGCACTGGAGTGGACCATGCATTTCACCACGAGTGATATGCTCGACGGTGTGAAAGATCCTTATGGTATCAAGAGTAGTGGTTTCTTCAAGAATACCGACTGCTATAGCCATCTTCGTCTGTCGGTGACCTATGATATTTGGAAGAAATGTAGCACCTGTCATAACGACAGAGAATGAAGATAATTGACAATTGATAATTGAGAATTTAGATATATGACGACAGAACTGGATATGAAGCGTATTCCTCAGCACATTGCCATCATCATGGATGGTAACGGGCGTTGGGCAATGGATCGTGGGTTGGATCGTACGTTTGGCCATAAGGCAGGACTCGACAACCTTGAGAATGTGACCACGCTTTGTTCTAATTTAGGAGTGAAGTACCTGACGGTTTACGCCTTCTCCATAGAGAATTTCAACAGACCTGCCTATGAGGTAGAGGCCTTAATGGGATTGGTGCTCAGTTTCATTAAGATGGATTTGTTCCACAACAATAATGTGAGTTTTCATGTAGTGGGCGATCGTGAGCGTCTTCCCAAGAGTGTGCAGGATAAGCTGCGCTCTATGGAAGAAGAGACTGCTCATTATGATGGTATGGCTATGACCATTGCCATGGGCTATTCGTCTAAGCAGGAACTGGTCAATGCAACAAAACTGATTGCCAGGAAAGTCCAGAATGGTGAGATGAGTGCTGACGACATCAACGAGGACACCATCAGTCAAAGTCTGTGGACCTCATGGATGCCAGACCCGGATTTGTTGATTCGTACAGGTGGTGAAGTCCGCATCTCCAACTATCTGCTTTGGCAGTGCGCCTATTCCGAGTTCTATTTCTGTGATGATTATTGGCCCGACTTCAACGAGGAGTCTCTTCATAAGGCCATTAAGAGTTATCAGAATCGTCAGCGTCGTTTTGGTAAGACAGAAGCACAAGTTGAAAACGAAGATAAAATATGAAATATTTGAATAAGATAGTCATATTACTGGTAGTCTTGCTCAGCATGAGCATGCAATTGAAAGCACAGGATGTCATTGTCAATCCCGACATTTCGTATGCTGGTACTCCAAGAACGTGTGAAATCGGTGGAATTTCAGTCAAGGGTGTTGAAGGCTATGAAGACTATGTCCTCATAGGACTCTCAGGCCTGTCTGTTGGTCAGATGATTACAGTTCCTGGCAGTGAGATAACCGATGCCATCAAGCGTTACTGGCGTCATGGACTGTTCTCTCGTGCAGCCATCACAGCCGATTCTATTGTAGGCTCCAAGATTTATCTGTGTATTCATCTTGCTACGCGCCCTCGTGTCAGCAGGATTAATTACAATGGTATTAAGAAGTCGGAGCGTGAGGATATGGAGGCAAAACTCGGTATCATGCGGGGTTCACAGATTACTCCCAATATGATCGACCGTGCCAAGATTCTTGCCAAGCGCTATTTCGATGATAAAGGTTTTAAGAATGCCGAAATAGAGATTGTCCAACGTGACGATGTGACCGACAAGAACATGGTGATTCTTGATGTCAATATCGACAAGAAAGATAAGATGAAGGTGCGCCATATCATCTTCGAGGGCAACCAGCAGTTGAAGACCAGTAAGATTAAGGGTTCTTTGTTCAAGAAGGGTGCCTTTGGTAAGATTAACGAGGCTGGTAAGTTGAAGAACATGTTCAAGTCCAAGAAATTCACTCAGGAGCGCTATGACGAGGCCAAGAAGGCTCTTATCGACAAGTATAACGAACTTGGTTTCCGTGATGCTGTTATTCTCAAAGACTCCGTATGGAACAACGATGAGAAGCATGTGAACATCCTTGTGAAAGTAGAAGAGGGACAGAAGTATTTTATTCGTAATATCACTTGGGTAGGTAATACGGTTGTAACATCCGATTATCTGAATGCCGTATTGGGCATGAGGAAGGGCGACGTCTATAACCAGAAGTTGATGAATAAGCGTCTGTCGGAAGACGAAGATGCCGTGGGCAACTACTACTGGAACAATGGTTACTTGTTCTACAACCTGCAGCCTACCGAGGTCAATATTGTAGGCGACTCCATCGACCTTGAGATGCGTATCCAGGAGGGTCCTCAGGCTCATATCAATCAGGTTCGTATTTATGGTAACGACCGTTTGTATGAAGAGGTCGTTCGTCGTGAGTTGCGCACCAAGCCAGGCGACTTGTTCTCCAAGGAAGCTCTGACGCGTTCTGCTCGTGAAATTGCCTCTATGGGATTCTTCGATCCTGAGAAGGTCAACCCAGTTCCCAAACCCAATTACGAGGATGGTACTGTTGATATTGAGTGGAACCTCGAGCAGAAGTCTAACGACCAGTTGGAGTTCTCTCTTGGTTGGGGACAGACGGGTGTCATCGGTCGTGTAGGTATTAAGTTGAACAACTTCTCCATGCGCAACCTGTTCGGTAAAAACAAGATGCATCGTGGTATCATGCCTATCGGTGATGGTGAGCAGTTGTCACTCTCACTCCAGACCAACGGTCGTTACTACAGCTCTATCTCTGCAGGCTATAGCACGGGATGGTTTGGCGGCAAGCGTCCGAATGCCTTGAATATAAGTGCTTTCTATTCCAAGCAGTCCGACGTTTCCAGCAGCTATCGCAACAATGCGCTCTATAACAACTATTGGAACTACATGTCGGGTTATGGTTCAACAGGTTATGGCTATAACTATGATGCTATGCTCGACGATGATAAGTATATCAAGATGTTCGGTTTCTCCGTCGGATGGGGTAAGCGCCTTCGTTGGCCTGACGACTATTTCCAGTTGTCTGTTGCCCTTTCTTACACCCGCTATATGCTGCGTGACTGGAACTACTTTATCATCTCGAATGGTAACTGTAACAATATTAACTTAGGTGTTACGCTCTCGCGCACCTCTACCGACAACCAGCTCTTCCCACGTCGTGGTTCTGAGTTCATGGCGTCAGTCACACTGACTCCGCCCTGGTCGGTTATGGATAAGAAAGACTACGAGCATCTGGCTACCGACCGCACCTCAGCTACTTTTGAAAAGGAGCAGCAGGACAAGTATCGCTGGATTGAATACCATAAGTGGAAGTTTAAGTCACGCACCTTCACTTCCTTGACCAACGGTCAGAAGTGTCTGGTATTGATGACGCGTGTAGAATTCGGACTTCTGGGTTCTTACAACAAGTTTAAGAAGTCGCCTTTCGAAACCTTCTATGTGGGTGGTGACGGTATGAGTGGCTATTCTACTGGTTATGCCGAGGAAACGATAGGTCTGCGTGGTTACGACAACGGTTCTATTTCAAATACCGCCGCTTACGAGGCAGGAACCAGTTCCTACTATAATGCCTATGCCTACGACCGCTTCACGTTGGAGCTCCGCTATCCGTTCATGTTGGGCAACACCACCATCTACGGTCTTGGATTCATCGAGGGTGGTAATGCGTGGGTTGACACCAAGAAGTTCAATCCCTTCGACATGAAGCGTTCTGCCGGTCTGGGTGTTCGCATCTTCCTGCCGATGGTTGGTCTGATGGGTATCGACTGGGCTTATGGTTTCGACAAAGTGTATAGTGGCAGCACTTACCAGAAGGGTGGCAGCCAGTTCCACTTTATTCTCGGACAAGAATTCTAAGGAAACTTTAAACCTTTTCGGAGTTTTCGCGTCCAAGAGATGTATTAACTTAAACAATGACAATGATGAAGAAAGTAATAATGATGATGGTAATGTGTGCAGCAACGCTGTCGTTGCACGCACAGAAGTTTGCCTTGTTGGATATGGATTATATCCTGCGTAACATTCCAGCCTACGAACGTGCTAACGAACAGTTGTCGCAGGTGTCCAAGAAATGGCAAGCAGAGGTCGAGGCACTCCAGACCGAGGCTCAAACCATGTATAAGGACTATCAGAAGGAAGTAGTCTTTCTCTCACAGGAGCAGAAGAAAGCCCGTCAGGATGCTATTATGGAAAAGGAGCGTGAGGCATCCGAACTGAAGAAGAAATACTTCGGTCCTGAGGGCGAACTCTTCAAGAAGCGTACAGCCCTGATGTCGCCCATTCAGGAGGAGATTTACAATGCTGTCAGCGAGATTGCCGATTTGCGTGGCTATCAGTTGGTGCTCGACCGTGCCAGCGACAGTGGCATCATCTTCGGCTCGCCCAAGGTTGATATCTCCAGCGAGGTGCTGTCAAGACTGGGGTATTCGAATTGATAATTGACAATTGATAATTGACAATTGAGAATTGAGAATTAAGAATTGAAAATTGATAATTAAAACGACAAGAAGAAAATGAAAAAATTGATTCTTTGCGCTATTTGCGCAATCTGCGGTTTCACTACCGCCAACGCACAGAAGTTTGGTCATGTTAATGCCCAGGAGATTATTCAGGCTATGCCCGAATTTACAAAGGCTCGTGCTGATATCGAGGCACTGACCAAGACCTACGAGACCGACCTGAAGAGCATGCAGGACGAACTGACGAAGAAGGCTGAGGCTTATGAGAAGGAGCAGGCTACTCTGCCCGCTAACATCAAGGAGCGTCGCGAGAAGGAGCTGCAGGATATGTATCAGAAGATTCAGCAGACCTATCAGGACAATCAGCAGGCTCTTGCCAAGGAGCAGTCTGAGAAGATGCAGGTTATCCAGACCAAGGTTATCGACGCTATCAAGCAGGTAGGTCAGGCCGGTGGCTATGTTTATATCATGGATATCGCAGGTGGTGTGCCCTACATCAGTTCAACGCTTTCTACCGATGTAACTGCTGAGGTAAAGAAGAAGCTTGGTTTGTAGTTTAATAGTTAAACTGACGATATGAAACGGTTTTTATTGCTATTATTAACCGTCGTCTCACTTTCAGCATCGGCTCAGACTTCTGAACCGGTGCTGAAGTTTGGCTTTCTGAGCTATACTGCTGCTCTCCAGTCAATGTCCGACTATGCGCTCGTTGAGAGCAAGATGAAGGATTTGGAAGCGCAGTATGCAGCCGAGCAGAAGCGCGTGGAGGACGAGTTTAATAAGAAGTACGAAGAGTTCCTGGACGGACAGCGTGATTTCCCTCAGACCATCCTGCAGAAGCGTCAGACCGAGCTTCAGGAGCTGCTCGACAAGAACATTGCCTTCAAGAAAGAAGGTCAGCGTCTCATAGCCGAAGCCCGTGAGAAAGCCATGCAGCCGTTGAAGGCGCGTCTTGCCGATGCTTTGGCAAGAGTGGGCAGTTCACGTGGATTGGCCTTTATCCTCAATACTGATGTGAATGCCGTTCCCTGGATGAATATCACTATGGGCGAGGATGTCACACAGGCAGTTATTCAAAGTTTAAGGTAATTCATCATGCTTCCGAGTAACCCCGGACCAATAGGTATTTTCGACAGTGGCTATGGCGGTCTGACCATCTTACACGGCATCCGCCAGCTGTTGCCCCAGTACGATTATCTCTACTTGGGCGATAATGCCCGTGCCCCCTATGGAGGTCGTTCGTTCGATGTGGTCTATGAGTTTACTCGTCAGGCAGTAGTCCGCTTGTTCGAGATGGGCTGCCATCTCGTTATCCTGGGTTGTAACACGGCTTCTGCCAAGGCATTGCGCTCTATTCAGCAGAACGATTTGCCCCATCTCGACCCTCAGCGCCGTGTCTTGGGCATCATTCGTCCTACGGCAGAGGTGATCGGTTCGCTCACCCATTCCCGCCATGTGGGCATCTTTGCTACCGAAGGTACCATCAGGAGCGAGAGTTACAACCTCGAAATACACAAGTTCTTCCCCGACATTCAGGTCAGTGGTGTGGCATGTCCTTTCTGGGTTCCCTTGGTGGAATATAATGAGTCCGACTCGCCCGGTGCCGATTATTTTGTCAAGAAGCGTATCGACCAGATTCTGCGTATGGATCCGGATATCGATACCATTATCTTAGGCTGCACCCACTATCCCCTTCTGTTGCCTAAGATTCATAAGTATATACCCCGTGGCATTCGCATTGTGTCGCAGGGCGAATATGTAGCCGAGTCGTTGCTCAAGTATTTCCAGCGCCATACGGACATTGAGCAGCGTTGCACGAAAGGTGGTGCGGTGCATTACCTGACCACAGAGAATCCCGAGAAGTTCAAGGAACAGGCACAGATATTCCTCCACGAGCCTGTTGAAGTGGAGAATATCTCGCTGGGCGGTTAGCCAATTGCTAACTGCCGAAAGCCAGAAGTCTTTTTGCGAAATAGCGAACGGGATACCACACACAGAGGAATCCTGTGGTAATCACCGTGACGAAGATAATCACGATATCCCAGGGATGCACACTGACGGGGTAGGCGTCCACGATAAACGCCCCTTCCGATTTCCCCAGTCTTACAATTCCATATTCCTGTTGCAACCAGCAGAGCAACAGTCCAATGGCTATGCCTATGACGGCTCCTATCACGGAAATCAAGCGCCCTTCGAACAGGAAGATACGGATGATTTGCTTGTCGCTCGCCCCCAGATTATGCAGTGTCACCACATCGTTCTTCTTGTCAATGATCAGCATCGACAGACTGCCGATGATGTTAAAACAGGCAATCATCAGGATAAAGGTAAGGAAGATATAAGCCATCAATTTCTCAATCTTCATGATGCGGAAGGTGCTGTCCTGTTGTTCGAAGCGGTCCTTCACCTCAAATTCCTCACCGGCTATCTCCTGCATCTCAGCTTTCACCTTGTCGAAATCGCTGCCGGGCTTCAGTCGCATCTCCAGTGACGAGAGCATACCCTGCTGGTCGAACAACTGTCGTGTGAAAGCAATTGACGTGATGACGTAGTGCTTGTCGTATTTCCCCTGTTTGATGCTGAACAGAACCCCAGGCGAATAGAGCTCGTCCTCAACGAAACCCTCTTGCAGGTTTGCCATATTCAGTTGTCCCTCGCGCCGTGGAGCGTATATCTTCAGCGGATGGTCGTAGGAATAGCCAGTGCCCAGTTGGTAAGCCACACCCATACCCAAAATGCCATAGTTCATATCGGCAGCATGCAGTTCGAAGTCGCCGTCGCCTTCCAACACCTCACGGATGTGCGTCAGCTTGTCGTAGTTGTCTTCCACGCCCTTCAGCTTAATCATGGCCTGACGATCGCCATAAACGGCCAGCGCCTGGTCTTCCATCACCTCAGTCACCACGTCAACCTGTGGCAACTGGCGAATCTTTGTCAGCACAGGGTTGTCAGCAGCCACCGTCTTTCCTTTGACGGGCGTCACTTTAATTTGCGGGTCGAGTTGAGTGAAGAGCGAAGCTACCATATCGTGGAATCCATTGAACACGCTCAATGTTACCACCAAAGCCATAGTAGCTATAGCGACACCCACCACCGAGATGCCGCTAATCACATTGATAGCGTTAGTACTCTTTTTAGAAAAGAGGTAACGTCGAGCGATGTAAAACGGAAAGCTCACTTTTCACTTCTCTCTTTTCACTTCTCACTTCTCAACAGTTCATCAATGTGTTCGATGTAGTCGAGTGAATCATCGATGAAGAAGCGCAGTTCCGGAATAATTCTGAGTTGGTTTCTCACGCGTGCCCCCAAGGTATAGCGAATACTCTTCACATTGGCATTGATGTTAGCCAGAATCTCCTCGCCTCTTTCCGAAGGGAAGATACTCAGGTGGGCGGTACAAATGCTCAAGTCGGGGCTGATGCGCACCTGTGTCACGCTCACCATCACCCCGTGCGTACTTCTTGTCTGTTCCTGGAAGATAATGCTCAGTTCCTTCTGCAGCAGTCGTGAAATTTTATTCTGTCTTGTCTCTTGCATATTCTTTCAAATTATTTTCCTGCAAAGATACACAATAATCTTAAAGATGCAAAACTTTTTTGCGAAAGAGCACAAAATAAAACTATTAATTCGTATATTTGCAGCGTAAAGACTTAAACTCCAACAATGATGAAGCATTTATTGACTTGCCTGTTGGCAATGCTGGGCCTGACGTCAGCCTGTGGTCAGAAGAACTACGAAGACGTCGATGTGAAGCAGTTTGCTGAGATCATAGCCGACACCTCAGTCGTAGTGCTCGACGTGCGTACAGCCGACGAGTTTGCCGAGGGGCATATTGCCCGTGCCGTCAATATCGACGTGAAGCAAAGCGACTTCACAGATAAAGCCAAGGCAGCGCTCCCTAAGGGCAAGACCATTGCCGTCTATTGTCGCAGTGGTCGCAGGTCGGCCAATGCCTGCGAGCAGCTCTCATCCGAAGGGTTCAAGACCTACAACCTTAAAGGCGGCATCATTGCATGGAATGATGCTCACATCGAATAAAAGGCTGCCATCAAGTCGTGGCGATAGTTCTTGCTGATTTTTAATTCTTTTATTTCCTCAAGGGGTTCTGCTAAGATACAGGTATTGTCCTGTATCATTTTAATCTGATTGATATTGACGATGTAGCGTTTGTGAATCTGTACAAAGTCAGGGGAATAGTTGAGAATGATGTCTGATGTTGTACGATGCCGCAAAATGCAACTGGTATTATCCTTGCACACTATCTCCCACAACTTGCGGTCCTGATTGTAACGGAAGAAGGCAATATCCTTTAGTTGTAGTGTACGATGCTCATTCATGGCATTCACCACAAGAATGATGGGCAGATGCTGGTTGACACGAGGAGTTGCCTGCGGAATACCAGCCAGCTTGTTTTCATAGTAACGCGTCATAATCTGGCTCAGCTCCTGTTCCGTAGCCGGCTTCATCAGATAGTCGAAAGCCTCTCTGCGTATAGCGTCTAATAGGTATTTCTCATGACCTGTGTAGAAGACGACTTTCGTTTCAGGCTTCACCTCGCTCCTGATCAGCGTACAGAAGTCGAGACCTGACATGGATGGCAGTTCCACATCCACGAAGATAATATCGGGCTCTTTGTCAATCACTTCGTTGATAGCTGTTTCCGCATCGGTAGCCTTTCCCACCACCTCAACGGAATAGTTGTCTTCCAGCATGCGTGCCAAGACCTCTATTGCATCACGACTATCGTCGATAATATATGCACTCACCAGTTTTTGCCTATACATTGGTTGCCTAAGTTTTTGCAAAAATACGAATTATTTTCTAAATACCCTCATATCATTTATAGAAGAAAAATGTGTAAAAGTGCCCCACAAGTCGTCTTATCTCTCAAAAAGACTCTCTTAATGATAGCTTTTTCCTTTTTATCACAAAAATGGTCATTTGGTAATATTGTAGTCGTAATTGTCGGGAAGCAGTATCCATGAGCAGCAACCGCTCCCTTTTTCCTTCTGCAGGTTGGTGATGCCAAAGTCAATATGTTCACGATTCCTCTCGTTCAACATCTGAATAGTCTGGCGCACCACCTTCATGCCCGTCTTGCCTTGGTTGGCTGTATGTTCCTGCAGCCCATTGCCATTGTCTGTCACTTCCACCAGTGTGGCATTTCCCTTTCTGCTGACGTGGATGGTCATCTGTCGCCAATGGCCCTCTACAGGCTTGAGTGGGCGCAACCCGTGCTTAATGGCATTCTCGGCAAAGATTTGTATGGTCATAGCAGGTAACATAACCTGGCTGGTGTCAATGCCCTCGTCAATCAACTTCTCATATTTGAAGTCGTTGCCCATCTGCTGCCCCTCAATAGTAGCATAATAGTCAACGAAGGCCAGTTCGTCCTTGAGTGTGGTTTCCAGTGTGTCAGCCATTGCCAGTCCTCTCCTTAGCAGTTGTGTCAATGCATTGAAGTCAACGGTCTTGCCGTCCATCTGTGCCAGCATCTCGTGGTTCAGGGCATTATAGATAAAGTGGGGCGAGAGACGGTTGCGGGTGTTCCTGAGGCGCGTTTCTATCAATTGCTGGCGCAGTTCGAGTGCCTGCAAACGGCCTTTCCTTCGGTGCCACTTATAGAGAATGAAGAGCAGGATGGCCATCAGCAAGGCAACAGCCATCAGTGCCCAAGCCAGCCTGCTGTTCATCTCACTACGCTCAATCTGCTGTTGCTGTTCCAGCAGTCGCCTGTCGTGTTCATATTCCATCAGTCGTGCACTCATCTGCATCTTTATGTTAGCCGTCTGAATAGAGTCGTTCAGCCGGTGCATGGTTTGGTGGGCCATGTATGCCTCCCTCATATTGCCAGCCTCTCGCCACGCCTGTTCCTCAGCCTTCAGTCGCATCACCACTGCTGCAGGTATCATACCCTCGGGCGTCGTGCTTTGGGTAATCATCCTCACGGCATCAGCATTTCTCCCGTCCAGCGTTGCCAGTTCTATCTCCGAAGTACGGATATAATAGAGTATAATGCCAAAGTCCACCTTGCGGAAGAAGGAATCCACTTCAGCCAATATGGGGCGAGCCTTTTCCGCCTCTTTCAGGTTAATCAGTATTTCGGCAATGTTTGTTCGCGCTGTATAGTAATCCCACGTCTTGTCGGGATCATCCTTCACAAGGGCAGCAGCCTTCTCAAAGTAAGGCAGCGCCTCACGGTAATTGTCTTGCAGGAAGAAATCGTTTCCCACATTATTATAATATATAAACTGGTCGGGCTTTTTCATCTTGGGCAACAGTTCTTTACACAGAGCCCACCACTTGGCACTGTTCACGAAGTCGCCCATAAAGGAATACACCGTGCTGATGCCCAGATTGATGGCAATCCGGCTATCTTCGCTTGTCTGAAAGGAATCTGCCACAGCTAAGGCTTTCAGATAGGTGTCGGCACTAAGGTCGAACTGTCCTGTCTGGCGATAGAAATCGCCCTTGTTCAGCATTGTGATAACGCGCAGTTCTGGGTCCATCCTTTCCTGTTCCATCAGTCGGATAGCCCTGCCGGTATAAATGATGGCAGAGTCGGTCTTACCTACGAGCGCCCCATAATATACGCCTTCGGCCTTCAGCCAGTGAGCTTTCAACTGTATTATTTTGCTGTCCTTCCGTCCCTCGTTGCGCATCAGATATTGGTGTAATCGTCTGTTGCAGTCCACAAACGAATCGACGTTATAAGCCTTATAGTATGCAACGCCCTTATCGGCCAGTTCTTGATAGTAGTCGTCGCTGTCCTTGGCAGTTCCGCTCTCTTCACCGCCTATCTTGTTCTGCTGACAACTTATCATGTTTACCACAACCAGCAGTCCTATCATCCATAATGCTATTTTCCACATGTCATTTAGTTTTAAGTTTTATTACCGTTTGGTGCAAAGATAAGAATAATTCTGCAATTATCAAAAAATGATAATCAAATAATGATGATTGCTTTCTCTTCATTCTTTCATTTGAGAAATTCCCTCCTTGGGAACGCTTCAGTCCCAAGGCTGGGAGCGTTTTAGTCCCAAGGGGGGAATTATTTTTATTCTGGCAGTAACGAACAATAAGTCCGCAGTAAAAAATATTAGTTCCGTATTAACGAATAACATGCCTTTATTGATGGATAATGTGTTCTTATTGATGAA
>JAEEGF010165707.1_pt1 | contig 13700 bp, 11 predicted proteins | sample 9134171 | NCBI WGS metagenome assembly JAEEGF01 (sample SAMN16246542, study PRJNA631951) | gut metagenome | biome: gut microbiome; feature: rumen; material: AP-attached | host: Bos | place: Iran: Karaj | collected 2018-10
AAGCCCGGGAGCGAGATGCCGTCGGTGTTACGTGTACGAATAGTCTGAACGGCCTGGGGCAGATAACCCAGAATAAGTCCGATGCTGGCTATCCAGCCGCAAAGGTGAATCAAAAAATCGTTGTCCATAGTTTTTTAGTTATTTTGTTCTTAATATCTGCCTGCGAATTTACGGCTTTTTATTCAAAAAACCAAACTTTTTGTCAAAAAACCGCTCTAATTTGCACTATTTCAATCATTTATCTACAATTTTTTTGGTGTTTTCTTTCTTAATTCGTATTTTTGCACGGATAAAGTGATACGAAATTGAGCACCATCAAGCTACATCGAGCCGTTTGTGTCCTGCTATTGTTGTTAGCATCGGCAACGGGTAAGGCCCAAAACCTTGCCCTGAAGACGAATTTGCTCTACGATGCCGTGCTCATTCCCAACATCGGTGTCGAAGTGTCACTCGGCAAACAATGGACAGCCAGTGCCGATTGGTTCTACACCTGGTTTTCTTCCGACAATCGCCACCGCTACTGGCAAGGCTACGGCGGCTACCTCACCGTGAGGCGTTACTTCGCCAATCATTCCACATTCCACATTCCTCATTCCACATTCCCAACCGGTCACCACCTCGGTGCTTATGTGCTCGGTCTTACCTACGACGTGGAGTGGGGTGGACGCGGCTATCAGGCCGACCATTTCGGCTTTGGTGCGGGTTTGGAGTACGGCTATGCCTTGCCCATCAGTAACCGTCTGTTGCTTGATTTCTCGATAGGCATCGGTTTCCAGGACGGTGAATACAAGGAATACGAGCCGCAGGGCAACCGGTACGTCTGGCAGGCAACACGCCAGCGCCACTGGTTCGGTCCCACCAAGGCGGAGGTCACGTTGAAGTGGCTTTTAGGCAAGAAAGGAGGTGGTAAATGAAGTTCACCAAGCTCTTCCTTCTCGCCTCTTCCCTCTTCCTTCTTACCTCCTGCGACTACAAGGACCTGAGCTACGACAACAGCCAGAGTGCGAGTGTCAATGTCCGTTTCGATTGGCAGAAGGTTCCTGATCTGAATGCCAAAGGCATGACGGTGCTGTTCTACGATACCGAGAAGGCCGGCAATCCTGAGCGTTACGACTTTGTGGGCCGCGACGGAGGTACCGCCCGTCTGGTAACGGGCAGCTATCGTGCGGTGGCCTACAACTACGATACGGAGACCATCCTCTATCGGGGCATGGAGAGCAGTTCGACGCTGGAGGCTTACACCCGCCTTTCGAGCATCGAGGAGGGCACGCAGATGGCGGCCATATCGCGTGGCTACACCATGCCGCGTGCTGGGGGCACAGAGGATGAACCGGTCATCCTCGAGCCCGATCCGCTGTGTGGTGCACAGAGCGACGCCTTCCAGCTGGATGCCAGTGTGGCGGGCGACGTCACTATCACGCCCTATATGCGCACCCGGGAGGTGGTCATTACCATCAATCATGTGCCCAACCTGCAGTACACCTCGCAGATTGGTGGTGCACTCACGGGCTTGGCTCCCTCGGTCAATATGACGACGGGCCAGCTGGGCGAAGGCTGTGCCACACAGGCGTTTGCCGCCGTTGCCGCAGGCGACTCTACCATCGTGATGAAGTTTAACATCTTCGGCCATTGTCCCCATGCCAAGGGTGACGACCATAATGCCCACCTGCTTACCGTCTATGCCGTGCTGGCCGATGGTTCCAAGTGGTATTACACCCAGGATGTGGGCGGTCAGATGCACAATCCGTCGCAAGGTGGCGGCGGCGGTGGATCTGGCGAGGATGTCGAAATCGACATCGAGGTCGACGACCTGCCCATCCCCAAACCCATCGTCAACGGTTCCGGCTTCCAGCCCACCATCGACGGCTGGCAAGGCATCGAGATTCCAGTGGATATGTAGCGCGTTTTGCTGTCCTTTTGTCCGTTTTCGAGGTGAAAACGTGTCCTAATGTATTGATTTAAAGGACAAAAGGCCGCTTTTTTATACTTTTTTTGCTTTTTTCTTTGGCGGTTCAGATTTTTTCTCTATCTTTGCAGCGGTGCATAGTGTCAAATCACGTGTCCACAATAAAGCGAAATCAATATAATTACTTACTTAATAAAAAACTTATGAGAAAAAGAATAGCCTTTTTATCCTTTGCAGCAGCCTTAGTTTTCTGCTATTCCTGCTCGAACGACGAAACCGTAGCGGTAAATACCACCCCGCAAGATAATGAAATCAGCTTCCGTCCGCTGATGATGGGTATGACAAGAGCAGCTGACGCGAGTTTTACAACAAATGGTTTTTATGTGACAGCTCTTAAGACTGGTCAGACGCCTAGTGCTGATAATACCTATTTCGATAATGTGGCTTTTACTGGTTCCGGACAATACACATCAGCCTCGAAGTACTATTGGCCAAACGACTATAACTTAGATTTCTATGCTTATAGCCCGGCAACAGGAGTAGATCTTACTCGAACAGATTATAAAATATTTACTGTAAAGGCCAACGCTACTGCTGGTAGTCAAATAGACTTTGTTTATGCCAATACAAATAAATGGGGAAAGGTAAATGAGGATGGATATCATAGTGGTACGACAGGTGTGGCAATTAATTTCCGCCATACGGAATCTAAGGTTGTCATTATGTTAAAAAATTCTGAGTCAAATTTGAAATTTACGATAGGTGATGTGTCTCTATGTAATCTTTATAATCGGGCTACTTTTACCTATACTGGTAGTAATACTGATACTAAAAACACCCCATTTGCTTCTTCTGCATGGAGTGCATGGGGAACTGATGCAACTGATAATGCATATACTTCGGTGTTTACGCAGACTGTGGCCGACGCCGCAGGTTATTCTACTTCAACGGCAGTACAAGCAGGTGCTGATATGATTTTAGTCCCTCAGACTTTGCACACCTCTACAACTTATTCCGATAATGCTGCCACTTCTCCTTTTATAGCCGCTTGCTTAAAAGTTAAGCTAAAAATTCAGAATTCCGCTAATAATGCATATATTGTAGGTTCTGCATCTGGTCCTGCATTAGGAAACGTAGATGCGAATGGATTTGTTACAGCGATGTGGCCTCTTCCAACTCTTACATTGACTCCAGGCTACAAGTACACCTTTACTGTTGACCTCGCAGGCGGTGGCTATTATGAGACTAATCAGGATGCAGTAGCTAAGCTCGATCCTATCCTTGGTGGTTCTGAAATTAGGTTTGTTGACGTGACGGTTGATGGTTGGCAAAATTCAGATGTTCTTCTTGTAAAGGCTGGAAGTACTCATACAGTCAATGTTCAAAATAAGTATGCAGCAAATCCATACAATATTGTTGTTGATGGTTTAACATCTAATGCGACAATTACAGCAACAGGAACGAATAATTATACTTCAGCTCCTGAGATAAGTGATTCTGGTACAGTCCCGTCATCAGGTATTATTTATGTTTCAGGTGCTCTAAGTGCAAATGATACTGATGAAGTAATTAGCGTTATTACTATTACAGAGTCAGGAGCAGGTACTTCTGTGACTACCATCAACATCGTTCAGGCAGCACCAGCAACACCTTGATGTATTAATATAATAAGGTGAAGGTCACAGGGGTTCACTTCACAGGCACGCTGTGAGGTTTCGCTCCTGTAACTACGAAACATCACAGGGGGACAGGCACGCTGTGAGGTCTCATCCCTGAAACTGTGAAATATTCAATAGAGGTTGTATGCTACAGCCTCTATTTTCTTTGTTTCGACCTCACAGCGTGCCTGTCCCTCTGTGAGGTTTTTTGAAAATCTTTTGTTTTTTTGCAAAATAAATCGTAACTTTGCAGCATTGAAGTCAAATATTACTATGCCACGTAAATCTAGAGAAATAAGCGGAACGGGCATCTATCATGTTATGATGAGAGGCACCAATAGGCAAGACATCTTCGAAGATAGAACCTCACAGGGGGACAGGCACGGTGTGAGGTCGGGGAGAATTTAGGCTGAATTCAAGGCGTTTGAAGGCTGAATTCGGAGAGTATTTGACCCCTATTCGAAGAGAAAAGCTCAAATATATTAATATATTTGTGTAACGAGTGTAGTGAGAAATGATAAAATCGATTATAGAAATGCATTTAGCTGGAGGTAAATATATTTTCTATAAGGGAAGTTCTATTTATTCGTTACATTCGTTACATTCTATTTGGCCGTATGACAAATAATGTCTATCTTTGCACCCACTAACATAAAAATGTTATGAAACGACTTCTCCTATCTACACTTCTCCTGCTCGCTGCGGTTAGCACGTGGGCACAGCGGTTTGACGACTGTTTCGAGGACCGCACGCTGCGTATCGACTATACATTCAGCGGCAACCACGAGCGCCAGCAGCTGTATGTCGATGAACTGGTGGCACTGCCCCGATGGTATGGCCGCCGCCAGCGACTGGCCGAACTGCCCCTGAAAGGTAACGGACAGCTTACCGTCAGGTCGAAGAGCACGGGTGAGGTCATATACCGCCACAGCTTCTCCAGCCTCTTCCAGGAATGGCTCGCCACCGACGAGGCGAAGCATACGCAGAAATCGTTCGAGAACGTCTTTCTGATGCCGTTCCCCAAGGCTCCTGTCGATATTACCGTCGAACTGCGCGATTACCACGAGCAGGTGGTGGCCACGATGACGCACAGCGTCGACCCTAAGGATATTCTGATTCGCCGGGCTGGCGAACGACTCGTGACGCCCTACGTCACCCTGCAACAAGCTGCCGACACCTCCCACTGCATCCACGTGGCCTACGTGGCGGAAGGCTATCAGCAGCACGAGATGGACACGTTCCTCGACGACTGTCGGGTGGCGATGGAGTCGTTGTTCCAGCACGAGCCGTTCCGCCAGATGCAGGACCGCTTTAACATGGTGGCCGTGATGTCACCCTCGGCAGAGAGTGGCACTAGCGAACCGTCGAAGGGCATCTGGAAGAATACCGCTTTGGGCTCCCATTTCGACACCTTCTATAGCGACCGCTATCTGACGACGCTGCACCTGAAGCGCCTCCACGACGTGCTGGCGGGAACGCCCTACGAGCATATCATCATTCTCGTCAACACCAGTCACTATGGGGGTGGGGGCATCTACAACTCCTATAACCTGACCTATGCCCACGGCGATAAGTTCCGCCCTGTGGTGGTACACGAGTTCGGACATAGCTTCGGAGGCCTTGGCGACGAGTATCCCTATGGCGACAGCGACCCGATGTACTTTGCCGATACGGAACCCTGGGAGCCGAACCTCACCACGAAGCACGACTTCACGGGCAAGTGGGAACAGTTAGTCCGGGAGGGTAGGGCAGGCCTCGTCGAGGGCGGCGGCTATCTGTCGAAGGGCGTCTGGCGCGGTTTTGAAAACTGCCGCATGCGCACCAACGAAGAACCTGAGTTCTGCCTGGTCTGCCAGCAGGCCCTCATCCGATTGATTGATTTTTATACAAAATAGCTCTCGATTTAACTCCCTCTTTGTGCTCATCCGCAATATGGTTTTTTGCCTGTTAGTCGACTCGTCGACTCTTTATGATGGTGTCTCGAATAAGTGGCTCCTGTTACTTGACAGAAGGCTTCCGTGAGTCAAGAAAAGGCTCTTATTAAAAACTTTTAGCCCTTTATTTGGTGGTGTGAAAATTAATTCGTATCTTTGCGCCATAAAACGTAAATAAACTATTAATTAAGGCAATAAAAGTTATGAAAAAGATTCTTTTTGTGCTGTTCCTGTTGGTAGGCCTGAACTGTGCTGCCCAGGACGAGGTGGTTTTCCACAATGGTAACATTGCGAAAGGCAAGGTGAGCGAAGTAACGGAGATTAGTATCAAGTTCTGCTATGAGGGCGAGGATGTCATGAACATCATTGGCCGTGCCGCCATTGCCGAGATACGTTTCGCAAGTGGTCGCGTACAGCAGATGTCGCAGAAAATCACGATCGAGTCTGAAAAGGACTGGGAGAAGGTGCGTATCGTCAACGACAAGAACGAGGTGCTGGGCCTGAAGTCGCTCGGACAGGTGGAGAAACACTCTACGGGTACCTGGTCGTTCTCAACGACTGCTGGTCACTTCAGCGAGAAGACCATGAAGAAGATCCGCAAGGAGGCTGCAGCCCGTGGCGGTTGCATCGTGTTGCTGCTGAGCCAGCAGAGCCAATCGGGTGGTTTCTTCCAGGACGGCCACGCTTCTATGACCGGTGAGATTTATACTTACTAAGGAGTTGGCCCTATGAAAAAGTCATTATTCCTTTTGATAGCCTTGTTGGCTGGTACCTTCCAGGCTGAGGCCCAGGACAGAAAGTTGCTTACGGCGGGCACCGACGTCCCCATAGTGTGTGAACAGACCATCAATGCCAACGAACTGAAAGAGAGTCAGATAATAGAACTCGTAACGGCTGAAGACGTGAAGCTGGAGTCGGGCGAGGTGGCCATCCCCAAGGGTTCGAAGGTGTCGGCCCGTGTGCGCACCGGTTTGCACCAGCGTGTGCTGACCAACGAGAAGCGCCGTCTGATTATCGACATCAAGGACGTGACGCTGCCTAACGGCAAGAAGGTGGCTCTCGGCAATGGTGTTGTCAGCTTTACCAGCGGCAAGTCTACAGGTGACCTGAAAGCCGTGCCCCTGCAGTACAAGTCGAAGAAGGGCCTGTTGATTCCTACTGACTATGTGATGCACGCCAAGGTGGACGTGTCAGTGGACATCAGTAAATAACCTCTGACATACTGTCATTTGTCATAAAAACGAATAATTTTCTCGCGCGTACGTACGTGAACTGGAATTCCCAGAATAGTTCCTGTACGTACGCGTGAGAGTTTTATTAAAATATACCCTTTAGTTGAAAGTGTCTTATACTGGAATAACTTGACACTCTTTTCGCCATAACAAAAGTAATAAGTTATGTCAAATTCTAAAAACATTCGTTACAGTGACGAGTTCAAATTAAAAGTGTTGAGTGACTACTACAGTAGTGGAATGTCAAAATTTGCGATTTGCAAGAAATGGGGGATTGACGATTCCAGTATTTATAATTGGCTTAAGATTTGGCCAATTGACTCAAAAGAGTTATCTTTGCCCTCTGAAATCATATCGGCATACCGTATGGGTGGCAAGGACAGAGGTAAGACAGACGAGCAGATTCTCCAGGAGCGCATAGCTGATCTTGAGAGGAGTCTAGCTATGGAGCGCCTGCGCAACCGTGCATTGGAGAAAGTAATTGAGATAGCCGAGCGCGAGGAGGGCATCTCAATATTAAAAAAAGATGGTGTCAAGCAGTAGACGCGCTCCGCGAGGAGTATCCGCAGGAGAGTGTGGAGACCCTTTGCGGGCTGTTTGACAAGCGTAGGCAGTGGTACTACGAGAAGCGCAAGGTACTGTACACAGAGGTGCAGCGAGTGAAGGTAATCATCGAGTATGTAGAGTGGTATCGCATGCAGGCCCCTCGTCTTGGCGGCGTTAAGCTGCATGTGCTGCTGACGGAGGAACTGGGCCGTGAGTTTGTCGGAGGGCGTGACTCATTCTTGGAGCTGCTGCGGCGCCATCATCTCATGCTCCCGAAGAAGAAGCCCCGGCACACGACGGACTCTAACCATGTGTACTTCAAGTATCCCAATCTGACCGTCGGCTTCAAGGCTCTGTATCCCAACCACGTGTGGTATGCCGACATCACCTATATATGGATAGAGGGCGACGTGCTCTACCTGCACCTGATAACCGACGGCTATTCCCATGCCGTGCTGGGCTGGTGCCTGTCAGAGTCGCTGGAGGCGGAAAACACGGCCAAGGCCCTTGAGATGGCTATACGAATGGCTGGGGGCGGTAATCTTTGCGGAACAATCCATCACTCTGACCGAGGTGTGCAGTACGCCTGCCAGAAGTATGTCAGCCTGCTCGTGGAGCATCATATACGCATCTCCATGACAGAGTGTTACAACCCCACGGACAATGCCGTGGCAGAGCGCATGAACGGAATCCTCAAGGATGAGTGGATATATCATCTGGCTATGTTCAGGAACTACGAGGAAGCCCTGCGTGAGATCGGGGCAATGATTGACTTCTACAACAACGTCCGTCCTCACATGAGCATCGGCAACAAGAAGCCCATGGACGTTTATGCAGGAGAAGAACCAGGACCGAATTTGTGGAAAAAAGAATAAAAAGCTTGTAGATATTAGAAAAATGTATTATTTTTGCAGAGCCGAAGAAAAGGTGGACGACGGTTTTATGCCAATGCCACCGAACTAAAGTCTCGTGGGGCATCGAGCCCCACAAGACTTTGCCGAAGAAAAAGCGAACTCTGGTATTGTCCAATATTTTCCGTTCGCTGTCAAGTTCTTCAGGAAAGAGCGGCTACAACTGACAAGGTTTTCAGTAAGGAACAAACAATGTTGACAAGTAATTCAGTTTAACCCGGTGAAAACTGTCAAGTGAAATCAGGAAAAGACACATAAAAAAGCATTTGTGTGGTAAGAAAAGGCATCTTTGTCTCGTTCGGATAGTTCCTTTGCGTTGTTCCAATAGTTCCTTTGCATTGTTCCGATAGGGCCTTATAGGGTACAGACCCCGTCCGAACGCGGTACAAGTGCCGTCCTAACAGGGATTAAGTGCCTACCTAACAACCGTTTGCGTTAGCCCAAACAACCGTTTGCGCCTACGCAAAAGCTGTCACAGAATTTTTAGCGGGTGCAGCATCAGTGCAGGATAGTAGCTCGATTTTTAACCATCCTGCACCAGTTAACTTGTTGTTTTTGTGGAAGTTATAAGCCTCAGTAGCACGAGGTGCACGATTTTTCGGATTCTATCGCCTGATAGATGTGTCTTTCGTTTGTGACGCTGTAGCGGATAGTAATAGATTTTTATCTATATTCTTTGGTTATTGAGATAATTTGTTTAACTTTGCACGCACAGATGGAAGCTAAACAGATTTTAATACGGATTCTCGGGTTGGTGCTGGTTTTGTTGGAACCTGAGATGGCGATATCACAAAAGGGTGATAGCAAGCCCGTATGTCCTATGGTTAAAATCGATGTGGAGCGATTGCCCGACCTGAACATTCCCCGTAATGCCCACGCCGTTTTCTGTGTGAATGGCGAGGTGACGGTAGTGGGCGGACATACCAAGAGTTTTATTCCTACTGCGACGGCAGAATACTATAAGGACGGCGAATGGCATCTCATGGAGACAGAATATCCGCACGACAACGGCATTTGTGTGGTGCTGAAGTCGGGCAAGGTGCTTCTGGCTGGAGGACACGCAGAGCCGATGGGTGTCGGACAGACATATCCCGTAGAGGAATACGATCCTGTGACGCATACTTTCAGGGGCTTCAGTTGCCTCAACACCAAGCGCACGCTGGCTATGGGTGCTGAACTGGACAGCGGAAAGGTGGTGGTGACGGGTAACTGGTATGCTGGCGATGGCATTGAGATGTTTGATGGTGACAGGGACTTTTCTTTTGTGAAAGATGTTAGCGTAGGGCGCGCCTCGCCTTATCTTCTCCGTATTTCAGACGACGACGTTCTCATCTTAGGCAATGGTGGCACAAAGGGCGAAATTCTGCAGTCCGACATGGTAGACCGTCTGAAGGGTGAACCGTTACATGTACCCTTGTTGCGGCAGTGGCACCCGCTATTCTATTTTGCTCCTTTTTGCAACGACATCGGATTTATCGGTGACAAGGCCACCAACGACTATTCCTGGCTTATACCTGTGCAAGACTGGTCTGTTGGCGACAGCACCGTTTGGTTGCCGGCCAGACCAATGGCTTTTCTTTTAGTACGGGACACCGTCTTTTCGCTACTGCCTACCACCTGCCCTGTTCCTGTGAATAGCCCGGATGGCCCGATTCATTATTACAGTCCAGTCATCGCCGACCGTCAGGCACATCGTGGTTATGTGCATGGCCGCGACAAGGACAACCGTCATTATGTGCTCTGCGTAGAGTATGACAAGACGCCCGCCCCGCTGACGCTCTACTATACAGACCCACTGCCTGAGGCAGGCTTTCCTGAGATAGTCCTTACCGACGATGGCGACCTGATGATAGTGGGTGGCATCACCTATAACAAGGGCTTAGGCGGCTCGATGCAGAATGACAACTTCTCGCCCTTAGCCACTGTCTTTCTGCTGCCTGTTGGCAATCGTGCCGTCGCAGAAACAGATAGCAAGGCTTCAGGCAAATGGCTGTGGGTTATCCTTGCAATGGCTGTTTTGGTGATAGCCATTGCTGTATTCCTGCTTTACAGACGGCAAAGACCTCATACACTTAACACGTCTGAGCCAGTTGATGCCATTACAGATGTTCCTGATCCCAACAAAGAACTGATGCAGCGCATTTGCAACTTGATGGAACAACAGCAACCTTATCTGAACAGCGACTTGAAACTGACAGATGTGGCTGCAATGCTTAATACCAACCGTAATGTCATCTCCAGTTGCATCAATAATCAGCAGGGCTGCTCCTTCTCGCAGTTCGTGGGTGAATACCGTGTTCATCATGCCCAGGAACTGATGCGCCAACAACCGAACATGAAGGCCTCGGAGGTATGGATGCTGTCGGGATTCTCTACTGAGACTTCCTTCTTCCGTGCTTTCAAAACAGTCACCGGCATGACTCCCAGCGAGTGGAAGAGCTCCAAAATAGACTAAGCGCCTTTATTATCCTACATTTTACTTACAGATGATCATTTGCAAGTCGATTGTGACGATTTGTAAGTGCTTTTTACTTTAATTCTCTTAACTTTGCGCTATAAATCTTAATACAAAGACAATATAATTATGAAAAAGAAGATTTTACTTTCATGTGTACTCGCCCTTATGGCGACAGTTGTAAATGCTCAGACCGATGAAATTGTCTGGGAATATAATGATGCCGACCAGACTGCCACTGTCATCAGTAAGGAACGCTGGCACAAACATGGCGACGAAGATGTCTATGGTAACTGCCACTGCTATCAAGGTAATGTTGTTATTCCTGAGAAGGCCCCAAACGGTTATTCTGTGACAGGCATTGGCAACCAGGCTTTTAACGGCTGCGACGGACTCACTGCCGTGACGCTGCCAAATACGCTGAAATATATAGGTGAGTTGGCTTTTCAGTTGTGCACAAACCTGAAAGAGATTAGCATTCCTGCTTCTGTAGAGCGGTTGGATCACGGATGCTTTAACGGTACGGGTCTTGAGAAAGTGTATATTGAAGACGGTGACGACCCCATCACGATAGGTTGTGCCTATATGGTCTATGGTTCACTCTTTTGGGGTATGGATAATCTGCGTTATGTCTATGTTGGTCGTAACTTCACCGTTAACAATCCCAATGCTGAGGAGACGCAAGGTCCTAAGGGGCTTTTTTATTCATGTGAGTATATCGAGGAAGTCTTTTTCGGTGAAAAAGTGACTCAGTTGCACGAAGGAGAGTTCTATGGATGCAAAAAACTTAAAAAGGCATCTATTGGCTCTATTTTGGTTATACCCGACAATTGTTTCCAGTATTGTGAATCACTGGCCAATATGAATTGTTATGTGGATTTGTTGACAGAGATTGGCAATTATGCTTTTGCAAATACTACCATTTTTGGTAAAGGTACAACTATCAATCTTGATGTCTTCCCCAACCTGACAACCATTGGTGAGGGTGCCTTTATGCAGTCTGGATCAGATAAGGTGATTATTCCAGCCAAGGTCAAGGCGATTGGCGACGGCGCATTTGGATTTATGCCTAACCTGACGGAGTTACACAGCCTCGCCGTCGTACCTCCCACTTGCTCTGTTTTCGGTCCCGTTAGTGAGGAGATGTACCAGACATGTAAACTATTTGTTCCTGATGGCTGTGTGAACGCTTACAAGGCTGCTGATGGATGGAAGAATTTCTTCAGCGTCGAAGTGACAGGAATCAAAGGTGTACGTAACGACTGTCAGTTGGTGGGTGATAGTTATACCCTCGGGGGTCAACGTACAAATGCTAATCACCATGGTCTGATAATTCAGCGTATGAGCAACGGCAAGATACGTAAAATTATGTTGAAATAAAATGTGCGTGTATGTAATAACGGGTCTTATGCCTCATATTTATAGACGCTTTAGCCAAATGGCGAAGAAATGGTCATAAACGATATAGCCCGCTTTTGTACGGTAGACGATGTCTTTGTCTGTCAGTACGTCAAGAGCTGTCTTGACACTGCTTGAACTGGGTAAGTCGTATTGTTTGATAAAATCAGCGCCCTGAGGGCTCTCAACCAGTCCTTTCTTGGCGATAGCCTTGATTACAGCCAACTGGTTGTCTGTCAAGAAGCCTATAAGCTCCTCATACTGCATTGAGTTGCTGTTGACAACATGTCGTATTGCCTCATCAACTTGTTCGGTCTCGGTGACATGTCGCTCTGTCTCATACAATCGGTTGAGCATAAGCTGGATATTGCGAGTAACGCCCTCGAAGCGCTGGTAGACATAATGGAAGATGTCCTGATTGAGAGTGCCTTTCTTATTCTCAAAGAAACGGCGTGCAAAGTCGTAATAAATCTCCTCATGCAGGGGATCAAGCCCCATGGTTACCGTACTCAGATAGAACGGGCGCTCGGGAGAATAGAATATCTGCGACATCAGATGACGCTTACTGCCAGAGAATACGAAATGTACATTCGGTGCAAACTGGATATAGGAGCGTAATAGTGCCTCTATACCTGGGTCAGGATAATTAGTAATCTGCTGGAACTCATCAATAGCGATATACACTTCACGCTTACTCTGCTTCAGATAGTCAAAAACGGTTTTTAGCGTGACTTCCGTCTGCGTGGGCTGTATACTTACAGATACTGTCGGTTGTCCTGTCATGGGGTCGGTGCTGAATACGGGACGCCATGAGCCAAAAAACTCCAGAAGCCGTTTCACGGCTCTTCGTTCTCTGGATAGTACCTCTTGGGCGATGGCCGTACCTAACATCTGTACAAAATCGTGCTGATTCTTCGTGGCAAAGATATCAATATACAGACACTTTGCATCCTTTTCCTGTTCCAGAATATGATAAAACGCATTCATTATGAGTCCGGTTTTACCAATTCTGCGAGGAGAAATCAATACTGTGTTACGCCCGTTCTGTAGATTTGCAATCAGTTCTTCTGTCTCTTCGATACGATCGCAAAAATACATAGGACTTACATAACCCTGGTAAACAAAGGGATTTCGAAGGGTTTGCAATTTCCTAGCCATATTTGTCCATATATTATAATATTGTTAATCGAGCTCTATTTTGAGACGGAATTTCCGTCACGGAATTTTCGTCACATACATTCCGACTGCAAAGTTACAGAAAATCGGGAGAAACACCAAAGGAAAACACGTTTTTTTTAGAATTTTCGAATCAACTTTTCAAGATTCTGGGGCCAAAGATCTAGGGCTGGCACATAAAAAAAGCATGAATGTTCTAGTGAAATCAGGAAAAGACAAGCAATGCCTTCTTTGATTCTTTTAGTATTTATAGAACGACCAGTGTTGGTTGCCGGCGGAGAGGATGAGGTTGTCGTCGTCGAGGCGGTCGATTTTCAGGCGGATGTCGGTGAAGGGCCGGAAACCGAAGGTCTGTTCGACGAGGATGGTGTCGGCCGGTATGCCGTGCTTGGAGAAGCACTGGATGTAGAGGCTGTCGCCGCGGTGCTGGAAATTGCCATAGACCTCGGCTTGGTTGAGGTTCTTGATCCAGACGATGGACCCT
>JAEEGF011633714.1_pt1 | contig 13699 bp, 11 predicted proteins | sample 9134171 | NCBI WGS metagenome assembly JAEEGF01 (sample SAMN16246542, study PRJNA631951) | gut metagenome | biome: gut microbiome; feature: rumen; material: AP-attached | host: Bos | place: Iran: Karaj | collected 2018-10
CTTATAGACGGTCTGATTGGGATAAAGGGAATAGTTCTGAAAGACCATGGCGATATCCCTGTCTTCGATGTCGATCCCGTTGATGTCTTTTCCATCATAGAAGACATCGCCCAGTGTCGCCCGATCAAGTCCGGCAATGATCCGCAACAGCGTCGTCTTGCCCGAACCGGAAGGACCCAGGATCGCCGCGAATTCGCCGTCTTTGAAGACAGCCGAAAAATGCTGCAGGGCGATCACGCCCTCATTGGACGTGTAAGGCATCGCCTGTTGCTTCTTCAGGATCTCCTCTTTCATCTTTCTGTTGAAAAGACCTCCGACCTCCTGAAAAGGATAGATCTTCGTCACATCATCCAGACGGATCTCTGCCATTATTTCTTCGTTCCCTTTCTCTTTGAAGAGAGCTTCTCTTCGATATCGACCATCGACTCCGCCTCTTCTTCGATCTCTTCCTCTTCTTCCTCGCTGACCATCTCTTCCAGACCATTGTCCGCGATGAACTGCTTCATGTCCCTCTCAAGGTAAGTCCTGACCAGGTCGGTATAGAGAGCCGGAACGATCAGCAGAGCCAGAGGGAAAGCCTGTATCGCATAGATCATGAACAGGAAAAGGACCAGATAAAGAAGGCTCCTGATCGGCTTGCGCATCGCAAAATACACGGCGATCCTGATGATCGATGAGACCGGTGCGATGAAACGCGACAGCACAGGCGGCACATAGACCAGAGCTGTGATGACGATCGCTGTGATGAGCACCCCCAGCATCATGTACAGCATGCCCCAGATGCTGACCCTGTAGAACTGATAGCCGGTCCACAGCCCCTCAGCGATGAACAGCGCTGCCACGATCATGATCAGGTTCAGTTTGATCCCGGGGATCAGGTTGAGCTTGTAGGAATCAAAAAAGTCCTTGAAGACGCCATTCCCCTTACCCGGACCGAAGATGATCTTGTTGGTCGTGTGATACAGGGCTGCGGAAGCGGGAATGATGGTCAGAAGCGGAAGCGAAAAGATGAACCATAAAAAGCTCACTATCAGCATATTCGCGATCGCTTCCAGCATCTTGATAAAAGGACTGTTGTAATTCATAGTATCGTTTCTTTCAGTTTCGTCACGGTCCCCGCTTTCAGGTGTTCTTCCACACCGAAAGCCGTCATGATATCGATATCTGTCGAAGTCGGATTATAGACCATGGAACCGTCTACACTATATTCTAACATGTGATAAGCTTCCACATAAGACAGGATCTGACCGTTGCCGGCAAACCAGATCTCATCCTTGTGCGAAGCGATATAGGAGACCAGCTTCTCGATCACATCCCAGTTGTCATCGCCATCGAACTCGTAGCCATGTCCCCAGACATAGAACATCGCCGGCTTGAAACCCTTCATGTTCACGAAGTCCTCAGCCAGTTCCATGAGTTTTTCATCATTGTGATGACAGGTCGGATCCAGCTCAAAAGGATCTGCAGGCAGATCGAAGCGATGCGTCGAACGCACCGTCCTGGCACCCTTGTAGCCCGCCGATTTCAGAAGCTTCTTCGTCGTCTCGTTGAAAGTCCCGAAAGGATAGGCGAACATCCGCAGCGGCCTTTGCACCAGGCTCTCCAGTTTTGCCTTGTCCTCGACGATCTCATACATCGCATAAGGTTCCCCAAGCGCTGAAAGATCGGAATGATAGAGGCCATGCCCGCCGACTTCGTGATTCCGGTAAAGCTCAGCGACCTCTTCTTTCTCCACCTTGGAGATGTCGACGGCCTTTCTTCCCGGTACAAAACGCTTGTCTCCCTTATAGCCCAGGACCCCGTAGCCCAGATTGAAGGTGCACTTCACCCCGTATCTGTCAAACAGCTCGACCAGTCTCCTGTCCTGTATGACACCGTCGTCATAGCTCAGGGTGAAGACTTTGTTCCTATGTCCCGGAAATTGCAGGGAATCGAATCTTTTGCCCATCTTATCCTCCTTTGAAAGCAGTGGTCCACCGCAGTGGACCACTTGTGATTTCTATACTTTTTCGATCACGATATCAGGCATCTTGAAGAAACGGAATGCCGAGTTGTTTTCCGGCTCGACCTTCAGATCATCTCCCGTGAACCTGAAGCAGTACGTGTCTTCGATGCAGGTCTCGACCCAGCGTCCATGTGCGATGAGGGTATCGTCATCTCTCCAGTATGCGTCACCCAGATAGACCTGTGTGTTGTCTTCTCTCTTGCCCAGCATATTGGTGAATCTAGTCCCATTGGTCGCAAAGCGGATCTTCTCTTCCCTTCCGGACTGCGTCCTGAAGTTCCAGACGAAGCCATAGTCATCGAACTGCAGACAGAAAGTGTCGATATTGTCTGCCGGCTCTCCGCTCATGAAATTGAAACCGAACGGAGTGAAGATGCCTTCCTTGACCCTGTAAGCCTTGCCGCTGATCCTTTCGATCGTCGGCGAGAACGGCTGACATTCAGGATTGCCGATGTTGAGCCTCTTCAGCTTGCGGCAGAGCCTGTCATAAGCTTCCTCATCTTCCGGAAGCGCGGCATTCTCTGTGATCTTCTCGACGAAGTCCCAGGTGATGTTCAGTGTGCTCTGTGCCCAGTGCGCACCCATCGCCGTCTCATTGATGGCGATCTCCATATCGAGATCCGGCAGGATGATCGTGAACTGACCCATCGCGCCATCGGCACGGTAAGCCCTGTTCGGCTTGCACATCCAGATCTGGAAGCCATAGCCCAGGAAGTTGTCGGAAGCTTCCGGATTGTTGATGGACTCGGTCGCCGAATCGTTCTGATTGGTCGTAGCCAGTTTCACATAGTCCTCAGCGAGGATCCTCTCGCCTTCCCAGACGCCGCCGTCAGCATAGAGCTTCATGAGACGGAAGTTGTCTTCGGTCGTGGCGAAGAGTCCGCCGCCGCCGACTTCCATGCCATCAGGCATGCACATCCATCTGAGGTTGTCCGGATTGATGCCGATCTTGTTGAAAAGACGCGGTGTCAGATAGTCGTGCAAGCCCAGGCCTGTCTTCTTTCTGACGATGGCGCCCAGCAGAGTGGATCCGGTGGAGTTGTACATGTATGTCGTGCCCGGCTTGTGATTGACCGGTGTATGCAGGAAGTCCCTGATCCAGTCTTTTGAAGGTCTTGGCATCTCGTCCATGCCGCAGCCCATGCACAGCACATCTCTGACGGTCAGAAGCTTCAGATTCTCGCTTGGTTCTGCAGGAGACTCATCCGGGAAGATGTCGATGATCCGCTCATCGAGCTTCACCAGGCCTTCTGTATAAGCGATACCCACCGCTGTCGCCGCATAAGTCTTGGTATGGCTCTGCAGGCCGTGGCGCAGGTTCGGACCATATGGCGTCCACCAGCCTTCGGTGATCATCTTGTTGTGACGCATGATCATCAGGCCGTGCATCTCCGTCTGGCTCTTTTCAAGGTTTTCGATATACTCTAAGATCAGTTTGCTGCTGACACCGACTTCCTCGGGTCTGGCTTTTTCAAATGGTTTGCGTTTGTTCATTTTTCTCCTTAACAGATCATCCCTTGACGCCGCCGACGACCATGCCCTTGATCAGCTCTTTCTGGATGAACGGATAGACGACCAGGACAGGGATCAAAGCGATGATGGCGATGGCCATACGCGCAGACTCTGTCGGCAGGTTGCGTGAAGCCAGCAGGGTCGCCTCGCTCTGCAGGTCAGTCGTCTTCAGGAACTGGATGGAATCCATCAGCTTCTTCAGATAGACCTGGATCGTGTACAGTTTAGGGTTGTTGACATAGTAGATACCGGCTGTCCAGTTGTTCCAGTAACCCAGAGCAGAGAACAGACCGATCGTCGTCATGATCGGCTTGGAAAGCGGGACCATGATCTTGGAATAGATCGTCCAGTCCTTCGCACCGTCAAGACGGGCTGCTTCGATGATGGAATACGGGATGTTGGCATTGAAGTAGTTCCTTACCAGCATGACGTTCATGCCATTCATCAGAGAACCAGGAAGCAGATATGCCCAGATCTTGTCCTTGATGTGGAAGAGCCTGGTCCATACCATATAGGAAGCGGTCATACCGCCGTTGAACAGCATCGTGAAGAAAAGGATGAAAGCGATGACGTTGCGAGGCTTGAAATCCTTCCTTGAAAGAGGATAAGCAAACATCGATGTCAAAACAAGGCTGATCGCCGTACCGATCACCGTGACCAGGATCGTCAGACCATAGGCGCGGAAGATCGTCGCTCTCTTTGCCCACATGAATGCGTAGGCATCCAGAGACCACTGATCCGGAATGAATCTGTAGCCATATACCAGTGACTGCTCGGATGAGAAGGAGACCGTGACCATCAGAATGAGCGGAACGATACAGAAAAGCATCATGAGCGTCATGATGATCAACGCCGCATAATGGAACTCTCTTTCGCCCTTCATCAATGTGATCTTGTTATTCTTTTTTGCCATATTTCTTCTCCTAGAACAGTGAGTTCTCCGGGTTGATCTTACGTACCAGCAGGTTGGAGAGCAGGACCAGTATGAAACCGATCACCGCCTGGAAAACGCTGGCTGCCGAAGACTGTCCGACGTTGTTGGACTGCATCAGAGCGCGGTAGACGAAGGTATCGATCGTCTGCGTCGTCTCATAAAGCATGCCGTTATTCAGTGTGACCTGATAGAAGAGACCGAAATCCGAGTTGAAGATACGACCGATCGACAGCAGCAGCATCATCGTGATCATCGGCTTCAGCAGAGGAAGCGTGATGTAACGGATCTGCTCGAACTTGGTCGCACCGTCGATCCTGGCGGATTCATAGAGACCCTTGTCGATGCCGCCGATGCTCGCCATGTAGATGACCGAGCTCTGTCCGGCACCCTGCCAGATGTGAACGATCGTCAGCAAGAGCGGCCAGTATTTGGCTGTCGTGTACCACTGGACCGGATTATCCGCAAAGAACCTCGTATTCAGATAACCGTAGCTGTGGCTCAGGAAGGCATAGACCAGGAAGGAAAGGATGACAGCCGAGACCATCGAAGGGAAACAGATGATCGGCTGGATGACCTTTGCGATCTTCCTCTGGGCGATCTCATTCATGCACAGGGCGATGAAGACCGCGATGACCAGGTCCATGATGATCCAGACGGCATTGTAAGCCAGAGTGTTCCTGATCATGATGAAGGCATCCTTCGTCTTGAACAGATACTCGAAGTTGTCCAGACCGACCCACGGGCTCTTGAGGATGCCGACCGCGTAATTGATCCTCTTGAACGCCAGCAGGATACCGAACATCGGCAGATAGTTGTTGGCGATCAGATACAGAATACCCGGAAGCATCATCATGTAAAGCGGGAAGTCATTCTTGAATTTCTCTTTGCGCTGAAGTTTCTTCTGTTCCTTTAGGACATCATCGAATTCAGAGCTCTGAGTCTTCTTGATATCAGACATAATGTAACTCCTTTACTGCATAAGCATCCTATTTACATATTAATTCAAGCCTGTAAAGCTATCATTAAAAAAAGTACACTGTATTTTTATATTTCTGCCCGCAACAAAAAGAGACCCTTTACTTCAGGATCTCAGTGATGAAGGCGACAGCTTCTTCAAAATGATCGCCGTTGTTGACGGCTCCGATGATGACATCATCGTGGTAATAGAAAGCCTCGTGAAGGGGCGATCCCGGATGCAGGATGATGCCGGCCAGCACATGACCTCCGTTGCTGGTATCGCAATAGTAAAGATCTTCCTCATGCTTGTCCAGAAGCGATCTGTCGATCAGCCGGTTCAGATCCGCAAGGCCGTCTTCCCTGGCGAAATACTCAAAATACTCCTCTGGCGAGACATAGAGATCCAGATCGGAGACCGTGAACAGGGCCGTCAGGACCTGCAGCGTCTCGATGTCGGCACTCTCGTTGAACTCGTTGCCCAGAGAATAATCGACCGCGATGTTCGCCTTCTTTCCGGACAGATCCAGACCGGCTTTCTCCAGATACCTGTCAAAGACGGTATCATCGCATTTCACGACCGATGAGTCGTTGTTGAGCAGCACGACATACATGGACACCTTCGGCCTGCCGATGTTGTTGACTGCCGCGATCAAAGAGACCGCCAGCACGCAGGCCAGCGCCAGGATGGGGATCCTGTAGTAGTCCCAGATGAAAGTCAGCCTGCTTTTTCGATCGGGAAGCTTCTCCAGCTGTTCCCTGTCCTTTTTCAGTCTTTCAGAAAGACGCATCTTCCCTTTCCCCTTTCTGATTCCGCCAGTCGAACGGTGAGACACCTACGATCTTATGGAAGACCGTGGAAAAATACGAGATATTGTAGTAGCCGACATAGGATGCGATCTCCGAGACCGACATCGCCGTCGACAGAAGCAGCCTCTTGGCCTCCTCGATCCTGAGCTGATTGATGTACTCCCTCAGGTTCATGTTCATGGTGTTCTTGAAGAGTTTGGAAAGATAGTTCGGCGTGACGAAAGTCACGGCTGCCACATCGTTTCGATCTATGTTCTCCCGGAAATTCTCATCGATATACTTCTTGGCCCTGACCATGATGTCTTCGGAATCCAGGACATTCTGCACCTCGCTCTGCTGCAGTTCAAAGAGGGTCTTCGCATATTCTTCCATGAAGCTTCTTCCCATGCAGGCCTTCTCGTTGGCCTCCACGACCCTCTCATCCATGAAGACCGAATTGGAACGCATGCCATTGTCACGGAAATGCGTCACGAAGACATTGATCAGTTCCCTGCGGAAATGATCCAGCTCCTCCTTCGTGCAGTCCATATCATTCAAAGCGGAAGCGATGTACTCGTCGTAACCCGCTTCATCCCTCTTCTTCAGATACCAAAGGATCTGATTCTCGTTGAGACCGATCTGCTTCTTCTCGAGCGGATCGATCTGTTCACCATCAAAGAAGATCCTTCCGGAGTAATAGCGTATCTTGCGCATCTTCTCATAGAGATCGCAGACCACATCGGCCGTCTCATGGAAAGGAAAGACCCCGGAGATCAGGATGACCGGATCGATCGACATATAGTTCCGGCTGAACTCGATCAGCTTCATGCACCTGCCCTTCAGTTCCTCATCCTCCATCGGGACATCGATGAAACAGAAATTCCAAAGGAAGCGGTCATCGGAATTGACCACCGTGTGTGCCGAGCCCACATAATCCAGCAGCACTTCATCGTGAATGCGTGAAGCCGTGAAGACCAGCAGTTCCTTGTTCCAGGTCTTCCGGATGGCATCGGTCATATCGCCGCAGCTGAAGACGATGCGCCATCTGCTGTTGGCTGTAAAGTCGACGCCGTTGCTTCGTAAAGCTGCATCGATGATATCTTTGTTCGTTCCCAGGATGCCGTCGCTCGCCTGACGGAAGATCGAAGACAGCAGGGAGTCGTTGCGGGTCTGGGCATTCTGGCTTGCCCTTTTCTTTTTCACATTGGCGACCATCTTCTGGATGCAGGCCTTCACTTCCTCCAGGTCGAAAGGCTTGGTCAGATAGCTGGTGGCGCCATACTGGATGGCCTTCTGCGCATACTCGAATTTCTCGTAGCAGGTCAGGAAAGAGAACTCGATGTCCCTGTCCGCCTCATAGGCATACTCCAGTACATGCATGCCGTTGCAGATCGGCATGTCGATATCACAGAGGATCAGATCGGGCCTTTCCTCATCGATGATGTTCTCGGCCATCTTCCCGTTGTAGGCACGGAAGATCCTGCTTATGCCCAGCTGCGAAAGATCCAGCTGAGACTGAATGACATCGATCGTCGAGATATCATCATCACAGATCAGCAGTTTCATCACCCACCTCCTGTTCCGGAATCAGCAGCTCGATATGCGCGCCGCCTTCTTTCTTGTTCGAGATCCTGAGAAGATCATTCCTCCTGTAGATCAGATTCAGAGAATAACGCACATTGGTCAGACCAAGGTGCTCCTTGGTGAACGGGTCGTCCTCTTCCGCTGTCGCCAGCTTCTTCAGCGCTTCTTCGCTGAAGCCCGGACCGTTGTCTTCTTCGATCAGACGGAAACCCTTGAAGCCTTCTTCCTCGTAGTATTCGCCGCTGATGTTGATATAGGCCTTGTCCTCCAGCGTCATCGCATGTTTGAAGGAGTTCTGCACCAGCGAGAACAGCGTCAGATAAGGGATCTGCTCACTGTAGATCTCGGGATCGATATCGTAGATGATCTCGATACTTTCAGGAAAACGGATCTGCTGCATCTTCGCATAGCTGTTGATGTTTCTGATCTCGTCTTCCACGATGGTCCAGTCCTTGGCCTTGTACAGCATGTATCTGGTGAAAGAAGCGAAAGCAGAGATATACTGCCTGATGTCTTCCCCGCTTCCGGTATAAGTCAGATTGTTGATCGTGTTGATCGCATTCAGGAAAGTGTGCGGCTTCACCTGGGCCCTGAGCATCTTGAGCTGATTCTGCTGCCTCTTGATCTCCGAATCGTACTGTTCGATCGTCAGATCCTTGATCCTGTCGGACATCTCATTGAAACTTCCATACAGCCCTTCAAATTCCGAACTTCCCGCCTTGGAAACATCCAGTTTGTATTCAAAGTTCCCTTCCGACAGTCTCCGGTTGGCATCGATCAGATCCCTGATCGGCTCCTTGACCCTGTGATTCGTATTGTAGATGAGGATCATCGCCAGGATGACACAGACAGCGCTGTCCGCGACCAGGAAGAACGAAGCCATTCTCCAGATCCGCCCGATGCCTTCCGTTCTGGCCACCAGATAAGTCGTCGCATCCGCATTGTTCTGAACGCTGCGGATGATGACATAGCCGCCATCAAAATAGCTCTCACCCTTGTCCCGATCGAGAAGAGAGATCAGATCCCTGTCCCCGCGGACCGGGCAGATCCCGTCTTTGCCTTCGATATAGACATAGATCCCATCGGCATGATCAGGCAGACCATAGAGATCGAAAGAACTGACGGCACCGATGACATACTTGCCCAGCTTCATGGCATTGTAATAGTAGGCATCCTCATTGATCTTCACTGTTTTCCATTGCCTGTTGCGCACCGAGTAGCTGTTGGAGACGCTGTAATCCCTCAGAAAGAACTTCAGGTTGTTGTTTTCAAGGATGGAGATGACCGGGCTGTTGAAATAGAGAAAGATCTCGCTCTCCGTATCCGTCACGAAGATGGCGGAAATATCCGAAGAAGCCATGATCTTGGACTCCAGGACATCGATCAGATCGTTGCGGCCTACATAATCGATCTGAGCAGAACCGGAACGGATCTCGATCTTCCTGTAGATGATGTTCGCCACATCGAAGATATGTTCGTAAGCGGCATTGAGCCGGTTGTCGATCGATGAAGTCCAGTTGGAAGCGACGCGGCTGTTGTCCTTGATGAGGGTCTGCCTGTAGAACGTGTCATAAGTCAGAGAGACCGCAGCAAAAAACAAAAGCGAAGAGATCATGATCCCGCTTATCAGCAGCAACATCTTTCTTATCAATGACTTTTCCATTCAGACCCTGTTTCTACTATCCATTATACAAAAAAGAGCGGGAATCACATCCCGCTCAGTTTACAAATCTTGTCTTACAGATTATTTGTTGACCTTGACCCACTCATCAGCCTGAGCCTGGAAGTCAGCGACGATCTTGTCGATGCCAGCTTCCTTCAGAGCTGCGATGAATTCAGGATACTTCTCATCCGGATTGACATCGCCGTACATCAGAACGCTGCTGTACTGTTCAACGACGTTGGATACTGCTGTGACCTCGTTGAGGACGTTGGTCGTTACAGGGATGAAGCCGTAGAGAGGAGGTACAGCTGCGCTTTCGAACAGGATCTTGCCGTATTCGCCGTTGGAACCTGTCTCGTTTCCTGATTCATACTCGAGGAAGAAGTCGAAGCCGTTACCGATCATACCGCATGAGTACATGCAGTTGTAAGGTACTGTGTTGAAGTCTAAGCCTTCAGGATATCTGATCTTTGTATGATCTTCATTCCATTCGTAGTCCTGGCCTTCAGCACCGAAGATCAGAGAATCCCATACGAACTGATCCGTGTAAAGCAGGTTGATGAACTTCGCTGCAGAAGCAGGATCCTTGCAGGCATGAGAGATACCGATACCTAATGTGTCGGTCGCCAGATCATCGATACCGATGGTGACAGCACCGAACTCAGCACCGTAGCTGTTGGTCGTGGAGAACATCGTGGCGATGGATTCAACATCGTTTGAGTGACCCATGATGACGCCCTTTGAAGAACCGCCCATGACGACTGCGTCATGGCTCAGCGTGTTAGCGGAACCTTCCGGATCTGCATAACCCTTCTGACGGAACTCGTATGCCTTGTATACGGCATTCTTGAATGCATCTGTCTCATAGTAGTCATACAATGTCGTGTCGTCGCCGACCGTTGCCGTATAAGTGCCTACCTGAGAAGTGTGTGTCTTGAGGTTGTAAAGCCTGTTGAACTGATCGCAGTATACCAGGAAGTGCTCATCCGGATAAGCGACCTTGAGTTCAGCCAGTACATCGCCGAGTGTTTCGATGTCAGTGACCTTGGAAACATCGACACCGGCTGCCTCGACCATTTCCTTGTTGTAGATCCACTTCCAGTCAAGAACTGTGCCGAAGTAACGAGGCATCATGAATGTCTGACCGCCGACTCTGCCATTGCCCATGATCGGCTTGATCATTTCATAAGTAGGCTTGAGCTCGTTTTCAAGATACGGATCCAGCGGAATGATATAACCGTTGTTAGACCAGCCGGCAACATCGAATACCTGAACGATATCGACAGAGCCATCAGCGCCGCCAGCCAGCTCCATAGGGATAGACTGGAGATAGTCACCGATCGAAGTGATCCTCAGGTGGATCTTGTAATCGGTCTCGCCTAAAGTATTCAGAAGATAATCATTGATCTGATCTTCTACCTTCTGTGTCGCTTCCAGAGCCGGAACGATAAAGAGAGTAGACATATCGATCGTAATGACTGAAGGTTCGTCACCTTTCTTCTCACCACCGCCTGATGAGCATCCTGTCATGGATGTCAAAAGCAGTAAAGCAGCCAAAATAACTAAAAGTTTTTTCATTATTTCTCCTTTTTTAGTCCTTTCGTTATATTCATTTAATCAAATCTGCTTCCCTAAAACTTTAAAAAATATCATCTCAATTTCAAAATATTTCACTTCTGTATCACTCACTCAGCCCCGATATATCAAAGTCAAAAATCAAAGGCACTTTTTTAATATCCTGAAGGGCTCTCTTTTCCTAAAATGAAAGCAGAAAAAGGAGAGCTTTTCATATGTCCACACTATTTGTCCGTTTCCGCAGCGAAGCCTTGGCCTGCAACGGGGAATTTCACATGATCCTCCCGCCGAAAGAGCTGCCTCCTTTCCTGCAGGGAAACCCATACTATAACAGAAAGCCGAAAACACTCATCCTGCTGCACGGCTACAGCGGCGACTGCACCGACTGGCTCTACAACTCCGCAGCTGCCGACTACTCCATGAAATACAATCTGGCCATCGTCATGCCAAGCGGCGGCATCAGCTTCTACGTCGACAAAAAAGCGACCGGCCACCAGTACTGCAGATTCATCGGCGAAGAACTCGTCGATTATCTGAGAGACACCTTCAACCTGGCGACTGAAAGGGAGGACACCCTGATCGGCGGCCTCTCCATGGGCGGCTTTGGCGCCCTGCATACCGGCCTCATGTATCCTAATACCTTCTCAGGCATCATGGCCCTGTCTTCCGCTCTGATCGTCGAATCACTGAAAGACATGAGCCCGAAGATGAAAGATCCGGTCATGGCCAACTACGAATACTATGTCGACACCTTCGGCGACCTCTCCAAAGCCGCAAAGAGCGACCACAATCCGAAGGTCCTCTACAGAAGGAACAAGAGGAAAGGCATAGACAATCCGCGCATCTACATGGCCTGCGGCAGTGAAGACTTCCTCATCGCTCCGAACCGCGATCTGGCCGACTTCCTCAGAAAACAGAAAGCGGACTACACATACAGCGAAGGACCGGGTGTCCACGACTGGGCATTCTGGACCCCACACGCCTATGAAGGCATCGAATATCTCTTAAACGAAAAGTAAAAAAACAGGAGGACTGATCTATATGAGTAATTTTGAAAACGCAAAAGTCCTGGTGAAACAGGGCTGGCTGCAGGGATACAAGGAAGGCAACGTCAAGATCTTCAAAGGCATCCCGTACGCAGCTCCGCCGGTCGGCGACCGCCGATTCAGACATCCGCAGGAACCGGAAAGATGGAGAGGCGTCCGCAAAGCGACGCAGTACTCCGCGGCCGCCATCCAGCATGTCATGGAACAGGAAGACCTTCCGGCAAACGTCCACGGCGTCCCGCAGTTCATGGCACCTTCACAATACGAGGAAGACTGCCTCTATCTGAACGTGTGGACTCCGGCAAAGACGGCCGAAGACAAGCTCCCCGTCTTCATCTGGGTACACGGCGGCGGCATGGTCGCAGGCTCCGGCTGTGAAGTCGTCTGCGACGGCATCGGCTTCGCCAAGAGGAAAGACATCGTCGTCGTCACCATCAACTACCGTCTGGGCTTCTTCGGCTTCTTCGCGCATCCGGAGCTCACGGCAGAGACCGGCGGCACCAGCGGCAACTACGCCCTCTACGACATCCGCCAGGCTTGTCTCTGGGTCAAGAACAACATCGCCAGCTTTGGCGGCGATCCTGAACGTATCACCGTAGCCGGACAATCCGGCGGCGCGGCAGCCACCGGTGCTTTGCACGCATCCCCGCTGATGAAAGGCGTCATTCAGAGAGTCTCCATCGAATCCGGACCGATCTACTGGGGCTTCATGCAGCCGGGTCCGAGACAGAGGATGGAAGATCTCGGCGTCGAATACATGAGCTACATCGGCGTCAAATCCATCGAAGAACTCAGGACCAAGGACGCCTGGGAACTCTTTGACAAATACGAGGAGTTCCAGAGATCCAAAGGCATCGGACCGATGGGCTTTGGCTTCACCTTCTGTGTGGACGGTGAATTCATCCCGAAGCAGTACTCCGACATCATGGACAGCGGCGAATTCAACGACTTCGACGTCATGATCGGATCCTGCGCTCAGGAATTCCCGGCCGTCAGAGCTGACCAGTATTCCGTCGAAGCGTTCCACGCATATCTGGAAGAAGCCTTCCCTGACAACGTCGAAAACATGAAGAGATGGTATCCGGCCAGCAACGCCATCGAAGCGGCAAAAGCCTGCTCATCCATCTCCTCCGACATCATGCTGATGGGATCGGCAAAACTCGGTGAGCTGGCAAAACAGTACGGCCGCAACGCCTACGTCTGGCTCATGTCCAAAGAGAACGAAACGGAAAGAGGACATAACGACGGTTCTCCGCACTGCGCGGAAATGCCATACGTCTTCGGCAGAGTCGACACCGGCGAAAGGAACCCGTTCTTCCCTTACCACTGGGTAGGCGCCGACTATGACTTCATGGAACTCATCCAGGGCTACTGGTATGACTTCGCAGCCAAAGGCGATCCAAACGGCGATGGCAGACCGGAATGGAAGAAATACGAAAAAGACTTCGACATCATCAATCTGAACAACGATTCAAACATGATGGACGAAGCACAGCAGGAGAAATACCACTACTTCTATGAGAAGCTCCAGAGCAACAACTTCGTGATCTCCCTCTTCGGACCGGCCAGATTCACGCCGAAAAACTGATGGAAAGAAAACCTATACTGGAGATCAAGATCGAGATGGACCGCCCCGG
>JAEEGF010085209.1_pt1 | contig 13698 bp, 10 predicted proteins | sample 9134171 | NCBI WGS metagenome assembly JAEEGF01 (sample SAMN16246542, study PRJNA631951) | gut metagenome | biome: gut microbiome; feature: rumen; material: AP-attached | host: Bos | place: Iran: Karaj | collected 2018-10
TTTTGTCATGATAAACCTGGCAACAGGAAAATCTCTTTCTGCCAAATACTTTACAAGATTAGCTTCCTTCTGTATCTTTTCAATCTCAAATTTGCTCTGATACTCTTTTAAGAAAAAATCATCTTCGTCACAGCAAACCTTATAGCAATTAGCAGTTCCCAAAGAAAGATGTATCATTTCTTTTAAATGTAGTCCATACTTATCAAGCAAAACTGTTTGCATCGTTTTCTTATCAAAAACACTTTTTTCAATCGACATTTATTACCTTCCCCATCAATTATGCGCAATATCCCTTCTAGCAAAATTGCAGTGCATATAAAATAGCAAGTATCGTGACGCCATCTCTTGTCCCATTCAATCTTATCAGATCCAAATATTCCTGTTTAGAAAACCATTTCTTACTATTGATCTCATCTGAATCCGTAAAGTTCTTCTCTAATAAAACCTTCGCGCAAAAGCAGTGTACTAACGAATCAGACATTCCATTAGATGGATTATACTGACACAGATATTGTAAATCTGACAATTCACATCCAGTCTCCTCCATTGCCTCTCGTAATGCAGCATCTTCTGGAGATTCTCCATCCTCTATTCTTCCTGCAGGTACTTCCCATTCCAAGCGATCCACTGTATATCTACGATTCTGTATCAAGAGAATTTCTTCCTTTTCATTCATAATAACAACAGCAACAGCTTTTTTAGGATAATGTATCTGATAATAGTTTTCGATAATATTACCACTTGGTAATGCAACTCTATCAGAATAAAGGCAAACATGGTCACATTCATATATAGTGGTTCTATTAAGTCTTTTGGGCATTAGTTCATTCATTCTACACCTCGCATCTTGATAAAACAGATATCATTCAATCTACAATACTTGTTATATCAAATCAATCATATTCATAAATGTTTTTTTATTTCATGAAAATGATACATTTTTGATGCATACTATTTGTAATAATTAACGCAAAAAAACTGCCACCAGGAAACTGATGGCAGTTAATTATTTATTACCTCAAACTTTGCACATATAAAACCAACTAAAACTTTGAATATTCCTGAGGATGATAGTTGATAAATGATTTTTTTGTCTTTGAAAATTATATTAAATTCAAGAGCTTGATAGATGGATATTTATATTCTGTTTAGGGTCCGCATGCCCCCGCGCAGCGAGTTTCAGACCCTAGAATATAAATATCCAGATATCATGCCTAGTTACAGGACGTAGCTAGACATGTTTAGAAATACATGGATGTATTTCTATGTCGGTGAATTTTATATAATTTTCATGACAACAAAATCATTTATCAACTGCCATCCTCAGGAATTCTCGACAACCTAATTATTTTAATGTGCAAAGTTTGAATTTATTTAAATCATCCTGCAAAGCAGAGATTTTCAAACAGGTCATTAAGCTCAGAGCCGTTGATAGATATAGGATAGCTGGTATTGCTATATGTATAGCGTACAAGGCTTCCATCTTCAAGTCTGCAATCAAGGAAAGTCTCACCATCAGTACGTACAGGTGTTACTACACTGCCTGCAGGAACTGTGGTATCGCCCTTTACGGTTCCGTCTTCATCTACTTCCTTCGCTTCTATGTCAACTTTGGCAGTAATGTCTCCACTTCCACATACCCAGCTGATAGTATAGAAATCTCCGGCGAATTCCGGAAGTCCGTCGTCGCCAACCTTAAATGCTCCATAATATGACAAAGTACCAAGAAGATCATGGCCGTCACCAAATACCATGGCATTTGGATCTGAAAGGACAGCTTCTCCTTCATATTCAGGATCAATCATAGCTCCGATATCAGCATATGAGAACCACTTAGTGCCAACCGCCTTGATATTTCCATCTGTGATCTCAAATACAAACAGTTCAAGGCTGTTATCATAGCCTGCGTACATTATGTAAACGAATTCTCTGTTATCAGGAAGCTGATTATCCCCATAAAAACACCTTATAATCAGCTGCTATTGATACTTTTAGATCCTTATCAGCTGATTATATATTTTCTGATATCTATGTGCTTGGCCGTATTTATAGTCTAATAAGCAGCCGTATAAATTAATGGTTTAGTTATAAACAACTAATTGATTATTGGTTCGCTACAGTTCTTTAGATATAATAAAATCACACCGGTGAATTCAACTAAGGAGAGATCAAATATGAGGATCATGTTAGGAGGCGCAATCAAGGAACTGCGTAAAAGAGATGGAAGAACACAGGATGATCTTGCAACTGCATTAGGGATAACAAGTCAGGCTGTATCTCGATGGGAGGCCAATAAGGCATATCCGGATATGGAGATGATCCCTGCTATAGCCAACTACTTCCATGTTTCAATCGATGAACTGTTCGGTTACAACAATGATCGTGAAAGTACTCTTTCAAGATACATCGAGAAAGCAAACAAATTATTAAAGCCAGAAGCTGTGCCTGATAAAAAACAGTTAAAAAGACATGAACAGTTTCTTCGAGAAGCATTGTCTGAATTCCCAAACGAATGGCATCTGCAGGAAAGACTGGCTATGATCCTGTCGATAATAGCCTCGACTGAAAAAAGAAAAAAGAATGAAACTGATGCGTTAAAAGAAGCTGCTAAGCTTTACGAGCAAGCTTACAAAAACAGCGACGATGTTCATATGAAAGAGCTTATTCATTCATCACTAATTCGTGTGCTAGACAGTCTCAGAGATTATCAGAAGATAGAAGAAATCGCCCTTCAAAGTTCTTCTATATCAAGTAGCCGGGAAGTGGTTCGTACAGCAATGGTACATGACAGCAAACATGATCAATATGTAAGTGAAGCTTTTCTGACAATGCTTCATCAACTAACAGAATTGCTAGCCATGAATTTTGAGCATTTTGCAGCTGCTAATAATCCGGACATCTACCTTTCGCTTGTTATGCTTTATAAGTCTACTTTTGAAGATGGTAATTATGGATGGTTTAATAGCGATATGTGTATGCTTTACATGCATGCAGCGCGCATTTATAACAGAAATAAAGATTATAAGAAGGCCATAGAATGTTTGGATAAATCCTATGAGCATGGTGTTTGCTTTTCAGAAGCCGTCAAAGAGCCTATACAAAGACCGACCGGAGCAAGCATACGTGAAGCAGTAGATCTACCTTCTTCTTTTGCTCATATCAATAAACTCACATTCAAACAGTATATCGGGCTTTTCTCAGAAGAAGTCATTTCCAAACTGCAAAGTAATCCAAAATACGCAGCTATTTTTGATTCACAATAATCAGCTATCTTTTGAATCATTATAACCAGCTGTCAACACCGCCTTTATATGCTTAGCAGCTGGTTATATGATTCCGGATATCTATGCTCTCAGTAGCATTTATTAACTTCGCACTTGCCAAACATACGCCACCCCCAGGCACTTCCAGATCATACTAGACTATAACTGCTACAAACTCGTAAGGCTTCAGTGTCATGGAATGCGCTTTAAGATCTATATCTCTATTATAGTTTTGTATTAGTATACTTCCCTTAGAAAGTTTTTCCCCTATGGATACTTCTACCTCGTTGTTGTCGAGGTTTCCATATACATAAATTGCCTTCTCTTCAAGACTTCTCTTATAAGCAAATACGCTCTCAGGAACTGTCATATCAAAGCTCACATCCCCATCCGCTATGATCCTGTACTTCTTCCTAAGGTCTATTAGCTTTTTGTAAAAACTCCATATGGAGTCAGGATCATCAATCTGAGACTTTACTGTGATACTCTTTCCAAACTCAGGGACTTCGATCCAAGGTTTTCCTGATGTGAAGCCGTCATTGTCTGTATCATCCCACTGCATAGGTGTACGGCAGTTATCTCTTGAGCGCTCATTTATGATATCAAGCGCTTCTTTAGGGCTCTTGCCCTGTTCTAAGAGAATGTTGTAATAATTTAAGCTCTCCACATCCTTATAATGCTCTATAGAATCAAAGTGGGTATTGAGCATACCGATCTCTTCGCCCTGATAGACGTAAGGCGTTCCTCGCATCAGATGTATTAAACCTGCAAAAAGCTTTCCTGATTCTTTAAAATATTTTCCTTCATCTCCAAATCTTGATATGATGCGCGGCTGATCATGATTAGTCAGGAAAAGAGCATTCCAGCCATTTCCCTTTGTCATATTCTCCTGCCAGTCTTTGAACAAAGATTTGAACATCATCTTGTCGTATGGCATAACAGACCACTTGTCACCATTTTTATAATCGACTTTAAGATGATGGAAGCTAAAGGTCATGGCAAGTTCCTTCTCGGAAGGATTAGAATACTTTATGCAGTTATCTATTGATGTAGAAGACATCTCACCTACTGTGATCATATCTTCTATGCCGGTATCTGCTACAAGTTCCTTAAGATATTGATGTACCTTAGGGCCATCAGTATAGAAACGTCTGCCATCGCCCTCGTTATCATCCTCTAATGTCTGCGGCTTAGATATAAGATTGATAACATCAAATCTAAAACCGCTTACACCCTTATTTTTCCAAAAGAGGATGATGTCCTTAAGTTCTCTGCGTACCCTTGGATTTTCCCAGTTAAGGTCTGCCTGCGTGACATCAAAAAGGTGAAGGTACCACTTCCCTATAGAAGGCACATATTCCCAGGCATTTCCTCCAAATTTGGATACCCAGTTTGTAGGAGGAGAGTCAGGCTCTCCATCCACAAACTTATAATAATCCTGATACGCTTCATCGCCTTTTATGGCACGTTTGAACCACTCATGCTCTGTAGATGTGTGATTAAAAACCATATCCAGCATTATGCCTATACCGCGTTTTGATGCTTCATGTGTCAGATTTTCAAAATCATCCATAGTACCGAATCTTGGATCCACCGATGTATAATCCGCTATATCATAGCCATTATCCCTCTGCGGTGATACAAAAAACGGAGTAATCCAAATATAATCCACACCAAGCGCTTTTAAATAATCCAGTTTCTCAGTGATGCCGTTTAAATCCCCCCAGCCATCACCATTTGTATCATTAAAAGATTTTGGATATATTTGATATACTACTTTGTTTTTGAAATCAAACATTAATTCCCTCCGATAACAACACATATAACTGTATCTTTTTTGCCGGCTGCTTTTATTGCACCTATGCTGAATTTAAGAAGCGGATCTCCGGCCTTAACATGCTGCTCTCTTTCTACAAGATATTCAAAGCCTTCGCCCTTCATCTGAACTGTATCGATACCTACGTGGATAAGTGCATCTGCGCCGTTATCAAGCTTGATGCCAATAGCATGTCTGCTTTCATCCATAGTAACCTTAACAACTCCATCTGCTGGAGCATAGATAGTTTCATCTGATGGTATGATTCCTATACCATCACCCATCATCTTCTTGGAGAAAACTTCATCTTCAACATTTTCAAGTGCAATAGGAGTTCCCTTTACAACCCTGGTAAGGTCAACACCGTTTACTACGCTGTGGATTTCAGCATTATTATCTGTTTCTTTGGTATCAGCATCTGACGAGCTGTCGCAAGCTTCTATCTGTGATGCTGCGTTTTCTATTTCTGTATCTTCTGACTCACCATATATATCTTCTGTAGAAAGTCTCTTCTTGCCTACAGCAACTGTAAGTCCGAATGGAACTGCCATTGCTACAAGCATAGCGATTGCAAATATCCCCATAAATCTTGTCTGGATAGACAGGATACCCGGTATACCGCCAACACCGATTGAATTGGCCATAACACCACTACCAACAGAGATCATAGCTGCAATGCAGGATCCGATCATACCTGTAAAAAATGGGAAGCCGTACTTTAAGTTAACACCGAACATAGCAGGCTCTGTTACACCAAGATAACATGAGATACATGCAGGGATTGATACTTCCTGAGTCTTGGTATTTTTCTTCTGAAGGAAGATCATTCCAAGAACAGCTGAGCCCTGTGCGATATTAGAAAGAGCTATCATAGGCCAGAGTATTGTTCCGCCAAAGTCTGCAACAAGCTGTGTATCTATCGCATTGGTCATATGGTGTAGACCTGTGATAACAAGCGGTGCATAGAACATACCAAAGACACCTGCAAAGAGCCAGTTCACGCTGCTTGTAAGTCCTGCATGAACACCTGCTGAGATCCATGAACCGATCTTCCAGCCGATAGGTCCGAGGATGAAGTGAGATGCCATAACAGCAAGTACAAGTGAGCAAAATGGCACAACTATCATCGAGATAACCTTAGGACAGATCTTATTAAAGAATCTCTCTAAGAATACAAGGCAGAATCCTGCAAGAATTGCCGGGATAACCTGTGCCTGATATCCGATCATATTGACCTTAACAAAACCAAAATCCCACTTCGGGATAGCATCTGCCGCTGCGCCTGCAACTCCGTATGCATTAAGGAGCTGTCCTGAAACAAGTGTACAGCCAAGAACTATACCAAGGATCTGTGTAGTTCCCATCTTCTTGGTGATGGACCAGCAGATTCCAACAGGAAGCATATGGAAGATAGCTTCACCAATAAGCCAGAGGAAGCTATGTACACCAGCCCAGAATGGTGAATTTGATACAATCGTACCATTTCCAAAATCAATCTCACCGATTACATTTCTAAAGCCAAGGATAAGACCACCAACTACAAGAGCCGGAATAATCGGTGCGAAGATCTCAGCTATAGCTGACATGATCTTCTGCAACTGGTTCTGATTCTGCTTGGCAGCTTTCTTGACCTGGTCTTTAGAAACTCCTTCAAGACCGGATACTGCTGTGAAGTCGTTATAGAAGTCCTGTACTTCCTGTCCTATGATTACCTGAAACTGTCCGGCCTGTGTAAAGGTTCCCTTTACACCCTTGATCTTCTCGATAGCCGGTACATCAGCTTTGGATGGATCATTTAATACAAATCTCATCCTTGTGACACAATGTGATACTGCGGCAATATTTTCTTTACCGCCCACGAGTTTGAGCAATTGCTCACTTTGCTCCGTAAACTTTCCCATGACATTCTCCTTCTTTGCTATACTCTCATAAATACCTTGTTATTGCCTGTTTTAAAAGGCTGTGATCATTTTATGCGTACCTGTTTAAACAGGTTATAATTAATATATACCACACCTGTTTAAACAGATCAACACTTTTTTATGATTATTAATAAACAAAAAAGTATCCAGCATTACACCAGATACTTTTCTAATTTTTTTATTTAATTCTTTTGACGTACAGCCGTATCCATAAAGCAGAAATATTCCGGAAGGTGACGGGACTGTGTATATTCAAACATTATCCCCATGCCATTAAAGGTCTGGCTGGTTATGACGGCAAGACAATTATAATCACCAAGACTTAGATGCATCTCATCCATCTGCGTGGCTTTCTCAACAGTCATCTTACGTTTGCTCACACCTATCTCCATCTTAAGATCGTTCTCGATATAGTCGTATATGGACCTGCCTGCTATCTCCTTAGTAATTCCAGGGACAAGGGACTTGTCGAACATATTGATATCGAGAATACAAGGCTTACCATCAAGGAGCCTTAACCTTTGGATATAATATAGACTGCTTCCTTCTGCAAAACCTGTCTTTCTTGCAATTCTCTTATCGGCAACTATCTCTGTGAACATCACTACTTTGGTAACGCTGTTTAGTTTATTTCTTCGTGAAGTCTCTTTGAACGTCTCAATGCCGCCTATTACAAAACTGGCCTTATCAAGTGGCTGATATATAACTCTTACTCCTACTCCGTTGATCGCCTGAACATATCCTATTTCAGACAGTCCCGCCAAAGCCCTTCGTACAGTATTTCTAGAACATTCATATGTTCCTACAAGTATATTTTCAGAAGGTAATATCGACTGATATTCGTATTCTTCCGATTCTATTTTCTCTTTTAGATCTTTAAAGATATTTTCATATTTAGCTTTAGCCATCTGTCTTACTCCTTTTCCACTTCTAAGTATAACGCAAAACAGACGGATTCAAAATATGATAAAATGGGCTTGATGCTAAAATCCAAGTCGCAGATTGTTATCAGCTCAAACTTCCCACTTGGACGGTGCAGTATCACCAAAGGCTTTGCTGGGGCAGGCAGTATATAGATTATTGCCATGCTTTTTAATCGTTTTATTAAATTCATGAGCTTGATAGATGGAGATTTCCATTCTGCCTGGGGTCCACCTGTCTGAGCGAAGCGAGTTTGGACCCCAGAATGGGAATCTCCAGATATCATGCCATGAATTATAAAACGATTAACAGCATGGCAATGATCTATATACTGCCTGCCCCAGCAAAGCCTTTGGTGATACTGCACCGCCCAAGTGGGAAGCTTGAATTAGTAAGTCATACCATACAGGAGAACTCTCATGTTAACTTATACAATGGATGTCGAAGACGGAAGCATATGGCAAAGAACAACGCCCAGCCAGGCAGCTCTGTCACAGCCTTATGTCGTAACCGAAGCAGGTCTATTCTATGGCAGGGAGAAATTCTCTACTTCAAGAGGTAACAAAGAAAGTTATCTCATCTTCTATACCATCGAAGGTTGCGGTCAGATAAGCCAGGGAGGGGATACTATCCTTCTTAAAAAAGGTGAAGCCCTTCTTCTAAACTGCAGAACGCCTCAAAGCTACGGCACCTATAAAGAAGCCGGCAAGTGGCACCACTACTGGATCCATGCCGACGGCGCAGGTGTTAAGGCTATGGAGCCGTATCTCATTCCAGACGGAAAGCTTCGCAGCGTTCACATTCCAAGGTCTACAAGAGATATATTTGAAAGTATGCTGGGAAAGCTCCCTGAAGAAACTACAGAATCTGCTCTTTCAAGCGGTATGTATGTTCATAGAATACTTAACAGAATGGTCAGGAGTCTTCTTTCAGAGAATGCTGAACATGGCAATGACCATAAGAAAACAATGGAAGCTATCGCAGAATATATAAGACTCCACTATCAGGAAGAGATAAGTATGCAGGATCTATTAAAAAAGGCTCACATGAGTAAGTCCTACTTCCTGCAGCTATTCAGACAGTATATGGGTACAACTCCCTATAACTTCCTGACCAACTACCGCATTACGCAGGCAAGAGAGCTTCTGGATCTAACAGACCTACCCGTAAGCCAGATAGCAGTTAAAGTCGGATTCAATGATGAATCCAACTTTTCAACAAGGTTTTCAAAGATTACAGGGCAGAGCCCTATGCAGTATAGAAAGAGCGCGATTGCACAGAATCAGACTTCATAATCAAAGAGTATATCATTACTAAAGCTATAATCAAGAGGCTTTTATATATACAGGAATTTGATTACACATAATCAAATGACTGCATGATCCCTAATACACATGCAAAAAACAAAATGGCATGCATCACATTCTTTCATAGGATTTGCTCTTTTTATCAAGAGCAGTATAACTGCGAAGAATTGACACATGCCATTATTATATTTTAATCAAGAATTTTATCTAATAAGTAAACCCTATTAAAAGGTATAGAGAAATAGTATCCGTCGCTGAAGTCTTTTGTCTTAGCGATAACATCTCTAACTACAGATACACCTACCATTTCGCCTTCTTCGCGGCTCATGTCAGGCTTATATCTGGCAATCACTTCATCAGGAACATTGATACCGGACATTTCGTTCTGGATAAAGAGTGCATTCTTGTAGCTTACAAGAGGCATAAGGCCGCAGAAAAGCTTAACGTCAGAATTAACCTCTTTCATCTTGTCTTTAAAGAATGAAAGCTTCTCTATATCCTCATCAGAAAATACAGGCTGTGTGAGGAAGAAGGAAGCACCTGCTTCTATCTTCTTGATCATACGTGACAGCTCAACATGTGTGTTAGGTCTGTTATAAGAAAGGGCGCCGCCATAAGTTATAGGATCACGGTAGAACTCTTCCCTATTAAGCTCTGCAATTACTTTCATAAGACCGACAGAGTCAAAGTTAAATACACTTCTTGCTTCCTGTCTCATAAGAGTAGGAACAGGATCTCCTGTTATCGCCAGTATATTTCTTATACCATTCATATAGGCGCCCAAGAGGCCGCTTCGAAGACTTATCACATTCCTGTCTCTACAGCAGATATGAGGAATCGCTGCTATTCCTGTCTCACTGTTTACTTTAAGTCCTGCAAGTATAGAATCTGCTCTTGTTCTTCCTGATGGAGAGTCAGGCAGCGTTATGGCATCAACATTATACTTAGTAAGAGCATTGGCACTGTCCATGAGCTTTTTGTCATCTGCCCCAAATGGCGGTGCAAGCTCTACTGCTATGAGCTTCTTAGAAGTCTTGCCTTCCCAGAATGACGAGTCTTTCTCTCTTACCTTGATGCTAAGATCAGCTTCACCTTTGAAGGCGTGACTCTTTTTAGTACTAAGATCCAGCTCTGCGATTTTGGATGTATACTCAGGGCTTGTACCACAGCAGCCGCCCACAATATCAGCTCCAAGAGACAGTATCTCTTCCATCTTGGAAGCAAAATACTTCTCATTGCCCGAGAAGATAGGTCTTGAAAGCATACCCTGCGGGAAGCTTGCATTAGGGAATGCTGATACATACTTTATACCTGTGAAGTCTATCTCATCAAGGATATTCCTCATGGAAGCAGGTCCAATACCGCAGTTGAGTCCTGCCGCATCAACGAGCTTTTTTGCAGATAATTCTTTTATTATATTTCTAACGTGGATTCCTTCGTTAGTATATCCATGCTGATTTGAACACAGTTGAACCCATACAAAAAGATCAGGCTCGTTTTCCTTTTTTTCTTTGAGCCAGTTAAGAGATTTTAGAATATTATCAATTCCAGCAAAAGTTTCGAAAAGGAATATCTTAATTCCGCTGTTATACATAGTCTGGACCATGAAAAAATACTCTTCAGAAATCTTCTCATCGTCCTGATCTGGAATAAATGGAATCGGTCCAACATCTCCTGCTACAAAGATCTGTCTTTTACCCTGATTAGCAGCATTTGTATCATTAATGCGTGCATCAGAGTTTTCATCTGATCCAGATTTGTCGGTATATGAAATTCCTGTATTTGAATCTTGTATATCAGAAGTATCAGAGTACAGAGAAGAAGCCATAAATGCAAGTCTGCATCCGGCTGATATATGATCGCCCAGCTTCTTCATATCAGGCCCGAGATTTAAAGTATTACAGGCAAAAGTATTGGTCCTTATAAGATTGGCCCCAGCTTTGATGTAATCGCTATGTATATCGATTACTTTGCTTGGGTCAGTAATATTAGCGCATTCGGGAAGAGCGCCCGTCCCGTACTTTGATGCAAAGTATGTTCCGAACGCTCCGTCTGCGAGCATTATTTTATTATTTAAATAATTCTCAAATGTCATATAATGTCCAGTCTTTAGCGGGCACTCTTATCGTATGGAATACCCTCAGCTTTAGGTGCTCTCGAGTTCATGGATGTAAATGCAAGAACTATAAGAGAGATGATGTATGGCAACATGTTGTAGAAAGTACTTGGCAGGTTAAGCTGTTTGAAGAACGCAAAACCTGTATAAACGTTTGAAAGTGCTCTGAAGAAACCAAACAGTATAGCTGAAAGTGCGATCATGTGAGGTTTCCACTGGCCAAAGATCATGACTGCAAGTGATAAGAAGCCAAATCCGGCAACGCCGTACTCAAACTTCCATTCACTAACACCGGCTGTGATATATACGATACCACCAAGTCCGCCGAACATACCTGATATAAGTACACCTGACCATCTCATACGGTTAACGCTGATACCTACACTGTCAGCAGCCTGAGGATGCTCACCGCAGGCCATAAGACGAAGACCAAATCTTGTCTTATATAAAAGTACATAAGCAACAATAAGAGCGATAACAGCAATAGCCATGAACCAGTTGAACTCAAACTTGCCAAAATAAACAAGGAGTGCTTTCTTGGCATTAACATAAGAGATTGTAGCTGATACGTTATCAGGATCAGCGATTGTATTCATAGTCTTGGCAATGATAGTTGCTACAGCTGTAGCCAGCATGTTAAGAGCGGTACCTACAAGTGTCTGGTCAGCTTTAAAGTTGATGCAGGCTATACCAAGAAGACAGGAGTAGATCATACCTGAAAGCATTGAGCAGATAACTGCTGCAAGTACTACGACTATAGCAGGAACGCTGCCGCTTGCATATGAAGCATTGAAGCTCTTAAGAGCAAGGGCGCCGCCGAAGGCTCCCATAACCATTATTCCTTCAAGTCCAAGGTTGATAACACCGGAGTGTTCTGCATAACAGCCTCCAAGTGCTACAAGTGTAAGAACTGATGTGAACAGAAGTGTGTATTGAATCAGAGGTATCATTTACCTTCGCCTCCTTCCTTAGCTTTATCATCTTTTGTAACTTCTACAGTAGCCTTGGCAGCTCTCTCTTCCTTGTTACGAAGATAAGTATTGATGCAATACTTAAAGAAAAGAGTAAATCCGCAAAGGTAGATGATGATAGCTGACATAAGATCAGCAATCTGAGAAGGATATACGTTAAGATTGATCTTAGATCCTCCAAGTGTGATATGCTCGATGAAATATGCTGCAAATACAGTTCCTATAGGGTTAAGACCGCCAAGGAATGTGGCTGCGATACCATTAAAGCCCATGTCCGGAACGCTTGAACTTGTAGTAGTCCACTGCTCCATACCTGTCAGGTAGTACATACCTGCGCCCATACCGGCAAGAGCTCCGCCAATGATAAGAGTTATGATGATATTCTTGCTTCCCTTCATACCTGCATATTTGGCAGCTTCCTTGTTGTAACCTGTAGCGATAAGTACATATCCAAGAGTTGTATTCTGCTGGATGATGTAGATCACGATAGCGATGATTATAGCAAGAGGAATAGCGATTCCTACATACTTATTACCACCAAAGAGGTTCTCAAGACCAAGGCTTGGAAGAAGTGACTGCTTACTAACAGACTTGATCGGGATAGTATATGGGCTTGTTGACTCTTTGACATTGCCTGTAAGCATGTTAACAAGGTAAAGGCCTATCCAGTTAAGCATGATACCGGAGATAACTTCGTTAACATTTCTGTAAGCCTTAAGGAATCCTACAATAGCTCCCCACAATGCACCTACTGCTGTAGCCAGAAGAAGGCATACAAACCATGGAAGGTTCCATGCAAGAGCTGCATAAAGGCTGATACCTGCGCCTACAGCATACTGTCCTGCTGCTCCGATATTGAAAAGACCGGTCTTGTAACAGAACTGAATAGAAAGACCGCACATAACAAGAGGCGCTGTCTTAACAAGTGTACTTCCGAAGTTCTTAAGCCTAAGGTTAGCCTTTGAAGCTGACAGGAAATTCTGAAGGATAGTTGTCATAGCTTCATTAGCACCTGCAGGATTAATACACAGAAGCACTATATAACATATGATAACACCAAACAAAATGCACAGAAGCGATGAAAGGATCGTCTGAAAAGCATTTGATTTTAAGATATTCTTTTTAGTCTTCATGCCTTGACCTCCTCTCTCCTGGCTCCTGACATATACATACCTATCTCTTCTCTTGTAGTAGTCTTGGGATCAAGCTCACCAACAATCTCGCCCTCATACATTACAAGGATTCTGTCTGACACACTAAGAACTTCTTCAAGTTCCAGAGAAACAAGAAGAATAGCCTTACCTGCGTCACGCTCTTTAATGAGCTGACTGTGAATATATTCGATAGCACCTACATCAAGACCACGAGTAGGCTGAACTGCT
>JAEEGF010909824.1_pt1 | contig 13694 bp, 9 predicted proteins | sample 9134171 | NCBI WGS metagenome assembly JAEEGF01 (sample SAMN16246542, study PRJNA631951) | gut metagenome | biome: gut microbiome; feature: rumen; material: AP-attached | host: Bos | place: Iran: Karaj | collected 2018-10
CATCGCTGTCACCGTTCACTGCCAGTTCCTCACGTGCACGCTCACTCTTCTTGGCCAAGCAAGGCATAATGGAAACAACAACGAGGTCTTCGCGTTTCACACCCAGTTTCGGAGCCAGGTAGTTCTTGGCAACGGCGCCGAACATACCCTGGGGCGACTTGGCGGTCGAGGGATACTCGAGCAGGTCGGGGAAGTTCTTCTCGTAGAAGGTGACCCAAGCGGGGCAGCAGCTGGTGAACATAGGCAGTTTCACCTCTTCGCCGGCAAGGGCTTTCTTGAGGCGGCCGAGGAGCTCGGTGCCTTCCTCCATAATGGTAAGGTCGGCGCTCCAGTCGGTGTCGTAAACCTGGTCGAAACCAAGACGACGCAGAGCGGCAGCCATCTTACCGGTGACGATTTCACCCGGTTTCATACCGAACTCTTCGCCGAGGGCAACGCGGACGGCAGGAGCGGTCTGGACAACGACTTTCTTGGTCGGGTCAGCGATAGCAGCCATAACATTGGCGATATCGTCGACGAGGGTAAGTGCTCCGACGGGGCAAACCTGGACGCACTGGCCGCAGTTGACGCAGCTGCTGTCGCCGAGGTTCTGCTCGAAAGCGGGAGCAACAACGGCCTGGAAGCCACGGTTGACACCGCTAAGGGCACCAGCGGTCATAAACTTGTTGCACATAGTCTCGCAACGACGGCACATAACGCACTTGTCCATATCGCGGTAAACGCTCAGGGTCGAATCCTTGCGGTAGTGCGACTGTTCGCCTTTGAAGGGGATTTCCTTGATGCCGAGGCGTTTGGTGAGGCTCTGCAGTTCGCAGTCGCCGTTCTTCTCGCACTGCAGGCAGTCGTTCGGGTGGTCGCTGAGGATCAGCTCGACGACGGTCTTGCGGGCGTTGATGACGCGTGCGCTGTGGGTCAGGACTTCCATACCCTCCATTACGTCGGTGGCGCAAGCGGGAGCCAGGTTGCGGCGGCCTTTAACCTCGACCACGCAGACGCGGCATCCGCCGGGTTTGTTTTCAAAATTCATCCCGTCCAGCTCAAAGTGGCACAGGGTGGGGATGTCGATACCGTTCATACGGGCAGCCTTAAGAATAGTGGTGCCTTCGGGAACTTGAATCGCTTTGTTATCTATTGTGAGATTAATCATTTTTCTTTGTTTTGGGTTTTAAAGGTTTGAAGGTTTTTAATGGTTTTAAAGGTTCAGGGCTTCGGCCCTTTTAATCCTTTTCAACTTTTAAACCTTTTTCAACCATATTGTTTATTGAATAGAGATTGCACCGAATTTACAGTTGTTGATGCAAGCACCGCACTTGATGCACTTGGTGCCGTCGATAACCATCGAAGCCAGCTTGTGGCCGGGAGCGGTATAGTCGGTACGGCTGATAGCCTCGACAGGGCATCCCTTAGCGCACTTGCCACAGCCAATGCACTTCTCGCGGTCGATGACATAGCTCATAAGTTTCTTGCAGACACCGGCACGGCATTTCTTGTCAACCACGTGCTCAACATACTCGTCCCAGAAGTTGTCGAGAGTCGACAGAACCGGGTTCGGCGAGGTCTGGCCAAGGCCGCAGAGAGCGGTATCCTTGATAACGGCGGCCAGGTTGCGCAGCTCGTTAAGGTCTTCCATCGTACCGCGACCGTCGGTAATCTTCTCAAGGATTTCGCACAGACGCTTGTTACCGATACGGCAGGGCGAGCACTTACCGCAGCTCTCCTCGCAGGTGAACTCGAGGTAGAACTTGGCGATAGCCGGCATACAGCTGGTCTCGTCCATAACAACCATACCGCCCGAGCCCATCATAGAGCCGGCAGCAACGAGGCTGTCATAGTCGATAGCGGTGTCGAGGTGCTTGGCAGTCAAGCATCCGCCGGAAGGACCACCGGTCTGGACGGCCTTGAACTGACGGCCATTCTTGATGCCGCCGCCAATCTCATAGATAATCTCACGCAGGGTGATACCCATCGGGACCTCGATAAGACCAACGTTGTTGATCTGGCCGGCGAGGGCAAACACCTTCGTGCCTTTCGATTTCTCAGTTCCAATGCTGCTGAACCACTCGGCACCCTTGGTGATGATGACGGGGATGTTGGCGAAGGTCTCGACGTTGTTCACGTTCGAGGGCTTGCCCATATAGCCGCTGACAGCGGGGAACGGAGGTTTCAGGGTGGGCTCGCCACGCTGGCCTTCCATCGAGTGGATCAGAGCAGTCTCCTCACCGCAGACGAAAGCACCGGCACCGTAGCGGAGCTCGATGTCAAAGTCAAAGCCGCTGCCGAGGATGTCCTGGCCAAGCAGACCATACTCGCGGGCCTGGTTGATAGCAATCTTCAGACGCTCGATAGCCAGCGGGTATTCAGCGCGGATGTAGACCAAACCCTTGGTAGCACCGATGGCGTAGCCGCAGATGGCCATAGCCTCGACGATGCTGTTGGGGTCACCTTCGAGGATCGAACGGTCCATAAATGCACCGGGGTCACCCTCGTCGGCGTTGCAGATGACGTACTTCTGGTCAGCCTTGTTCTTGGCGCAGAGTTCCCATTTCAAACCAGTGGGGAAACCGGCACCGCCACGGCCACGGAGACCCGAAGCCTTGATTTCGGCGATAACCTGCTCGGGGGTCATCTCGGTGAGGCACTTGCCCAGAGCCTCGTAACCACCACGGCTGATGCACTCCTCGATGTTCTCGGGATCTACGAAACCGCAGTTGCGCAGAGCGATACGAATCTGTTTCTTGTAGAAGTCCATATGCTTCGAGTCGCTCACGTGCTCCTTGTTCTCGGGGTTGGTGTAGAGCAGCTCGGGCACCTTACGACCCTTGATGATATGCTCGTTGACGATGCGCTCAGCATCCTCGGGTTTCACCTGGGTGTAGAAAGTGTTGTCGGGCATAATCTTGACGATGGGGCCGCGCTCGCAGAAACCGAAGCAACCGGTCTTGATAACCTGCACGTCGTCGGACAGACCCTTCTCGGCAAGGATGTTTTTGAAGTTTTCGATAATCTGGAGGCTGTTGGAGCTCTTGCATCCGGTACCGCCGCAGATTAGGATATGCATTTTGTATTTTGCCATAATTCTCTTTTTTGAGGTTTTAAGGGTTTAAAGGTTCAAGGGTTTGAAGGTCTTGTGGAATTGAAGGTTTTAGGGTTTAAGGGGTTAAAGGTTCTTGCGCCTTTCCAGCTTTACCGACCTTTTCAACTATACCAACCTTTCCAACCTTTTTAACCTTTCCAACCTTTACAACTTTACTTATCGATTGTTTCGTAATTAACGGGGATGATGCCTTCAACCAGTTCGCCGTTCTGGACGTACTTGGTCAGAATCTCGTCGGCGCGGTCGTTGTCCACGTGGCCGAAAACGATGGGGTCCTTGCCAGGCACGCGCACCTCGAGGGTGGGCTCAGCGTGGCAGTAGCCCATACAGCCAGTCTGTGTGAACACAGCGGCGATGCCCAGCTCGTCGGCCTTCTGCATCATATGTTCCATTACTTTCTTGGCGCCGGCGGCGATACCGCAGGTTGCCATAGCGACTTTGATTTGCACAAGCGATTCCGGGTTCTCCGCTTTCTCGCGGATGTCCAGATTCGACTGAAGCTTTTCTCTCATAGCCTTCAAGTCGGCTAGCGATTTAACTTTTGTCATTGTGTAAACTCCTTTTGTTTAGTTTGTGGATTAATATTTAATTTATTATTATATAATGCGTTATGATGTTTTGTGCATAATATTACAGATTGCAAAGATACGCAAATTTTATGTATGCGCAAGCGTTTTGTAAAAATAATTTACAAAACTCCAAAAACTTTAGTCTTTGATGTTGAAAGAGTGCGATGTACGCAACTGGCAAGAGGCTGTCGCGTCAGCCCTCGTAGCGGCATTTGAAGCGACGTTCGTACTCCTCGATAAGCATCGGGCGGAAGTCGGGATGGGCTATCTGTATGAGGTCCTCTGCGCGATGCTGGAGGGTGCGCCCCTTCAGACGTGCAATGCCGTATTCGGTGACTATGTAGTCCACATCGTTGCGCGAGGTGCTCACTGCCGCCCTCTCGGTGAGGAATGGCTTGATGCGCGATATTGTGCCGCCGGCGGCGGTGCTGGGCATCGCTATGATGGCCTTGCCCTCGCGTGCCAGCGATGCGCCGCGGATAAAGTCCACCTGCCCTCCGATGCCGCTATACTGGCGCATCCCGATGGTTTCGCTGGCCACCTGGCCCTGCATATCGACCTCGAGGCACGAATTGATGGAAATCATACGGTCGTTCTTGGCTATTATGAGGGGGCTGTTTACATAGTCAACGGGGTGGAATTCAATGTCTTTGTTGTCGTCTACGAAGTCGTACAGCTCGCGGCTGCCCATAATGAAAGTCACCACTGCCTTGCCGCGGTGCAGCGTCTTGCGGCGGCCATTGATAACCCCTTTGCGCATCAGCTCCATTACGCCGTTCGAGAACATCTCGCTATGGATGCCGAGGTCGTTCTTGTCGGTCAGCGACTGCAGCACGGCGTCGGGTATGGCGCCTATGCCCAGCTGCAGTGTCGAACCGTCGTTGACCAGCGAGGCGCAGTAGCGGCCGATGGCCATTTCAACCTCGCCGGGTTCGGGCAGCTGCAGTTCCTGCAGGTGGTAGGCGCAGGGAATGATGTAGTCCATCTGCGACACGTGAATCATTGTGTCTCCGTAGGTTAAGGGCATCATCTCGTTGGTCTCGACGATGACCGTCTTGGCGGCGCGTATGGCGGCCTTGGCGTAGTCGCAACTCACTCCCAGCGAGCAGTAGCCCTCGGCGTTGGGCGGCGTGGCTTGGAACACAGCCACATCGCACGGGATGTCGTTGCCTATCATAGACGGCACATCCTTGAAGTAGGCCGGGAAAAAATCGCCCTCGCGACGCTCTATTACCTCGCGCGAATTGGCTGAGAGAAAGTTGCTTACGTGGCGAAAGTGGCCGTAGCAGCGCGGCTTGTAGCAGGGGTTGTCGCCCAACGTGGTCATATGGAATATCAGCACATCGTTATAGTCGTCGCAGTGGTCGGCCAGGGTCTGTTGAATAAGGCGCGGTGCGGCCGCGGCGTGGCCCATCACCACACACTGCCCGTCGTGAATGGCCTTGATTGCGTCGACGGGCTTGGAAACCTTCTTCCTGTAATCGTCTTTCCAGTTCATATTGTCGTGTTTTTATTTGTTATACAATTATTTCGTCCATCGTCATACGACAATGCGATACACGGCAAAAGTAAAGACTGCGGAATAGCAGCCGCGAGCTCGAGTGACGGCTGCCGACAATCGCTTTTGACGCGAAAGCATTGTCAATCATAAAGGCAGGTATCCTGGCTCTTTGGCATCGGTCGACACCTTCTCAGGCCCGTGGGCCCAATGGTCTCTTGTCGGCCGCATTGCACCGCATTACAGTTGCGCGACAGCTCACGATTTGCACGTGATTCCCTCTTAGTCTCCGCTTTTTGACGGAGAAACCTGAATGATAAAATCGTTTAAAGTACTGTTGCAAACGCTGTTATAGCCTTGCAGCCTCGCGCGTTCGCAATGCAAATATACGAATATTATTGTATTTAAGACCCTGTTTTTGCACCGATTTTTCGGTGCTTCATTATCAGTACTTTAAGGTACCAACTCCGGTCGTTGTACAATATATGTACAATACTTGTACAATATATGTACAATTGTAAACGTACAAATATTGTACAAGTATTGTACATATATTGTACAACGACCAGTGTTGGTCCGGTCCTGATACGGGGTCGGGGCGGGGTGGAAACGGTGGGTTTTTATGTCGGGCCACATACTTTTTCGACCGATGTGGCGTTAAGAGGTTGTTGTTATGGATTCAAATTCGAGCATATTGCGCCTGCGGGCATTGGACGAGCTGCTCAAAATGGAGCACGACTATGAGGTGGAGGCCTACAAGAGGTCGCTGCAGGATGGCAACATCAGCGGTCGCGCCAACGAGCCCGACTGCAAGTATCCCATCGCTATCAGCGGCGCAGGCTATAATGCTCTGAACCAGTTGATTCTGACTGTAACTTACGAGGCCGACGACGAACTTGAGAATGACTTTGAGCCAGGGCAGCCGGTGGCGTTCTTCTACAAGCCCACGGCGACGCTCGACTTCGAGACGGGCCGTTTTTCGGACTCCGACGGCCTCAAGGAGTTGCCTTTCACCAGCTTTGTCGACAGCTACAAGGAGGGTGTCATCCAGATACAGATTCCCGGCAAGCAGGCCCTCGCTTCGCTGCAGGGCATTGCCGAACGTAATATGCTGGGCATCCGCGTGGCTATAGACGACACCACCTATCGCGTTATGCACCAGGCTCTGCAGTCGGTGGCAACTGCTGACAACGAGAAGGTTGTGCGTTTGCGCGAGACGTTGGTGGGTAACCTGAAACCACGTTTCCATCAGCCGTCGCCAATCAGTTTTCCGTGGCTCAACGATGTCCAGAACAGGGCTGTGCGACAGGTGGTTGCGGCGCTGGACGTGGCTGTGGTCCACGGTCCTCCGGGTACGGGCAAGACGACCACGCTGGTCGAGGCCGTTATCGAGACGTTGCAGCGCGAGACGCAGGTGCTTGTCTGCGCTCCGAGCAATGCCGCTGTCGACTGGATCAGCGAGCAGCTGATGAGGCGCGGCATCAACGTCTTGCGCATAGGCAATCCGCTGAAGATGAGCGACGAGATGCTGGCGTGCAGCTATGAGCGCCGCTATGCCGACCATCCCGACTACCACGAGCTGTGGAACATCCGCAAGACGCTTAACGAAGGCCTCAACGACAAGTCGGGGCGCTCGCGGCAGAACCTGCGGCGACGCCTGAAACACAGGCAGATGGAGCTGGAAATCAAGATTAATGCCGACCTCTTTGAGCAGGCCAGCGTGGTCAGTTGCACGCTCATCGGCAGCGCCTACCATATTATGGAGCATTGCCACTTCAGCACGCTCTTTATCGACGAGGCGGCGCAGGCCCTCGAGCCCGCTTGCTGGGCCGCCATCCTGAAGGCCGACCGCGTGGTGCTGTGCGGCGACCATCAGCAGCTGCCTCCAACTGTGAAGTGCTTCGAGGCGGCACGCAAAGGCTTGTCAAACACGCTGATGCAGCACGTTGTCAGGACCAAGCCTGAGTGCGTTACGCTGCTCACCACGCAGTATCGTATGCATCGCGACATTATGGAGTTTCCGTCGCGCTGGTTCTATCACGGCGCACTGCAGGCCGCGCCCGAGGTGGCCGACCGACTGGTGCACCTGATGGACACGCCACTGACGTGGATCGACACGGTGCGCTGCGGTTTCGGCGAGCGTCAAAACCGCTCGATGAGCCGTCTCAACACCGACGAGGCCAAGTTGGTGGTGCACACGCTTCGCGACTATGTGGATATGATAGGCCTTGAGCGGCTTGTGGCTGAACGTGTGGATTTCGGCATCATATCGCCCTATCGTGCACAGGTGCGTATGATAAGACGGCTGCTCAAGATGCAGAAGTTCTACCGCCGTCTGCGCGGACAGGTGAGCGTAAACACCGTCGACGGCTTTCAGGGGCAGGAGCGCGACGTGATTATTATAAGTATGGTACGCGACAATGAGAAGGGCGATATCGGCTTTCTCGGCGACCTGCGGCGTATGAATGTCGCCATCACCCGTGCGCGGATGAAGCTCATTGTCATAGGCAACAGCGAGACGCTGTCGCGCCACCGCTTCTACAACGCGCTTTTCGAGCATTTCCGCGACCGCGGCGAGGTCATTGAGGCCCTGCCGCCCGACGAGGCGCAGAATGCGCCGGAGCAGAGATAAGAAAAGGGCGCCCGAAGGCACCCTTGCAAAAAATACTGATAATTGCCAAATCGTTTATTTCTTCACAATCTTGGTAACGCTGCCAGCGACGCGGATCAGGTAGATTCCGTTCTGCAATGTGCTGATGTCGATGGTGTTGTCGCCATTGCGGAGCGTCAAGGTCTTCACGGCGCGACCGCTCATATCAAATAATGTGGCGTCGATGTTCTCTAGGTTCTCAAGCGTGACGCAGATGCGGTCGGTGGCGGGATTGGGGTAGACGCTCATCTGGACTCCGTTTTCGGCCAGTTCGATGCGTTCGGTCTTCTGGTTGAGCACGGCGATACCGTCAAGGTCGAAACCGGCGCTGTAGGTGATGGTGGGGAAGGGGTCGTTGATGATGTGGCCGAAGGCGTCGTAGGTGCCCAGCTCGGGGTCAATGCTGCCCACTACGTCGATGACGCGGACGTGGGTGATGTTGTTGATGTCGAGACCGGCGCTGTCGCGGAGTTCGTTAAGGTCGAACGGGGTGCCATAGCCTACGCGGTATTTGCCGGCAAGGTTGTTGATGTAGGTCGGGTCGACCGAGTTGGTAATCTGACGTGCGGTCTGTGTGAGCGAGGTGGCCGGGAAACGTACAAAACGCTCTCCGTCAGAACTTACCTCGACAAAGGCGAGCTCGAGGAAGTAGTCGTTGAACGAGTTTTCGAACACTGCAAAGTCGTAGCCGTCGCCATTGGCAATGGGTTTCTCGAAGGTCAGTGTTGCACTGCCACCGTCGCCGAGGCTGACAACGTCCATAGTGCTGGTGGAAGCGGCTCCGACGGCTTCGTCAGCGGTGCCGTAGGTTACAACAGGGGCACTGGGGTCGCTCAGGTTCTGCGAACCGAGGACGAGGGTGCATCCGGTGGCCCAGGCCTTGATGCGGTTGTCGTTGTAGGCGATGGCGGTGCAGCCGGTAGTTCCTACTACTCCGCAGAAGGGTCCCATAGCGGCAGGCTGGCTGACGGCATTGATGGCCATCGGGTAGGCGTAGGTGTACCACCAGTAGTGATATGTTTCATCGTAGGTGCTGTCGACAATGATGCCGGCTGCGGGGTCGGCCCATTTCTCGAAGTCGCCGTTGACAAGGGTTTGGCTCATACCGGCGTCCATAATGCCGTTGTTGGAGCTGCTCCAGTAGTTGCCAGGGGTGATGGTGAGGATGCGGCTGCCGTCATTGAAGTTGATGTCGTTCAGGTAATAGCCGTCCATAGTGTAGCTGAAGCGCGGGTCTGCGGTGGCGATGTCGTTCATCATATCGTTGACGGTCTTGGTGCCGTTGAAGCGGTAGCCCCAAGCCAGTGCGGTATCGGCCCAGTTGACGGCCATAACAACCTGGTTGGAGCCTTCGCCGACCCAGTATTCTATTTCGGAAGCGTCAATGGTGGCATCGGCAGGAGCGGGAACGCTGACCGGATAGATGGTCATCGGGTAGACGTAGGTGTACCACCAGTAGTGATATGTTTCGTCGTAGGTGCTGTCGACGATGACGCCGGCTGTGGGGTCGGCCCATTTCTCGAAGTCACCATTGGCAAGGGGTTGGTTCATACCCATATCCATAAAGCCGTTATTGGTGCTGCTCCAGTAGTTGCCCGGAGTGATGGCGAGGGTGCGGCTGCCGGCATTGAAGTTGATGTCGTTCAGGTAATATCCGTCCATAGTGTAGCTGAAGCGCGGGTCTGCGGCGGCGATGTCGGTCATCATATCGTTGACGGTCTTGGTGCCGTCGAAGCGGTAGCCCCAAGCCAGAGCGGTGTCGGCCCAGTTGACGGCCATAACAACTTGGTTGGAGCCTTCGCCAACCCAGTAAACGATGTCGCTGGCAGCAATGGTAGCCTCATCGGGAGTGGCAGGGGCATTAGGATCCTCGACATAGGTTAGCACATCAATGGAGGTAGGTGCCGAGAAACTACTGCCACCATCCCATTCAAACCACTCAATGAAGTCGTTGTTGCTTACGGATTGAGCATTGATGGCGCTTGCCATTGCACCATTCACTTCGTACATCCAGCCATAGCCGAGTCCTTCAATGTCCATATTGCCATCATCGTAAGTCATATCGTTAATGAAACTGTGACTGCCGCTGAAACTGATGTTGATGCGAGACTCGTAGGTGTTCAAGGTGTCCATAATGTCTGCTGCCGTTACGGTGCCGTTGAAACGGACACCCCATACAAATCCGTATTTTGTGATGATCTCATTGGCGTCCTCTTCAAACCAGGTGATTAAGACGACAACCCTGTTGCTGCCCTGGCCTACCCAGTAACGGACATTGTTCTGTGAGATAGGGGCAACGTTGTGAATCTGGGGTACTGGATTGTGGTTTTCTAATCCAGTTGTTTGGGCCATTGCTCCTAATGTGAGCATAAGTCCCAATGCAAATGTCAATACTTTTTTTACCATATTCGATACTGTTTAAAAGTTAATAATTTCCGTTTACAGTATCGGCATACACAATTGAGGAAACAGGGTAGGGGAAACTGATGCGAATTGCCTTGTCGATGTATACTGCCACATCTGTTTCTCGGGCACTTTTTCCTCGAAAGTGAGCCGATATTTTCAGATTTGGCAGGTCTTCTGACTTGTTCTTTGCCTCTCAGCCTTCCCACATATCTATGGCGATATGCAGTGGCTATATGTTTGATTGGCAATACACTGAACTAACAGCAGCGGGACTGTTCAGGACTTGCACCTGATTCCCTTTTAACGCCTTTTCGGGCGACCAAATCGGGTGCAAAATTACAACTTTTTTATAAATTGCAATTAATTCTTCAAAAAAAGATTTTGTTGAATGGTGAATCCGTCTTTTAGTGAAAGAGGCGGTCTAAAAGCAAGTACCCGACAGCGGGAATGGGAGTCAGACTGATGCTTAAGCCGAAAGTGAAGACGGGCTTGTTGTAGAAGTGGGTCATTCCTAATGAAAAACTCGTCCAGGCAAATCTGCTCCTTCTTACTTTTGCACCGGGAGCAATGCGCAATCCGGCATCCAATCCTGGATATTTTATTAAGTGGTTTTTGTTAGTTAATCCAAGTCCCAAGGACAGTCCGCTATACACTTGAAAGTCAATTTTGCTGCTGATGTCCGAGACTCTGTATACAGCGCCACCTGTAACACCGACATAGTTCTTGTATTTTCCGTCAATATACGCCAATCCTCCATACCATCCCCATCGGTCAGACAGGTTCGAGTACTGGATGCCGATGCCGACATCAATGTTGAATTGTGTTGGATAATCGTCTTGTTCGACGACCGGGCCAAAGATAAATTTTGCTTCTGCAAAGTGCTTTGAAAAGCGCGGAACGTCTGTGGCAAGAGTGTCTTGCGCGGCTGCATTGATTGTGATAAGCATAACCGCAAGGAATAGTGTTTTTTTCATAAGTATATAGGTTTTAAAATGCGATAGAAGCTATTCTTCTTTCATCCTGTCGTCGCCCCATACGGCGTTCATAGCGGCGAGGCATTCCTGGCGGGTGATGTCGTCCTTGCGCTCCAGATGGCGCTGATAGAAGATGCAGCGCGACAGGCCTATGCGGTTGATTACCACGTCGCCGGCAAAGCTCTCGCACGTCGGCGCTCCGCACAGTCCGCAGTCGATCTGCGGTAGCCGTGCCTTGAGTCTGTTGATGCGCTCCATTTTCTCGAAAGCCTTGCTGCGGTCCTTGTCGAGGACAAACATCGAGCGGGGTTGCGGTGCCTCCACGCGACTGTTGTCGATAAGGTAGTCCTTCAGCTTGTCCATCTCGCGTTCGCGCGGCACCTCGCCGTTGCGTTCACGCTCGGCGGCCTTGCGTGCACGAGCATACATACGGGCGCTGCTCAGGAAGCGGTTCTCGTAGCTCAGCAGTGCGCCGGCGCAGCTCTGGTCGCAGGCACGCAGCTCGAGGAACTCGACATCCTCGACCTCGTCGTTCTCCAGCTTGTCGAGGAAGTCCATCACGTTCTTCAGACCGTCTATAGCATAGCTTTTCTTGGCCAGGCAGATGCGGCGCTCGCCGTTGTTGAGGGTGCTCAGTATTGCGTCGCTCGAAAGGTTGATGGTGCGGCTCTGCTTGGGAATGTAGTTCTTGCCCTGCTCCTTGATTTTGCGATAGGTGCGGTTGAAGAGCGAGTCCATATTGATCACGCCGTCGATGATAGAGCGCTTTTCGCCCACAGGAGCCTTGACAGCGGCAATCTTGGCGGCGCAGGGGGTGACATAGAACAGACCTATCTCCTCGCGCGGGATGCCACGGTTCTGCAGCTCTTGCAGGCAATAGATGGCCGAAATGTCGAGAGGGGCCTTGATGGGAAATATATTCTCTACAAGAGAGGGATATTTAATCTGTATAAGTCGGACGATGGCGGGGCAGAAGCTCGAAATCAGCGGGCGGATATCGGGGTTCTCGCGGGCGTAGCGCTCCTTGGCTTCGGCAAAGATATTGGCCGCCGACTCCACCTCAAAGACGTGGCGGAAGCCCAGGTCCTCAAGGGCATTGTATATTCGCGACACACGTATTTCCTCAGGAAACTGACCCAGAAAGACGGCGGGAATGAGGGCCACCGAGTGCGGAAACTGGTGCACCATCTCGAAGTCGTCCTGGTTGATGTAAATGGCTTTGACGGGGCAGGCCTCGTGGCACTTGCCGCAGTCAATGCAGCGGTGCTCCTGTATGTAGGCTTTGCCGCCGGTGATGCGAATGGCCTCGGTGGGGCAGGCCTTCATACAGCGCATACAGCCGATGCACTTACTTTCGTTGATCTTGAGGGCGTGTACGAACATAGTTTTTTCAAAAATTTTGAATTATGAATTTTGAATTATGAATGCAGGTTTCGAATTTCAACATTCAAAATTCTAAATTAGAAATTGACTTCCATCTCTACTGTGGTGCCAACGCCTACCTCGCTGGTTACGTTGAGCTTGTCGACGTTCTTCTGCATATTTGGCAGACCCATACCGGCACCGAAGCCCATATCGCGTACCTCGGGGCGGGCGGTGGAGTAGCCCTCCTGCATTGCCAGCGCAATGTCGGGTATGCCGGGGCCTTTGTCGGCCACAACCATCTTGATCTTGTCCGACTCGATGTCGACCAGCACCTTGCCGCCGTAGGCGTGGGCAATGGCGTTGACCTCGGCCTCGTAGAGGGCCACGACGACACGCTTCACGATGCCCGGCTCCACATTGAGCTGCTTGAGGGTCTTCTTGACTGAACTGGAGGCTTTTCCGGCGTTGACGAAATCGCCTTCTACAACTGTATATTCTTGATGCATAATGTTAATTTTGAATTTAGAATTTTGAATTTGGAAGATTAGCCTGCATAAGCAATTCGAATTTCGCAATTCATAATTCGGAATTAATAAAGGGGTTTGATGCCGGCGTCGTAGAGCAAGCCGCAGGCCTTGAACATAGAGTAGGGGCAACTCAGGATGACCATATCGTCGTCCTCGGCGAGCTCAATCATATCGTCGGTGACTTTCTTGTTGCGCACCACAACGATGATGTCGAGCGACGCCATATCGCACGTGCGGATGGTCTGGATGTTGCACAGGCCGGTGACGAGCATCGGCGTGTCCTTCAGCGTCAGCACATCGCTCATCAAATCGGAGGCGAAGGCGTGCTCCACCTCTTCGTCGAGCCGGCTTTCACCGATGCAGACTGTGGCATTGAGCAGTTTTGCTATTTCTCGGAGTGTCATTTTATAGTTGTTTTTTATGGATTTTAATATGAAATGAAAATGCAAATTTACACACTTTTTCGGAATTGGCAATGCTTTTTTGCGTTTTTAACGTTTTTCTTCTCCTAACAGGCTTGAATACAGACGGATATCGCAATGCTTCGGCGACGGGCCGTCGTTGGGCCGTCGTTGGGCCTTCCTCGCTCCTGCAAGGGACCAACACCGTTT
>JAEEGF010483593.1_pt1 | contig 13692 bp, 8 predicted proteins | sample 9134171 | NCBI WGS metagenome assembly JAEEGF01 (sample SAMN16246542, study PRJNA631951) | gut metagenome | biome: gut microbiome; feature: rumen; material: AP-attached | host: Bos | place: Iran: Karaj | collected 2018-10
GTATTTTTGCTGTCGCAAAAGACCACCGTCACACGGGTCAAACTGGGTGTATGTATAATACGCCACTCTGCCTGATCATAATACAGCACTCCTTCGAAATTGGCTACATAGACAATGCCGTCATTCGACACTACAACATCGAAATTACGGATATGGGCATGATAGTCTTCTGAATAGTAATTACGAATGAAAGGTATTCCTTGTGCAGCAGCCAGACATGCGTTTAGCATCAGTATACTATAGAACAATAGCCTCTTCATGGTGCCACCTCCTTTCTCGATAATGAGCGGAACGACTCATAGGGAACTTTATCGCCAATGTAATAATTCCATTCTTCTTTGGTAAAATCGCGCTTCAGCTTATTCCGGATAATATCGACCATCATGGGCACAGACATCAGGGCCTCAATGATATCGCCATCACGGTCACCCATCCATGCATATTGCTTGGACTGGTCAAAGGTAAAACTCATAATCCAGGAATTGGTCGACATCAACGTCATCGGTTCTATCTTCTCGCTGGCAACATTCCAAAGATCCATCCTGCCATCATAACTGGCCGAGAACAACTTATTACCGTTGAGCTTCAGTTTTGAAATGCGCGACATATGACCTCCCAACTTGGTAATCTTGCCGTCTTTTTCATCGTACATATAGATGGTGCCGTCGCTCATGCCGTAAGCACGTTGCAAAGTATTCTTGGAACTGGCAAAAGCCGTAACAGTTCCCTTAACGGGTATGGGGGAACTTTTCAGGTCATTGATGTCGTATACCGTATGCTGGCGTCCATGATTGTCAAAAAGCATGGGCCTATTGTCATAACGCTTGAAAGCCGTAATGCGGAAATCAAGTTCTCGGGTGGCCACAATCAAACCACGTTCCTTGCTATATACGGCAAGGCCCTGTTCACCAACCAAGAGCAGATTCTGCTCGTCAAGGAAGGTGATGGCCTGCGGATGAACAAGTAAAGGAACGGGAACAATCTTTGCCACGCCGTTTTCTACGATGACCAGATGTCCTCCTCGGCTGACCACATAGATGATATCATTATTATCCACATAGACATCACGGAAGTCATAGTCTTTGTTGCTAAAGAGGGTCTTACTTTCCAGTTGGTCGTGGTTCTTTTTATGCAGTATGATTTCTCCATAGGAACTCACACTTACCATACTATGCTTATCTTTTACCAAGGATTCTATTCCCAGGACAGATCCGTTATGGCGCGGCCATGAGATCTTACTCAAGCTCGCCGTCATCAGCGCCTGGAATACTGCCGGGTAATAGACATCTCCGTCGTATTTGCTAATATAATGATAGGAGGCATAAGCCAAGAGGTCCGCCAGTTCCGTATTTCCTACCTGGCCTTGCACTATCGACAGGTTTCCTAACGAACGTCCTAAAGCAATATAGCTCAAAGTATCAGCTACACGTTTCGAGAACTCCGCCTGGATACGCTGATGCTCTGCCATCTGACGCTCATTCTCGGCTATGAGACGGGCATCCTGTGCCTGCTGTTCCGAGATCTCTGCTTCATGGCGGGCTATCAATGCATTCTGGCGTTCCACCTCAGAACGCAGACGCATCTCATCGGCAACCTTCTTCTGCTGAATAGCCTCTTCACGCTGCTCGTCAGAGATAGCTTTCTGCTGATAGGCTATCTCCTCCATCTGCTTGCTGACACTCTTCACAATAGCCGACCGTTTTTCCTTCTCGGTCAGTTCTGCAACCTGCCGGGTCATGTCAAGGAGCCGCTGATGCTCCTTGTACCAACCGGTTAATCCCGTTACGGCTGTTCCCAGCAGCAACAGCCCGGCAACTCCTATTATTATATCCTTTTTGCTCACAGTCTACGTAAAGCCAGCACCGTGATATCGTCACTTTGTTCTGCTTCGCCGACAAAGGCAGCAACGTCAGATTTGATGGCCTCAATCATCTGCTGGCAGTTATGCATGGTTACATCCTCCAGGGTATCTTCTAGACGAGTTTCGCCAAATTCCTCGTTATTGATGTTCATAGCCTCTGTAACACCATCGGTAAACATCACCAGCGAGTCGCCATGCTCTAATTGCAAAGTACTCTGATGAAACTCTATGCCGTCGATGGCGCCCACCATCGGGTCTTGCGACATGGGGAGCGGTGTCACCTCTCCATTCTTCTTCAGCACATAGGGAGGATTATGTCCCGCATTACAATAGGAAACTTCGCCCGTTGTAAGGTCCAAGATACCATAGAACACCGTAACGAACATACAATTGACCGACTCCGCAGCCAAAAGCTTGTTAGAATAGGTGAGACAGTCGGAAGGACTGCCGCCGCCAATGCCTGTGGCACGTATCAGCGTACGGCTGACAGCCATGAAGATGGCTGCGGGAATGCCCTTGCCGCTGACGTCGGCAATAACAAAACCTATACGGTTCTCATCAACACGGAAGAAATCGTAGAAGTCGCCACCTACATCCTTGGCAGGGGTCATCGAAGCGGCAATGTCCAGCTTGTCGGCATCCTCGGGGAATGGCGGGAACACCCGCGGCAAAATGGCCTGCTGTATCTCGCTGGCTATGGCCAAATCGCCCTTCAGCGATTCCAACTGGGTATGCTCCTTCTGCATCCGATGCACATATTCTATCTGCTCGATGGCTTTCTCGATAGTGACACTCAGGTCGTCCAGATCAATAGGCTTCGTAGCAAAGTCGAAGGCTCCGTTGTTCATGGCCTGACGGATATTGCCCATATCACCGTAAGCACTAACCATAATGACTTTCAGCGCCGGATTGCGCATCTCGTTGACCTTCGCCAACAGCGTCAGACCATCCATCTCGGGCATGTTGATGTCCGAGAGGATGATTTCAATGTCCGGATGCTTCACCATCATGGTCAAAGCTTCCAATCCATTGTGGGCAAAGACAAACTCGTATTCTCCCTTACGTATCTTCCTTCTGAAGTATTGTGTCAACAGCAACTCGAGATCCATCTCGTCGTCGACACTCAAAATCTTAATTGGCATTATTCTTTCGTTATTACGTTATTACCACATTTCGTTATCTCAACATTCCGCTATCAGGCGAAGGCGATGGTCAATCCGGCCATCACAATCGACACCATCGACATGAGCTTAATCAGGATGTTCAGGCTGGGACCGCTGGTATCCTTGAACGGATCGCCTACGGTATCGCCCACGATGGTAGCCTTGTGGCAGGCAGAACCCTTGCCGCCGAAGTTGCCTTCCTCCACCATCTTCTTGGCATTATCCCAGGCACCACCGGCATTAGCCATGAACACGGCGAGGGTGAAGCCTGCAGTAAGACCACCAACCAGGAGGCCCATCACACCTGCAACGCCAAGCACGCAGCCAACGACGATGGGGATAGCAATAGCCAGCAGCGACGGGAAGATCATCTCCTTCTGGGCCGAGCGGGTGGAGATTTCCACACAACGACCATAGTCGGGCGTTGCCTTACCTTCAAGGATGCCCTGAATCTCACGGAACTGGCGACGCACTTCTTCTACCATCGACTGGGCAGCACGGCCAACGGCGCCCATTGTCAGACCGCAGAACAAGAAGGCGGCCATACCGCCGATAAAGGCTCCGACGAGCACTTTGGGGTTCATCAGGTTCACTTGGAAGAACTCCATGAACTGCACCATGTCGGCTGTCTCAGGATTGAAGATATTGCCTGCATTGTCGATAAATGTCTGTCCATTCTCTACGGCACGGGCCATAGCAATCTTGATTTCCTCCACATACGAAGCCAGCAGGGCTAAGGCCGTCAGGGCAGCAGAGCCAATGGCAAAGCCCTTACCCGTAGCAGCCGTCGTGTTGCCAAGGGCATCGAGGGCATCGGTACGCTGGCGCACCTCGGGCTCCAGCTCGCTCATCTCTGCATTACCACCAGCATTGTCGGCAATGGGACCGTAGGCATCGGTAGCCAGCGTAATGCCCAGCGTCGAGAGCATACCCACGGCAGCAATACCAATACCATAGAGGCCGCGCGACATCGAGGCAGCAGTCATCGACAGGTCGAAGCCGTTGGCGCAGAGGTAGCTCAGCATAATGGCTATGGAGATGGTGACCACAGGAATCATGGTAGAAATCATACCCGTTCCTATACCTTTAATAATAACGGTAGCTGCACCTGTCTGCGACGAGGCGGCAATGTCCTGTGTCGGCTTGTAAGAGTGAGAGGTATAGTACTCCGTTCCCTGTCCGATGATCACACCTGCACAGAGGCCTGTGATGACGGAGAACGAGACACCAATCCAGTTCTCAATCTGGAAGAGGTATAATATAATAAAGGTGGCAATGGCAATGAGCACGGCGCTGACGTTGGTGCCTAATGACAGCGACTTCAGCAGTTCCTTCATGCCTGCACCTTCCTTCGTGCGGACGAGGAAGATGCCGATGAGCGACAGGAAAATACCTACGGCGGCAATGATCATCGGAGCGATGACGGCCTTCAGCTGCATGTCGCCGTTCATGGCAAATGCGGTAGCGCCAAGGGCTGCCGTCGACAGAATGGAGCCGCAGTAGCTTTCGTAGAGGTCGGCACCCATACCGGCTACGTCGCCCACGTTGTCGCCCACGTTGTCGGCAATCGTGGCGGGGTTGCGCGGGTCGTCCTCAGGAATATCCTGCTCCACCTTGCCTACAAGGTCGGCACCCACGTCGGCAGCCTTCGTATAGATACCGCCACCCACACGGGCAAACAATGCCTGTGTAGAGGCACCCATACCAAAGGTAAGCATCGTGGTGGTGATGGTGATGAGCGAAACACCCGTGCCGGGATAGAAGGCGCTGAGAATCAGGAACCAGATGGCAATATCCAGCAATCCAAGTCCAACCACCACCAAGCCCATGACGGCACCCGAGCGGAAGGCTACGCGCAGGCCCTGGTTCAGACCCTGACGGGCAGCATTGGCCGTACGACCGCTGGCGTAGGTGGCGGTCTTCATGCCGAAGAAACCAGCCAGACCGCTAAAGAAACCTCCGGTAAGGAAGGCAAACGGCACCCAGGGGTTCTGCACCTTCAGCACATAGGCCATGAAGGCGAAGAGGATAGCCAGCACCACGAAGACGATGGTCACCACCTTGTATTGTTGTTTCAGATAAGCCATAGCACCATGGCGCACATGACCGGCAATTTCTCTCATTCGTGACGTTCCTTCATCCTCACCAATCATCTGGCGGAAGAAAAACCACGCCATGCTCAATGCCACCACAGAAGCGATGGGAACGAGCCAAAATGCAACAGGAATATTCATAGACATATTGGGTTTTAGTTTCTTTCTCTGTGCAAAATTACGGTTTTTATTTCAAATTTCCAAAAAAAATCGTAACTTTGCACAAAAAAAAATCATGACGCTACATATTTTCAATCCAGAGCATGACATAGCATTGGCCTCGGGACTTGCCAACTTCACGGCTCCGCACGCGGGAAGGCAGCTCCGTCACGACCTCGGATTCCTGCCTGCCATCTGGGCCGAAGAGGGCGATTCCATCCTGGTTGACGACGTGGAACAGGCAGAGCGTTCATGGTTGAAACTGCGTCATCGGATAGCCACCCTAATGGGGACTGAAAGTTTACCCGGACTAAACTCCCAGTTTACCCGGACTAAACTCCCAGTTTACTCCGGGCAAACTCTGAGGGTGGATCCCTGGGGCTGGAACAGCGCCCTCAGGGCAAAGCTCATCAGGTGGGGAATCGACGAGTCGCAACTCCCTACTCTACCGCAGCTGGACACCATCCGCCAACTCTCGCATCGCCATACGGCTGCCGTCTTGCTGCCCAAGCTTAGAGCCATCGGCACGCCATCGTCAGGAACGCTTGCAGCTCAAAGAACGGTAGGCGAGATGTTCGAGTGCCAGACTCCTGAGGAAGTCAACCATCTCTTGTCGCTCTACGGCCGGCTGGTGATGAAAGCCCCGTGGTCGTCAAGCGGGCGCGGCTTGCGATTCCTTTCTGTCGACCGCACGCCGTTTGCCATGCAGGCTGGCTGGTTCCGCAACGTGGTGGCCAACCAAGGCTGCGTCATGGTGGAGCCTTATTACAACAAGGTAAAGGACTTCGGCATGGAGCTTCAGGCTGAAGCCGACGGGCGTATCAAGTATCTCGGATTGTCGCTCTTCCATACTGCCAACGGAGCCTATACGGGCAACATTCTGGCTACAGAGAAGATGAAACGAGAAATGATAAGCGCCTATATATCAGAAGATTTACTAACAGAGGTTCAGGAAAGGATTTGCCACGAGCTAACCTCCGTCTATCAAGGGAAATACCAAGGTCCCTTTGGCGTCGACATGATGATAGTCGCTGCCGATGAGGGCTATGCCCTTCATCCCTGTGTCGAGATCAACCTTCGACGGACAATGGGGCACGTGGCGCTGGCGCTCTCGCCCCACGACGATGACGTCAGACGAGTGATGCGCATAGACTATACAAACTACCGCCCGACTTCTGCCTCGGGCACAAGCAATAACTATCTACTAAAAATAAACCGATTATGAGAAAACGCTTCCTAATGGTACTCGTTGCCCTGCCTATGGTCATGTTGGCACAGTACCAGTCGCAGGTATGGTCGCCCGACAATGGTGACGGCACCTATACCAACCCCGTCATCAATGCCGACTACAGCGACCCCGATGTATGTGTCGGACCTTCAGGCGAGGACTACTACCTGACGGCATCTTCCTTCCAATGTGTCCCGGGACTACCCATCCTGCACTCCAGAGACCTGGTCAACTGGCAAATGGTTGGCTACGCCCTGAAAGAACTGTATACTGGTCATCCTGACATCATCAGCCATTTCAGCAAGACCGTACAGCATGGCAACGGCGTGTGGGCTCCCTCCATACGCTATCATGACGGACAGTACTACATCTATTGGGGCGACCCCGACTTCGGCGTCATGATGGTCAAGACCAAGGACGGCAATCCCGCAGGAGAATGGGAAGCTCCCGTCTGCGTTATTCAAGGGCAGGGATATATCGACACCACCCCACTCTGGGACGACGACGGGCGCTGCTATCTGGTCAATGGATGGGCCAACAGCCGCGCCAAGTTTGCTTCGGTACTTACCGTCCGCGAGCTGTCGTCCGATGGCACACGGGCTATCGGACAGCCTGTCATCGTGTTCGACGGCAACGGTACAGAGAACCGCACCTGCGAGGGTCCAAAGTTCTACAAGCGCGACGGCTGGTATTGGATCATGTGCCCTGCTGGCGGAGTGCCCGATGGTTTCCAACTGGCCATGCGCAGCAAGTCGCCCTACGGTCCCTATGAGCACAAGATCGTGCTGGCGCAGGGGAAGAGTGCCATCAACGGTCCTCACCAAGGCGGATGGGTGCACACGAAGTATGGCGAGGACTGGTTCCTGCACTTCCAGGACAAGGAAGCCTACGGTCGCGTCGTCCACCTGCAGCCTGTCGACTGGTCGTCAGGGTGGCCGATAATGGGCAAGAAGGGTGAGCCTGTCGTTACATATAAGAAACCAAAAAGCGAAAACAGCGTTAAGCCAACACCATCTTCCTCAATCCACCATTCTCAATGCGTGAGCGATGTTTCCGACGAGTTCAACAGCCCGCAGTTGGGCCTCCAATGGCAATGGCAGGCAAACTACGACGAGAAGTTCGGTGTGCCTACCGCCTTCGGCACCTTCCGCATCTATACCCACAAACTACCCGCAGACCATGCTCAAGCCTCCAACCTCAAATCGCAAGCCTCCGCTCTCTTTGGCAACCTATGGTTCGTGCCCAACATGCTGCTACAGAAGACGCCCGCTGACGAGTTTACCGCTACCGCCAAGTTACGTTTCACCTCAAAGGCTGACGGACAATTCGGAGGACTTATCATGATGGGACTCGACTACTCTGCTCTCGTCGTACGACGCACAGGACAGGAGTTCCAGCTGGTGCAGATGACCTGCAAGGATGCCGACAAGGGAAAGGCGCAAACGGAAAACATCATTGCCACGCTGAAGCCTACTGCCGTTGACAAGACTGACTACAAACCGGGTATCCATTGCGACATTTACCTGCGGCTGACCGTCAGCAACGCCGAGGCAGGACAGCCACACGGCGGAAAGCCCGTCGTACACTTCGCCTACAGCCGTGACGGAAAGAAGTACCAGGCTTGTGGCGACGCATTCACCATGCGCGAAGGCAAGTGGATAGGCGCCAAATTCGGCTTCGTCAGCGCAGAAACCGATGCCAAGGCCGACCGTGGATGGATTGATGCCGACTGGATTCGTATTACCAAATAAAGCTACAAGAATATGAAAAAACTATTGACAACAGCTGCACTAACCGCCATCTGTGCAACAACAGCTTTTGCACAGAACCTGCAGAAAGGCGACTACGGCTACCTCTACTGCCACATGAGCGACCGCGGACAATGGACGGCTTATGCCATCAGTCGCGACGGCTACAACTACGAAGACCTGTTCGACGGCAACGCCATCATGGATCCCAAAGAACATGCACGTATCGAGGGTGGGCAGCGCGATGCCTACATCTGCCGTGCTGCCGATGGCAAGGGTTACCTGATGGTGACCACCGACATGAACAACGCCATGACAAAGGCCCTGGGCAAGCAGAACGACTGGGACAACTACGGCATCGACCTGCTGAAGAGTGATGACTTGCTCCATTGGACGAGCGTCACTTTCGACTACCGCAAGGGAACCTCCATCTTCTGCGATCCCGAGGCTGAGAGCGTCTACAAGGACTGGTCGACCATTAATCGCGTATGGGCTCCGCAGATATTCTGGGACCCTGACTACCAATGGGCCGACGGTTCTAAGGGTGGTTATATGATCTACTACTCCATGTGGAACCGTGCCGAAGAGCAGTACGATCGCATGTACTACTCCTATGCCGACCGCTCGTTTACCCGTCTCACGCAACCCCGCTTGCTCTTCGACTGGGGCTATGCCACCATCGACGCCGACATCAACTACCTGCCCAGCGACGGGCTCTACCACATGCTCATCAAAAAGGAGGGCGGCAAGCCCGGCATCTATACCGCCACCTCGAAACACCTCACCAGCGGATGGGGAGAGCCTGTCGAGGACGACTACGTCAGCTTCGAGGGAAAGAAGAAGTGCGAAGGCAGTTCGGCTTTCCAGCTCATCGGCGACAAGTCGTGGCGGGTGGCCTACATCCAATACAGCGACCGTCCGAAGCATTACCGCATCTGCGAAGCCGACGAACATCTGCGCAACTTCAAGAACCCTATTGACATCAAGGGGGTCAACGGTCCGCAGCACGGCTCCTTCATGCGACTGACCAAGAAAGAGTACAAACGACTCAAGAAATACGTTGGTAGAAATTCTGTAATTTTTTAATTTTTTAATTTTATATTTCTAGAATTCTTAATTCTAACAGCAAAGCCCGCTGACTGGCGGGCTTTGCTGTTAGAATCGACGGAGCAGTTTCACTTCCGAGTTCAAACCGCTGGGCACAGGCTCCCATTGGTCGTAGGTGGTTTTCTTATAGTTGATGTCCACAACATTGATTTCCTCCATCTTGCGCCATTTCACTCCCCGGCGGTCCAGGTCGGCAATACGGTTGGCAGGCAAGTTCGTCACCTCTATGCGTATCTCGTTGTCGCCAGCCTTCAGGGCGTTCTTGCAGTCAAGGACATAGGGCACCGACCAGGCGCAGCCAATAAGCTGTCCGTTGATATAGACACGGGCCGACTCGCGCACATCGCCAAGGTCTATCAGCCATGAGGCTGTTGTCTTCAGGTCTTTCTTCTTCAACTTCACATGGGTGGTGTAGACGCCTGTGCCCATCGTCACCTTGGCACTATCGTCGTCGAGCGTTTCCCACGTCTGCAGTTTGTCAAGAGTAAAGGTCTTCCCCACCCTCGGAGCCTCTTCAAGGAACGACAAGGTCCACGGCCCATTGAGGACGATAGGCTCTCCAGCGGCAGCAGCGGTATTGTCCTGCCCGTTCTTGTCCAAGGCGCTAAGGTCGGCAACAGGACGGTCGAAGGTTTCTAAGATCATCGACTGACCGCTACGCAAATCGACGAGCAGCCTGCCGTCGGTAATCTTTGCGGCATAGCGCTCACCATTCAACGGGTTGAACCACATAGCCTGCTGGTAGTCTACAGCCAGGCTCACATTATCGCAGATATCCTCGGGCGTGAGGTTGGCAATGAAGTAGTGATAGCCCGTGTCGTTACGCCTGCGGATGGCCTTCAGCCCGCACTCCGTCTTCATCGGCTCGGGCTTGGCAGCAGTCTTCAGCAATGCAGCGTCAGTATGATAGAAGATGTGTGCCCCCTGGCCTTTCAACTGCTCGATGTGCTGCCTAACGGCTTCCGGCATCTGTCCGCTACCGGGAATGATGAGTCCCTTATAGCGTGTACCGGCCTTGGTTTCCAGCATACCGTTCTTATAGCTGACGCCCATCAGCAGGCGCTCCGAGATGTAGTCGCAGTCGAAGCCTGCACGATCGATATCGAGAATGGTCTTGATAAACTCCGGCGCCAGCTTGCCCATGGCGTGGATAGAGAACTGCATCAGCAGTTTCTGCGGGTTCTTCTGCCACATATCGCGCACGGGCAGCAGCACCAGGAAATCGTTGTCGGGCTGTCCCCATTGCAGGAAACTCTGGCAGCGCTCTACATATTGCATAAAGTATGGTGCATCGCGCCAGATACTGTTGGTAGGCGACATGTCGATAGAAGCATAGAACTTCCACCCCGGCCACACATCGTCCTTGGGAGAGTAGCAGGTACCATGGAAGAACATATGGTTTACTCCTGCGCAGAACATCAAGTCGAGGTCGGGCTTCAGCTGCGACAACGAGGTGCGAAAGTGCTCGGTGAGCCAGGTAAAGGTCTCGCTGCTGGTGTAGGGCTTGCCGCAGACGTGGGCTGCCGATGGGGCATACTTGAACATCGAATAGTCTGAGTCGTTCTTGCGGGTCTTGCCGGGGTCGGTACGCAGGCCCTTGATGCCAAAGTCCGACAGTCCGAAACCTTCAATCTCGGGAATATCCACGGCGGCATAGCAGTCGATAAGGTTGGCGGGAGAACCATGTGCCTGGTTCCTTGTAATGGCTCCGTGACGATGCGCCCATGCCGTCCATTGCTCGGTGAAGTTCTCCAACAGCAGATCGCCCAATGTCTCGCGGTAGTCGCTGACTGTCTTCACATCGCCAGCCGTCAACGCAGGCAGGTGGTCTTCCAGCTTATAGCCGCGACGCTTCTCAAACTCCTCAAACAGCGTGGGCGTCCATGTAGCATCTGCCACTTCGTAGCTGTCATTAAAAAAGGTATGGGGATATGGGGTATGCGTGCGCTCAAAGGCTTCCTCAATATGCTTAAGGTAGTTCGCCACGGCTTTCTTGTCGAAATGGTCAATAACCAAACCCTCGCCGCCAGGGGCAGCACGCTTCACCTTCATCACACCATATTTAATATATAGGGCTATCACCTGGTAGGTTTTGAACTTACTGAACGTCAGCTTGCCGTCCTTCACCTTGTCGGTAACGTCAAGAGACTGCCCGTCAGCATAAACCATTACCTTGTGGAGCACGGCATTCTTCGCGTCCTTCTCCGATAGCGAGAGGTCGACAACGCCCTCGTTCTCTACCGTCTTTTCCACAAAGACAGCCTTGCACGCACTCTCCTCCATCGGTACCCAGGGTCCGCCGAAGGGCCAGCCCGTGCCCGTAGCCATGTCGAGTTCTATGCCGTTCTCCTTGCATTGCTCTTGGGTATAGCGCAGCATCTCAAGCCACTTGTCGCTCAAATAGGGGATATTGTTCTGTTGGTTACCCTGTACACCATAGAGGGGCGTTATCTCCACCGCACCTATACCGTGCTCAGCATACTGCTTGAGGTTCCACTTCAGGTTATCCTTGTCGACGGCCGAGCCTAACCACCACCATCTTGCGCCAGCCTTGGCTTCCTGGGTAGCCTTTGGCCAACTCTGCGCAAAGGCAGGGCTAAACGACAAAGCAAGTAATGCAACAAACAAAGCTTTATTCATCTCTCTCTTCAATACTTTCATATTCTTCTCATTTTTATCTTTAGGGCAAGCGCTCTTCTTCTTTCCTATGACTGTAGCTCGATTAATTGCCGTCAGGCTTCACGATATCCTGCATTGGCGAGGGAGCCCATTTGAACGTACGCCAGTCGTCGGGTTGTGACGGATCGAAGTCCTGCCATTCGGGACGCAGGTACTTGACAAGGGGCAGCTGCAGCTGCTTCATGCCCATGACCACACACTTGGCCACCTCATAGGCACCATAGGGATTGAAGTGGGTATTGTCAGCCAACTCACGTCCATACAGTTCTTTGGGATAGTGTACCAGCGCACGCTTAGAGTCCTCATAGCCAAGGGTTTCGAAGAATTGCTTCGTCATTCCATTTAAGTCAATCACGGGCACATGCTCTCTTTCTGCCACACTCCTCATGGCTGCAGGAAAATCGCCATGGGTGTTCTTTATGGTCTTGTTGTCGGCCTCGAACGCACGGCGCTGCGTAGGTGTGCAGAACACAATTTCGGCCCCTTTCGAGCGCACCTGGTCAACGAATATCTTCAGGTTGTAGACATAGTGGTACCACGCTCCGTCGCCAGGCCGTTTCTCCTTTTCGTCGTTGTGCCCGAACTCGGCTATCAGCAGGTCGCCCTTCTTCAGCGTGGTCATAATCTTGTCCAGTCGTCCGCCAGCAATAAACGTCCGTGCCGTCAGTCCGCTCTCCGCATGGTTGGAGATAGCCACCTCGGGACCGAACCATCGCGTAATCATCTGTCCCCACGAGGCCCAGGGCTCATCGTTCTGGTCTACCACCGTCGAGTTGCCGCAAAGGTAGATGGTAGGCACCTCGTCGTCACGCTCTATATGAATGGACTGCACCACAGGAGCATCGCCGTTGAACTCCAGCGTCAGCTTGTCGTCCCATGCCAGATAGTCCTTCTCACGTTCCTTGATCCTCACCCGCGTCTTGTCGTCGATGCGAGGCGAACGCTTGTTGACGACGAACTCATAAGTTTCCAACCGTCCCTTCTTCGTGGCAACATTATGCACCATCAGCCGTCTACCCTCAGCACGGACGGTGGTCTCCCCTGCCCTTTTCTTCGAGCCGAGCACCACTTTTACGCGGTAGTTGCCGTCGTCCACCTTCACCGAGAAATAGAAAGGTCGGTTCATTTTCTTCTTCTCCGGGGCTGGCTGCAGGTCATAGCCATAGCCACCCTCGTCGCTATACACCGGTTGCGGCTTCGTCATATCGAAGTCAAACGTCTGTCCAACAGCCATCAGCGGCAGCAGGGCCATCAGCATCATCACTGGTTTCTTCATTGTTTTAGTAATACAGTTTAAGTTTGCGGCAAAGATACGAATAAAAATCCTACCCGCAAAGAGAGTTGCCAAATAATCAAGTATTTTACCATTTTTCAGCCCTAACTTTTTTGCTTAACCGTAAAAACACGAGAAATCCCAATGCTCCGTGAGGAACATCGGGATCGATTCTTTTTTCAGCCTTTTCTCTTTCCATAAACAAATTAATTTTGTGCAGGCAAAGGTACTATCATGATATTACAAAAAAGTTACAAATGTAAGACATCCTAATTACGAGGTTGCTTGTAACAGCATTGTAACATTAGCGTAACGCGAGCGTAACAAGATTCCATTACCTTTGCACAAAAATACAAAGAAATGGAATTAATCATCAACATT
>JAEEGF012158287.1_pt1 | contig 13692 bp, 12 predicted proteins | sample 9134171 | NCBI WGS metagenome assembly JAEEGF01 (sample SAMN16246542, study PRJNA631951) | gut metagenome | biome: gut microbiome; feature: rumen; material: AP-attached | host: Bos | place: Iran: Karaj | collected 2018-10
GAGGAAAATGCCCGCTGTGGGGGATTCCACCGGCCGGAGCTTGGGATGCGCTTCCGTGAAGAAGTCATTCGTATCCATGGAGGCCGTCAGCATGGTGGCGAGGGAGCGCGCGGTCTTCGACGGCTCGATCGCGGCGGCCAGCACCACAAGGTCCGCCGAGACGCGCACCTGCTCGTCCATAATGAGGTCCGCGCCCTGCACGTCGAGCGTGCCGTCCGCGCGGGGAGACACCTTGCCGACCGCGCCCTTGATGTAGTGCACGCCGTATTCCTCGACCGCACGCCGGTAGAATTCGTCGAAGTTCTTGCCCGGCGTCCGCACGTCGATGTAGAAGACGTACACTTCCGTATCCGGGTATTTTTCCCGCGTCAGCATCGCGTGCTTCGCGGTGTACATGCAGCAGATCTTGGAGCAGTAGGTCTTCCCCTTCTCCGGCGTGCAGCGGGAACCCACGCACTGGATGAAGACGATCGTGTGCGGATGCTTCCCGTCGGAGGGGCGCAGAAGGGTCCCGCCCGTCGGCCCCGCCGCGTTGGTGATCCGCTCGAACTCGAGGGAGGTGATCACGTCCTTCGACTGGCCGTACGCGTATTCCCCGTACCGCGACACGTCCGTGATCTCGTATCCGGTCGCCGCGACGATCGCGCCGTACCGTTCCTCGAGGAACACGTCCTTCTGGCCGTAATCCACGGCGCCGACGGTGCAGACCTTCGAGCAGACGCCGCATTTGCCGTTTTTCAGCATGTTGCAGTAATCCGGATCGATGACGGCGACCTTCGGGACCGCCTGCGCGAACGGGATGTAGATCGCGCGCCGGGTGTCCATGCCGAGGTTGAACTCGTTCGGGACCTTCTTCATCGGGCACTTTTCGGTGCAGAGCCCGCAGCCCGTGCATTTCGTCTCATCCACATACCGGGCCCTGCGCCGGATCTTCACGGTAAAATTGCCGACGAAGCCGGAAACGGACTCCACCTCGCTGTAGGAGAGGATCCGGATCTTTTCGTTCTGGGCGCAGTCCACCATCTTCGGGGTGAGGATGCAGGCGGAACAGTCGAGCGTCGGGAAGGTCTTGTCGAGCTGGGCCATTTTGCCGCCGATGGTGGGCTTCTGTTCCACGATATCCACGGGGAATCCGGCTTCCGCGATGTCCAGGGCGGTCTGGATCCCGGCGATGCCGCCGCCGATGACCAGCGCGCGCTTGGTGACGGAGGATTCCCCCGCGACAAGGGGCGTGTTGAGCAGGACCTTGGCGATGGCGGCGCGGCCGAGGATGATCGCTTTTTCCGTCGCCTCGGCTTTGTCCTTGTGGATCCAGGAACACTGCTCGCGGATATTGGCGATCTCGACCATGTAGGGATTCAGGCCGGCGGACGCAGCCGCTTTGCGGAAGGTGGCCTCGTGCATCCGCGGCGAGCAGGAACAGATCACCACGCCGTCCAGCCTGTAGTCGCGGATGGCGTCCTTGATGAGGTTCTGACCGGACTCGGAGCACATGTAGGGATACTCCTGCGCAATCACGACGGAGGGCTCCCTGCCGAGCGCTTCCGCGACGGCCTTCACATCCACGGTTGCGGCGATGTTGGTGCCGCAGTGACAGACGAATACGCCGATTTTCTGCATGGTTCAGCTCCTCCTCACTTCGCGTATTTTCTGAGCGCCGTGACCAGCGCCTGTCCGGGAAGATCCTCGTCCCAGAGCGCGGGGATATCGTCCGGCTTCATGCGGTTCTTCCCCTGTTCCCGTTCGGCGATGAGGCGGACGGCCTCCACCACCTTCGCGGGCTCCACGCCGCGGGGACAGCGTTCGACGCAGGCGAAACAGGTCAGGCATTTATACAGGGATTCGGAGGCGAGCAGCTTTTCCACGTCCCCCCGCTCAACCAGATACACGAATTCGTGGGGGTGGTACTCCATCTCTTCGTAGGAAGGACAGGAGGCGGAGCATTTACCGCAGCGCATGCATTTTATCACCGCGGATCCGCTCATTTCGAGCACGCGGTCTTTCAGATCGTTCATTTCTCTCCCTCCGACTCCTTCGGTTCCTTCAGTCCCATTGCTTCCGCCAGCACGTCGGTGAAATACCGCACCGGGATTTCCGTACGCGCGTGCTTCGTCAGATTGTACAGGCAGAGCGGGCAGGCCGTCACCATGAAATCCGCGCCGAGTTCCTTTGCCGAGGACGCGACCGCCTCGCTTCTCTTCTCCGCCGCCGCGCGGTCGTCCAGCGTCAGATATCCGCCGCAGCATTCGTTCCGCATCGGCCAGATCACCGGCTCCGCTCCGACGGCCCGGATGAGATCCTCCATCACGGAAGGATTCTCGGGATCGTCGAACGCCAGCACGGACGAGGGGCGGAGCAGCAGGCAGCCGTAGTACGCGGCGATCTTCTTCCCTTTGAAGGGATTTTTCACTTTCGCCTTCACCGCGTCGAAACCGAGCTCGTCCCGTAAAAGCTCCAGATAATGCAGGACGGACCCTTCCCCGTGGTATTCCGGCTCGTCCTTCCAGCTGCGGAAGTAATTCGAAACCTTGCGGTCGAAATCCGGGTTGACAGCGAATTCGTGATTGGTCTGCTTGAGCACGTTGTAGCAGGCGGAGCACACGGTGAGCACCCGTCCTCCGCCATCCCTTCCGGCGGCAAGAGCCCGGACCGCGGCCAGCTTGGTGGCGATCTCGTCTTTTGCCGAGGTATACGCGCCGCCGCAGCACTGCCACGGCTCGATTTCTTCCAGTTCGTACCCCAGAACGGCAGCCGTTTCCCGCGCGTACCGGTCGAGGTCCCGCGCCTTGTTTTTCAGCGTGCAGCCCGGGTAATAAGCGATTTTCATTCTCTTTTTATCTCCGTAAATCCGGAAAACGACCGAACGCGCGGTTCACTTTTTTCCGGCCATTTCTTCGGGGCGGAACACCTCGTCGAACCGCTCCGCCGTGAGGAAGCCGAGCTCCACGCAGGCGTCCCTCAGGGACATATTGTCGCGGTACGCCTTCTTCGCGGTCTTCGCGGCGTTTTCATACCCGATGTAGGGATTGAGCGCGGTCACGAGCATGAGGGAATTGTAGAGGTTCGCCTTCATCTTCTCTCCGTTCGCGCGGATGCCGACGGCGCAGCGGTCGTTGAAGGACAAAATCGCCTCGGCGAGCAGACGTGCGGACTGCAGGAAATTGTAAATGCACACGGGCATGAAGACGTTGAGCTCGAAATTCCCCTGGGAGGCCGCTACGGACACGGCGACGTCGTTGCCCATCACCTGCACCGCCACCATGGTGACCGCCTCGCACTGCGTGGGGTTCACCTTGCCGGGCATGATGGAGGAGCCGGGCTCGTTCTCGGGGATCGTGATCTCGCCGAGTCCGAGACGGGGACCGGAGGCCAGCCACCGCACGTCGTTCGCGATCTTCATCATGTCGCAGGCGAGGGCCTTGAGCGCCCCGTGCGCGAAGACGATCTCGTCCTTCGAAGTCAGCGCGTGGAATTTGTTCTCCGCCGTGACGAACTTCTTTCCGGTGAGCTGCGAGACATACTCCGCCACCTTTTCGTCAAAGCCCGCAGGCGCGTTCAGGCCCGTTCCGACGGCGGTCCCGCCGAGCGCGAGGGAACGCAGGGGCGTGAGAGCCCGCCAAATCAGTTCGACGTCCTTTTCCAGAGAGGAGCGCCACCCGGAGATCTCCTGCGAGAAGCGGATCGGGGTCGCGTCCTGCAGATGGGTCCTGCCGGACTTGACGATGCCTTCGTGCACGGCTTCCAGCTTCCTCAGCGTGGTGACGAGCGTATTGACGGCAGGGAGCACCCGGTCTTCGAGTGCGAGGACCGCGGCGATGTGCATGGCGGTCGGGAAGGTGTCGTTCGAGGACTGGGACATGTTCACGTCGTCGTTCGGGTGAAGGAGCTTCTTCCCGGCGATCTCGTTGCCCCGGTTGGCGATCACCTCGTTGGCATTCATATTGGACTGCGTGCCGGAACCGGTCTGCCACACGACGAGGGGGAAATGAGCGTCCAGTTCCCCGCGCGCCACTTCTCCGGCCGCTTTTGCGACGGCGTCCAGCTTTTCGTCCGTCATTTTCTCCGGACGGAGCTCGTGATTCGCCCGCGCCGCCGCCTCTTTCAGGACCCCGAATGCGCGGATGATCTCGGCGGGCATGGTTTCGATCCCGGCGCCGATCGGGAAATTCTCATGGCTGCGTTCGGTCTGGGCTCCCCAGTATTTATCGGCGGGGACGAGCACCTCGCCCATGGAGTCGTGTTCGATACGGTAGTTTGATGATTCCATTCAGATCCATTCCTTTCGGCAGCCGGCTTCAAAGGGTGAGGCCGGCAATGACTTCCCGGAGGCTGTCGGCGGAGCGGTGCAGCGCTTCCTTCTCCTCGGCGGTGAGCGTCGGCAGGAGTTTTCCGCGCAGTCCGTCCCGTCCGACGATGTTCAAAGTGGACAGGCAGACGTCCTCCACGCCGTATTCCCCGTGCATCATGGAGGAGACGGTGAGGGTGGTATCCATGCCGTCCACGAGGCACTTCACGATATGGCAGGCGGACAGGGCGATGGCGTAGTAGGTCGCGCCCTTGCGCTGGATCACGCGCGCGCCGGACTTCTTGATGTAATTCTCCAGATCGGCGTGGTTCAGCGGACGGTAGAGGTTGTCCTGTGACGCAACGGCTTTGTAGTATTCGTCCACCGGGACGTTGGAGATGTTCGCGATGGACCACGGCACGAAGGAGGAGTCCCCGTGCTCCCCGAAAACGTATGCGTGAACGTTCTGCTGGTTGATGGAGTAGGTTTCGGAGATCCTGGCCCGGAGGCGGGAGGTGTCGAGGATGGTGCCGGTCCCGATGATCTTGTTTTCCGGCAGATCCGACTCGCGGCACCACACATAGGTGAGGATGTCGACCGGGTTGGAGACGATGATATAGGTGGCGTCCGGCGCGAAGGTGGTGATCTGGGGGATGATGGATTTGACGATATTGACGTTTGTCTGGGCGAGATCGAGGCGGGACTGGCCGGGCTTGCGCGCGACGCCGGAGGTGAGGATCACGATGTCGGAATCCACGGCGTCCCGGTAGGAGCCGGCGTAGATCGTGACCGGCGAGCAGAACGGCGTTCCCTGCCGGATATCCAGCGCTTCGCCGGACGCTTTTTCCCCGTTGATGTCGATCATGACGATCTCGGAGGCGATGCCCTGCACGGCCAGCGTGTAAGCGATGGTGGAGCCGACCGAGCCGGCCCCGATGATGGTCACTTTAGTCATGAGATGTCCTCCGTTCTTTGAGGTACGGTTTCACTGCGCAAAGGTACACTTTTTTCTTTTCCGCATTCATTATATCAAATCCGCGGCCGGATTTCAAGAAGACGCGCGGGTTTTTCGCGCGGATACGTGCCCATTTTTCGTTCCGCTTTGTCCGTAAAACTGTGAAATGTGCAAAAGCGGGGGAGAAGGGGGCGAAAGGCTGACCTTTCGTTCCCCCATAAAAAAATCGGGAAATTTCCGAAAACCCCTTGCATTCCGAAAAAAGCTGTGATATAATAACGTCACTCTCGGGGGCGTAGCTCAGCTGGTTAGAGTGTCTGCTTGACATGCAGAAGGTCATAGGTCCGAGTCCTACCGTCCCCATACGTATGCCTGACGCATGCGTGTCTGAAATGCCGTTCGAAAGACCGGCATTTTTTGTTACATATCTGTTACATATCACAGAACGGTGCTTGATCATGATGGAAGAAAAGTCTGCGCTCATCGCAATGAGCGGCGGAGTGGATTCGTCCGTGGCCGCGCTGCTTGCCCGTGAGGCGGGATACCGCTCGCTCGGCTGCACCATGAGGCTGTATCGGAACGAAGATCCCGGATCCGCAGAGGAGTCCTTTGACGGGCGGACCTGCTGCTCCCTCGACGACGCGGAAGACGCGCGCTCCGTCGCCGCAAAGATCGGGATCCCCTATCGGGTCTTCAACTTCACCGACGATTTCCGAAGAGAAGTCATCGACCGCTTCGTCGCCTGCTACGAGGCGGGAGGCACTCCGAACCCGTGCCTCGACTGCAACCGGTTCCTGAAATTCGGTCGGTTGTTCCGCCGCGCGGACGAGCTGGGATACCGCACCGTCGTGACGGGTCACTATGCCCGGATCGGGAGGGATCCCGACGGACGCTTCACTCTCATGAAAGCGGCGGATCCGAAGAAGGACCAGAGCTATTTTCTATGCTCCATGACGCAGGAACAGCTCGGACGCGTCCTCTTCCCGCTCGGAAACCTGTCGAAGGACGAGGTGCGGGAAATCGCGCGGGAACACGGCTTCCTCAACGCGGGAAAACGGGACTCCCAGGACATCTGCTTCGTGCCGGACGGGGATTATGCCGCGTTTCTGCGCCGCTATACCGGAAAAGAGTATCCGGAAGGCGATTTCGTCCTCCGCGACGGTACGGTCGTCGGGCGGCACCGCGGGATCGTGAACTATACGATCGGCCAGCGGCGCGGCCTCGGCGTAGCGTGGACCGAATCCCTGTACGTGCTCGCGAAAGATCCCGCCCGGAACGAGGTGATCCTCGGCACGGAGCGGGAGCTGTACATCCGCGGGGTGAGAGCGCGGGACTTCAACTGGATCGGAGGGCAGGCCCCGTCGGAACCGTTCCGCTGCAAAGCCGTGACCCGCTACCATCAGAAGGAGGCCGACGCGACGGTGATCCCGGAGGAGGACGGCGCGGTCCGCATCCTGTTCGACGAACCGCGGCGCGCCGTTTCGCCCGGTCAGGCGGCGGTCCTGTACGACGGGGACCGTGTGCTCGGCGGCGGAGAAGCGGCGGAGAACCTGCAATACTAAGTATAAACGCGCTTTCCGCCTCCATTGTATACGATTCCCCCGCCCCTGCCGCACGGTTTTCTGTGCTAACAGCCGAATTTCACCGGAGCGGGTTGACTTTACCGCTTTAACGTGCTAAAATATCAACCAAATACAAAGGATGTCTCGGAGGACCCCATGACCTTTTCATCCGGCGCGCTCACCTGGGAGGAACGCGTGATCTTTTCCCTTCGTTCCCTCTACGCGCAGTACGGGTACCAGCCCTACAAAATGAGCAAATTCGAGGAATACGATCTGTACGTCTCGAACAAGGATTTTCTGATCTCCGACGGGATCATCACGTTCACGGACACCGACGGCAAACTCATGGCTCTGAAACCGGACGTGACCCTCTCCATCATCAAGAATACGCGCGACGATCCCCGATCGGTGCGCAAGCTCTACTACAACGAAAACGTCTACCGCGTGCGGAAAAGCTCCGGCTCCTTCCGCGAGCTCATGCAGGTCGGACTGGAGTGCATCGGACCGCTTGACACGGCCGACGTCGCCGAGACGGTCTGGCTGGCGGCCGCTTCCCTCCGGGCCGTCCGCGAGGAATCCGTTCTCGTGCTCTCCCATCTCGGTCTCATCGGAGCGGTGACGGACAGAGCGCCCGCCGCCGCACGGAGCGAACTGATCTCCTGCATCGGCGAGAAGAACCCGCACGGGATCGCGTCGATCGCCGCGGAATACGGGATCGATGCGGACACGGAAGAAGCGCTGCGGACCCTCGCCTCGCTGGCCGGTCCTCCCGCAGAAGTCCTTCCGGAGCTGACCGCGCTCGCCGGCCGCTACGGCGCCGAAGAATCGCTTGGGGAACTGAAATCGGTCCTCTCGGTCTTCGAGGGGACGCCGGAGGAAGACAGGATCCGCGTGGACGCCTCCGTGCTCGATGACATGAAATACTACAACAGCATCGTATTCAAAGGGTATGTCCGCGGCGTTCCGGGCAGCGTGCTCTCCGGCGGACAGTACGACCGGCTCATGCGGCGGATGCACCGGAAATCGCGAGCGATCGGATTCGCGGTCTATCTGGACGAGCTCGAACGGATCGAGACCGGCGGCGGTCCCTCCCGTTCGGCCGACGTGCTCCTGCTGCGGGATCCGGACGTGTCCCCCGCCGTCCTGCGCGGGGCGGTCGAAAAGCTGGTCGCGGACGGGACTTCCGTTTTCACCGCAAAGGAACCGGATCCGAAGGTGAGCGCGGGACGCACCGCGCGGCTCACGGCGGACGGGGAGGTGATTTTCCTTGGCTGAACTTCTGAACATCGCCCTGCCGAAGGGAAGGCTGGGGGAAAAGGTCTACGATATCTTCGAGCGCGCGGGCTTTCCCTGCCCCTCCATCCGCGAGAACAGCCGGAAGCTGATCTTTGAGAACGCGGATGCCGGCGTGCGGTACTTCTGGGTCAAGCCCTCGGACGTGGCGATCTACGTGGAGCAGGGAGCGGCCGACGTGGGCGTGGCCGGGAAGGACATTCTTCTCGAATACCGCCCGGACCTGTACGAGCTCTGCGACCTCGGCATCGGAAAATGCCGCATGGCGGTCGCCGCGCCGAAGGAGTTCCGGGACAATCCCATGAAGACCCTGCGCGTGGCGACGAAATTCACCCGGATCGCCCGGGAATATTACTCCTCCCTCGGGCGGGACATCGAGCTGATCCATCTGAACGGATCCATCGAGATCGCGCCCATCCTCGGTCTGTCCGATGTGATCGTGGACATCGTGGAGACGGGGACGACCCTGAAGGAAAACAATCTCGAAGTCAAGGAGACCGTGCTCCCCATCAGCGCACGGCTCATCGCAAACAAATCCAGCTATCAGTTCAGAAGCGCGGAGATCGGACGCATCGTCCGCGCCATTGCCGGAGGTACGGAATGATTCGGATCTATCAATTCAGCGAAGTCGCGCCCGAAGACGTCTTTGCCAGGACTTCCCCCACGGCGCAGGTAGACGAGGCGGTTTCCGCCATCATCGCCGAAGTGCGGGAACGCGGGGACGAAGCGCTCTTCGACTTTACGGAAAAATTCGACGGCGTGAAGCTCTCCTCCCTCGCCGTATCGGGCGAAGAGATCGAACAAGCCCGCGCAGCCGTGGAACCGGAGTTCCTCCGCATCCTCGAACGCGCCGCGCGCAACATCAGGCGCTTCCATGAGCGTCAGGTGAGGAACAGCTTCATCCTGAACGACGAAGACGGGATCGTGATGGGACAGAAGGTCATCCCCCTCGACCGTGCGGGCCTGTACGTCCCGGGAGGAACGGCCGCGTATCCTTCCACCGTGCTGATGGATGCCATCCCCGCGAAGATCGCCGGCGTGCGCGAAGTCGTGATGACGACGCCGCCCGGAAAGGACGGACGGGTCAATCCCGCGATCCTCGCTGCTGCTTCCGCCGCAGGCGTCGACCGGATCTATAAGATCGGCGGGGCGCAGGCTATTGCGGCTTTAGCATACGGCACGGAGAGCGTCCCGCGGGTGGACAAGATCGTCGGACCCGGAAACGCCTACGTCGCGGAAGCGAAGCGGCAGGTATTCGGCCAGGTCGCCATCGACATGATCGCCGGGCCGAGCGAGATCCTCGTCCTTGCGGACGGAAAAAGCGATCCCGTCGTTCTGGCCGCCGATCTGCTCTCCCAGGCGGAGCACGACAAAAACGCATCCGCCGTGCTGGTGACGGATTCCGCGGAGCTGGCGCTTGCAGTGCGGGACGAGCTGGAGCGTCAGATCCCCCTGCTCGAACGCGCCGTGATCGCCCGCGCTTCGATCGATTCCAACGGCAAGATCATCGTGGCGGAGGATCTCGCCGAAGCGGTCGGGATCGCGAACGAAATCGCGCCGGAGCACCTCGAGCTGATGGTGGACAATCCCTTCGACTGGCTCGACAAAATCCGGCACGCGGGCTCGGTCTTCATGGGCCGGAACTGCCCGGAGGCGCTCGGGGATTATCTCGCGGGGCCGAATCACACCCTGCCCACCGGAGGGACCGCAAAGTTCTCCTCCCCCCTGTCCGTGGACGATTTCGTCAAAAAGACGCAGTACACCTACTATACGGAAAAGGCCCTCGCCGGCGCAGCGGAGGACGTCGCGTACTTCGCGCGGAAGGAAGGCCTGACGGGACACGCCCGGAGCGCGCTCGTCCGCGGGGAGAAAAAATAATGAGCAGATTCTTTTCCTCGAAATACAAAAAACTCACGCCCTATGTCCCCGGCGAGCAGCCGAAGGACATGCGGTATATCAAGCTGAACACCAACGAATCCCCCTTCCCGCCCTCCCCCGCGGTCGTCGAGGCGGCGGCGGCGGCGGCGCGGCACGGGGAGCTGTATTCGGATCCGACCTGCTCTTCGATCCGGCAGGCGCTGGCGGATCGGTACGGGACGGATGTCGACGAGGTCATGGCGGTCAACGGCTCCGACGAGGCGCTGAACTTCGCGTTCATGGCATTCTGCGACGCGGAGCATCCCGCGGCTTTTCCGGACGTGACCTACGGATTCTACCCGGTCTTTGCCGCAGTGAACGGCGTGCCGTACCGGGAGATCCCGCTGAACCCCGATTTCACTCTGGATCCAGAAGATTACACGGGGACCGGGGAAACGCTGTTCCTCGCCAATCCCAACGCCCCGACCGGCATCGCGCTCCCCGTGTCCGTCATCGAAGAGATCGTCCGCTCGAATCCGGACCGGGTCGTGGTCGTGGACGAAGCGTACGTCGATTTCGGCGCGGAGAGCTCCGTCCCGCTGATCCGCAGGTACGGCAACCTCCTCGTGATCGGGACGTTCTCGAAATCGCGTTCCCTCGCGGGCGCGCGGCTCGGCTTCGCGTTCGGCTGCCGGGATCTGATCCGGGACCTCGAGACCCTGCGCAACTCGACCAATCCGTACAACGTCAACCGCATGACGATGGCGGCGGGCGTCGCGTCCCTCGCGGAGGACGGCCTGAACGAGGAACACAGCCGCATCATCCGCCGGACCCGGGAAAAGACCGCGGCGGCTCTGAAGGAGCTCGGGTTTGAAATGACGGATTCCAAAGCAAACTTTCTCTTCGCACGGCACCCCTCCCTGGACGGCGGGGAGCTTTATACGAACCTGAAAAGCCGGGGGATTCTCGTCCGCCACTGGGACGGGGAGCGCATCCGGCAGTACAACCGCATCACGGTGGGGACGGAAGAGCAGATGGACGCGCTCGTCGCCTCCGTGCGGGATATTCTGGAGGAAGCGCAATGAGAAGAGCGACTGTTGAGCGGGAAACGGCGGAGACTGCGGTCTCCCTGACCCTGCGTCTGGACGGCACCGGGACCTCGGAGATCAGCACGGGCGTCGGATTTCTCGACCATATGCTGACCCTGTTCGCAAAGCACGGCCGGTTCGATCTGACCGTGGAGTGCCGCGGCGACGTGGAGGTGGACGACCACCACAGCGTCGAGGACATCGGCATCGCACTGGGCGAGGCGTTTTCCGAAGCACTCGGCGACAAAAGAGGGATACGCCGGTACGGGGACACGATCCTCCCGATGGACGAGGCGCTGATCCTCTCTTCCGCCGATCTGTCCGGGCGGGCGTATCTCGGATACGCGCTCGATTTCCCGACGGAGAAGATCGGCACCTTCGACACGGAACTGATCGAGGAATTCTGGGCGGCGTTCGTGAGGACGGCGGCCTGTTCCCTGCACATCCGGCAGCTGGCGGGGAAAAACTCCCACCACATCGCGGAGGGCGCGTTCAAATCCGCCGCGCGGACGTTCCGGGAAGCGGTGGAGATCGATCCGGACTTCGCCGACGAGATCCCGTCCACCAAGGGGGTGCTCTGATGGTCGGCCTCATCGATTACGGCGTCGGCAACCTGTTTTCGCTGGCCTCCTCCTTCGCTGCGGTCGGGACGGACGCCGAGATCGTCTCAACGCCGGAGGGTTTAAGACGCGCGGACCGGCTGATCCTGCCCGGCGTCGGCGCGTTTCGGGACGCTGCGGACAAACTGTGCGCGACGGGACTGGATTCCGTTCTGCTGGAAGAGACGAGGAAGGGAAAACCGCTGCTCGGCATCTGCCTCGGGATGCAGATGCTGTTCGAAAAAAGCCTCGAATACGGCGAACACGCCGGACTCGGCCTTTTGAAAGGGACGGTGAAGCCCATCCGGGACGTGATCCCGGCGGAGTACAAAATTCCGCACATCGGCTGGAACGCCCTGACGCTGACCCGTCCGGACTGTCCTCTCTTTTCCGGGCTCTGCGGCGGAGAATATATGTACTTCGTCCACTCGTACCACGCCGCCGGCTGCGGGGACTCCCTTGCCGCCGTGACGGAATACGGAGGAACGCTGACGGCCGCCGTCTGGAACGATAACGTGTTCGGATGCCAGTTCCATCCGGAAAAGAGCGGCGCCGCGGGGCTTTCCATTCTCCGGGCCTTCTGCGGGGTGAAAGCATGATCCTCTTTCCTGCCATCGATCTGTACGAAGGAAAAGCCGTCCGCCTGTTCAAGGGACGGTACGACGAGATGACGGTCTACGGCGATCCGCTGGCGTTCGCCCGGGACTTTGCCGCATCCGGATGCCCGCACATCCACATCGTGGATCTGGAAGGCGCGCGCTCCGGAGAGACGCCGAATCTCGGAACGGTATTGAAGATCAAGGAAGAGACCGGCGCGTTCTGCGAGGTCGGCGGAGGCGTGCGCTCCATGGAGGTCGTCGACCGCTATCTCCTCTCCGGCGTCGACCGGGTGATCCTCGGGACGGCGGCCGTCTCGGACGAAGATCTGCTCAAAAACGCCCTCGACCGCTACGGAGACAGGATCGCGGTCGGCGCGGACCTCCGGGACGGATATATCGCGGTGAAGGGCTGGACTGAGACCTCCTCCGTCTCCGCGGACGCGTTTTTCGCCCGCATGGAAGAGCTCGGCGTGAAGACGGTGATCTGCACGGATATCTCGCGAGACGGCGCCATGCGCGGCACGAACCTCGCCCTCTACCGCAGCCTCAGCGAAAAGCACCGGGTGAACGTCACGGCCTCAGGCGGCGTGTCCTCCCTTGAGGACGTCCGGCAGCTCAGCAGTTTCGGCCTTTACGGGGCAATCGTCGGCAAAGCGTATTACACGGGAGCGCTCGATCTTGTCAAAGCGGCGGAAATCGCCGGGAATTCGGAGAAAACGGTATGATTACGAAACGGATTATCCCCTGCCTCGACGTGAAGGACGGAAGGGTGGTCAAGGGCGTGAACTTCATGGGGCTGGGCGACGTGGCCTCCCCGGTGGAGCTGGCTAAATTCTATTCCGACGCGGGCGCGGACGAGCTGGTTTTCTACGACATCACCGCCTCCGCGGAAGGCAGAAAGCTGTTCACGGACATCCTTACGGAAACCGCGCGTCAGGTCTTCATCCCGCTGACCGTCGGCGGGGGCATCAACACGACGGAGGATTTCGACCGCGTGCTGAAATGCGGCGCGGACAAGGTCTCCGTCAACTCCGGCGCGATCCGGAACCCGGATCTCGTGCGGGACGCGGCCCAGCTCTACGGGGATCAGTGCGTGGTGCTGTCCGTGGACGTGAAGCGGAAGGACGGAGAATTCCGCATCTTTGCGAAGGGCGGCCGCGTGGACACGGGGATGGAGGCGATCGGCTGGATCAAACGCTGCGTGGATATGGGCGCGGGGGAAATCGTGGTGAACTCCATGGACACCGACGGCGTGAAGAAGGGGTTCGATCTGGAACTGCTGGAAGCGGTCTGCGGCGCGGTATCCGTTCCGGTGATCGCGTCGGGCGGAGCCGGGTGCACGGAAGACTTCGTCACCCTGTTCAAGACGCTCCCGAAGGTGGACGCAGGGCTGGCAGCTTCGATCTTCCACTTCGGCGAGGTAAAGATCGCGGACCTGAAACGGGTCATGGCGG
>JAEEGF010341054.1_pt1 | contig 13690 bp, 12 predicted proteins | sample 9134171 | NCBI WGS metagenome assembly JAEEGF01 (sample SAMN16246542, study PRJNA631951) | gut metagenome | biome: gut microbiome; feature: rumen; material: AP-attached | host: Bos | place: Iran: Karaj | collected 2018-10
GTTCTCGCTTTTTTGTTCCTTGTTCATGGATCTTAATAACCTCATTTATTGAAGATATCAGATCTCTGTTGCACTTCTTCAGCGTCTCAATCTCTACAATCGGACGTTCAGCTTCCTTGGCAGCTTCAATTGTAGCTATCTTCAGTGCTTCTGAGTTTTTAGCAAGCAACTCATTTGTTTTATCTTTCAACGTTGATTGAGCAGCAAGCGCTCTTCTTGAGTGCTCTGTTCCCAGCGAAATAACAAGCTGATTTCTCCAAACTGGAATTGTATTGGACAATGATGACTGAATATCATCCAATATTTCTCTATCATTATTCTGAAGCAATCTTACTTGAGGCGCAGATTGAATAGCTATAACTCTAGTGATTTCCAAATCTGATATTTTCTTCTCAAACCTATGACACAGATCCTCGAAGTCCCTATATTGCTGAACATCCTCAGGTTTATCGGTACTCTCTGCTTTAGCTTTAAGCTCCGCAAGCTTTCCTTTTCGGGCACTAGCAAGCGCCTTTTTTCCAGCTATGATATACATTGTCAATTGCTTATAGTATTCCGTATTAAGCTCATACATCTGCTGGTACATAGATATATCCTGTGTTAGCACTTCACGATGCTTTACAAGATCTTTCTCTATCCTATCTACATTACTCTCAGCCTTTGCATAATTAGCTCTTATAGAACCTACTCCACGCTTAGCCTTTTGAATAACTCCGAGGATTCCCTTTCTTTCCGGCTCAGTTGTTGCATCAATAGCAACTGTCAATTCTTTTAGTGAATCCCCGATATCTCCAAGATCATACGTATGTACTTTTTTTAGGATAGTCACAGAAAAATCAGAAATATTCTTCTGCGCAGCTTCGCCATATTTTACAACCTGATCGACATTAGATATATCTATTTCTTTGGCAAATGCCTCAACCTGCTGTTTTTCTTCTTCAGAAAGCATACTTTCATCGATAGTTCCTGCGCTGAAATCAGATTCTGATTCTCCTCCAATATTAGTCGCTACAGATTTCATTGTCGGAACATTACCAAATGTATCCTTATCTGGATCCAATGTTAATGAAATAGGTTTCTTCTCTTGTGTTTCCATAAGTGGGCTGTCCTCCTCACATTACGATAATGATAAAGATCTCATTTCACTTCTTATTTCTTTGTCTTTAGTCTCCGCAATCGCCAAATTCTCTATAACTTTACTTAATTTTATATTAGCACTTTTTAACTGTTCTACGTCAATTTCTTTGCTCTTTTTTATTTTTGAAGCTGTGCGCTTGATGCTTCCTTTATTATCTTTCATGTACTTTTCAGTCGCATCAATCACCTTTCTCTGTACGGCCATATCCCTACTCATCTTCTCTATCCCTAACAGAATCGAAACCTGATTTCTCCACGCTGGTATAGTTCCATTAATAGCTTCAACTATCTGATCAATTATTAGTCTATTGTTATCAAGCATCATATTCAGCTGAACTTTATTCTGTTGAGTAACAGTTGATGATATTCTTAAATCCTCTACTTTTCGGGTCAATCTTGAACGCCACTTCTCTAAGTCCGCATCATTTACGGCATTTTCACTGACTATCTTTTCAGCTCCAGAAACATATTCTTCAAGTGCCTCTTCACAGCGTTCTAACTCAGGAAGTATTTGCTCAATAAGTTTGCAATCTTTTATCAATTGGGCCTCTTGAAGTTTAAGTGCCAAAGATGCTTTATCCAAAAAAGCCAAGATTGTGTAATACTTCTTAATCATTGCATTAGTATCGTTACCACCGAATAAGCCAAACAGTTTTGGGACTTTTCCACTTTGGAACTCCTCAAGCTCAACAGTTATCTCATTGAGCAGATATTCCAATTCATCATTTCCAGATACTATTAACTCCGATACATTTCGCGAAATATCTGCAACCTTTGATTGTATATCAGCACCATAGAGAGTTATGGTGTCATGATTACCGACAATCAGCTCTCCTTTTATAAGTTTTTCTGCTTCAACTGGATTTATACCCACAACAAATCCTTCCTTTATTCTTCTTGTTCAGTTTCTTGTAGGCCCTCTTGTTTCATCATTATTTCCATCGCTGAAATATCGCTCAGAACATCCAGCTCTTGCTCTTGATAAAACTGTTCCAATATCCCTTCAAAAGACCTATTGATAGTATCCAGGGAATTTCCAATATCCATCTTCATTTTCTGAATACTTTTCGTTCCAGTCTTTTTTTCATCCAGATCAATGTACGTTTCTAGCAATTTCTCCGTGGTAGGCAGATAATAATTCATAAACATTCCAAGTTTGTCCGCATTTGCCGGGTTAATATCCACCTCATGGAAAATCATCTTTACAACGTTTTCCATTCGATCTAATTTTTCAGAGATTACTTTATCTTTTATTATGGTATTACAATCTTTTATCTTATCCACATATGTCTGACCAGCATCTAAAATCTGTGCAATTTCCTTGGTTCTTTCTTTCATTCGTTCCCTTTCTTCAGTCATCTTGCGATAATATCTGTCATAAACAGCTCTCTTTTCCATGTATTTATCGTAGGCTTCATCTGAAACAAGAAAGAATAAATCATCTTTGCCAAAATGCCCCTGAGGAATCCACTTCTTTTCCACAGCACTTTTTAAATCACTTACCACTTCCCCGCAGGTCACTTTTGCATATGCTGCCAAGTCATCTACAAGCCCTACATTTTTATATTTTAGGATATTCAAGTATTCATCATATCTTTTGCCGAACTTAATACGTGAAATGGATTTCTTTACAACCAAAGCATTAAAAGCAATTATCACTGCTGCTCCCAAAAGGATTCCCAAGCCAGTCATTCTATAACTTTGCGATAAAACAGCGGTTCCCAAACCAATCAAAACAAAATAAAGATATGCGACTCCTGATACTCCAAAGATCGCTATCATTGCGATGTAGATATCAGAACGTGGTCTTTCAAAAACATATCTATCTCGTTGGAATTGTGAACTTGGCAATTCCTCAAGTTGATCACACATGCCTGAAAAATCACCATTCTCTATTCCTTCATCAATAATAGCTGCCGCCTTTTCCGCTTCCTTAAGAATATCATGAGTTTCGGATTCAGCCTCAATCTCTTCCATAGTGGAATCGATAACATTTTCTTCTTTTTTAAACTTCGAAAACAAAAAATCAAACTTTCCCATAAACAGGACCTCTACTGTATTTTATCTGTTCCAGAAGGTACATTCACATCACCAATATCAAGTTTAGTATTTGAACTCGATGCCGGCATTTCCATTGATGCCATAATCCCCGATGTAGGTGTGCCATTTGGCATTTCGATATTCTCATTCACATCCGGAAGTTTAAACATATCCTGTGTAGTCTTAACTACCGGAGTTGTTATCGATGGCACTTTTGAAGCTGCTGGAGCAGCATATTTTACATCACCTTCAGCACTATACTTGGAATTAGAATGTGAAGCTGTATTTGAATGAGATGTATGGCTCTGATGACTTACATGGCTATCATGACTTCCATGATTACTGTGATTACTGTGTTTACTTGACGAGTGAGAACTATGAGAACCATGAGAACTATGGCCTCTCCTACTCGATCTATGAGAACTATGAGATCTATGAGACCTATGTCCGGCAAACACATCCATCGACATCAGGCTACCCAAAATCACTACCATTGTGCCCAACATAAGCAGCCTTTTACCTGGAATATTTCCTTCCTCATCTTCTATCAAGTTTTCAATACTCTTCTGAAATTTGGGGAACAATTCATCCATATTATTCATATATCTTCACACACTTTCCGTTTGACCAATCAGTTTTATAGTGGGTTGATGCATTGGTATAATACTCACACTGTCCTGTTGGCTTTCCATTTTCAAATTTGCCAACCAGCTTATAGCCTTCCTCATTTTTGGAATACATATATGTGCCGTTTCCTTGCATTTGATCATCTACCCATGATCCGTCATATGATGCTCCTCCAGCCCAAGTATATATTCCTGTTTTTGTCTTTTGACCATTAGCTACATTTCCGCTGTATGTATCTCCATTCGAATACTTTATATTTGCCTGCCCAGTTAATTCTCCGTCAGATATATCTCCCTCATATACTGTTCCTCCTTCAAGCTCCATCTTAACTGCGGTAGGTTCTTTATCCGTTATAGTAAATGTATATGCACCAAAGTCGTTTTTAAGATAGTATGACCCTGATATAAACTCGTTCTTATCAAATGTACCACTGGCATAGCTTTCGTCAGCATAACTGTATGTACCTGTCCCTGACATTTGATCGCCTACCCATGCCCCATCATATGACGCTCCAGATTCCCAGTTATACTTTCCGTTTCCTTCACGCTTGCCGTCCTTAAAATCTCCTACATAAGACTCTCCATTGGCGAGTTTCATAGTTCCTGTGCCAGATAGATTTCCTTCAATTAAGCCACCATCATAACTTGAACCGTCTTTATAAGAAATCTTGGCATTGTACGGAGCACCGTCTTTGTAAGTTACATTGTAATCTCCGGTAGTGTTTGAAAAGATACAAGTTCCTTCATAAAAACCATTTTCCTTGAATGTTCCCGAATATATGACCTCATCTGAAGTCTTATATTCTCCCTGGCCATTCATCTGATCATTTTTCCACTCACCATCATAGACATCGCCATCGTCCCAGGTGAATTTTCCATTACCAGACTTTAGAGAGTCATCAAACTCTCCGCTATACGTTCCTTCCACTGGAACCTTGAGCTCTCCCAAGCCTTCAAGCTTATTGTTTTCCCAACCACCATCATAGAAGGCTCCAGTATCAAAAGAGAAAGAACCCTGTCCAAAGAAATATCCAAAATCCGTTTCGCCAGCATATTCTCCTGAATTTAAGTCTATTTTTCCTGTACGTTCTATCTCTAGTTCCCTTGAAACTCTAGTTTGAAAATTATTAGTCTCTATGAGCGCAAGAAAAAAACCTGCAATACCAAGCTCTGCCAAAACAATTACAATCATGGTAATAATTGAGCTTTTTCTTGCTTTGGTCGTAGTGTTCAAATATTCCAGCGCAGGGTTTGGACTATCATCAATCAGCTGAACATTCTCTAATTGACGGATAAGTTCTTCTTTTGCTTCTGCTTTTCTCTTAAAGATTGATGCCATACTAATTACTCCACGATTCAAAAATTCTTAATACATCATCGTTGTTTTCTTTAATCACTTTAAAAATGAAATCCAAAATGCCTTTATTTATCCTGCATTTATATCCTCTTGGCTGTTTTTCTATAACATCTCCAAATGAAGCATAATTTACAACCGGACATACTCCACAATAAGGTTGATAAACACAGTCGCAGCAAGAGGGTATGCTTTCAAGAACACTTGACGCACATACTGTTTTACATACTCCATTTTTCATCAGATCAGAATACTTGCTGCTAGTAACATCTCCTAGGCAAAACGATTTATCTCCCATTTCAGATACCATTCTGCCTTCATCACAGGTATATATTTTACCGTCGGCATAATAAGCAAGCTGGCCAATACCCGCCCCACACGGAGAACGAAGTTCCATATAATTGACCATATAACCCTGTATCTTTTCTAAAAAAATACACGCATGATCTTCTTTTAAAAATCTTCCCTTCAAGTTAATAGCTATCAGCTCATCAAATACTCTTTTATAGAATTCTACAAATTCTTCTGGTGTATATCCTACAGTATCCCAATTAACCAGAGCTCTTCCCAATGGCGTTAATGGTCTAACAAAAATACTGTCAAATCCTAAATCTTCATAAGCATGCACAATCTCTTCCGGGTGCTGTAAACTAGCTCTTGTCGTGGTTTCTATAGCCCCTACATGAATACCAGCATTTCTTAATCTATCTAATGAGTCACATACTTTTTCAAAAGTACCCTTGCCATCTAGAAACGTTCTATTACTATTATGAACATCACTAAAACCATCTATTGATGTGGATATACCAAAGTTATGATTTTTAAAAAACTCAATATGTTCATCATCAAGCAATGTCAGATTAGAAACGAGATTATAGCAAATCTCATGATCCCCTTTGTATTTTTCGGCACACTCAACTATGTACTTAATGACTTCAAAATTTAATAACGGCTCTCCCCCTTGGAATTCAAAGCTGATGTTTTTGGTCGGAGAATTCAGTGCAATGTGTACCGCTTTTTCAGCAACCTCTTTTGTCATATAGAGATTTGAACAATCATGTCCATTATTAGCCTGACAGTATACGCACTTCATGTTACATGCAGTAGTAACAACAAAAATATGTAGTGATGTGGCTAACGTTACATGTCCCTTTACTTCCCTCAGTGCAATCTTATTCTTTTGAACTAGATTAAGATCCGTATCATAGTAACAAAATCGCTTCTCTACTAAGTTCTTTGACAATTCGGATTCTTTGTCCAGTTTGCAGTCAACAATGCTTCTAAAGTCTTTCTGATTAACAAATATGTACTCTCCAAAATCATTGGTAAGTAGTACCTCATCATCTATAAATTTGAAATTGAAGAAGTTCAGTTTCATATTATTGCTTTCAACTCATCCTTCACCATAGAAATAGTGCCGGCGAATATTCCTCCACATGTTTCCTTATACTTACAGCCTTCACATTGTTCTGCATATCGTACTTTATCTGGCGATATGCTTTTTTCGCAAATATTCCAATACTTGGAGTCAACAGTACACAGCGGAAAGTTATAAATTCTGACATCTACCCCATTATTTATCATCTCATGTATTCCTGATTCAATATGCATAAATGCGGTATTATAAGGTATCCAAACCGAGGTCCTGTTTTTCCAAGCGTTTCCTGTCATTTCCATTGCTATTACACTGATATATTCAACTCCAGGAAGATCATTGATAATCATCTTGGCTATCTCAGAAAAATCGAATACATTGAGATAACTCACTACTATACGTATTTCAACACTTATACCACTTCTGATAAGGCGCTTGATCCCAATTATACTTTGCTCAAAGCTCCCCTTTACTTGGGTAATAAGATCATGGTTTACTGCACACGAACCATGAATTGGTATAGCGACTATCATATTATCTGGGACCACTTCCATAAATTGCTCATAAATTCTTTTTATAGCAAATGCACGGCCATTGCTTAATAGCAGGAATTGTGTCCTCTTAAATTTCTTTTGACAGGCTTCCAACAGTATAAAAATGTCGTCTCCCATCATAAATGGCTCTCCACCAGTAATTGTGAGATGAGGTGTATTATCCGGTATATGATTTACTAATTCAATTAAGTCTTCTACAGCTGTATTAACACCTTTTCTTCGTGATTCCTCTGGAGAGGGACACATTATACAATTGGAATTGCACTTTGAAGTAACAAAAAAATAGTTATCTGTGGATTTTTCGCTATACTTTTGATGAAGAGATCCATTTGGCCAGATTTCAAACACATCATAATCACAACATTCTGAAAATCTGTCCAAAACACCCTCGTCAGGATTCAATTCTATTTCGCCAGGATATAGATAAACCTTACCTTCGCTATAAAAAACAAAATCCAGTCTATCTTCAATCAAATCCATCTTTGCTTCTTCACTAATGGCCAAAGATACTATTTTAAAACCACTATCATAAGCATCAAATTTCATAGTTTACCAGTCCCCAAACCAATAAATAAAAGACAAATCCTAATACTATAAACACAGCAAACGGTATTTTTTTTACAATAGTTATAGTCTCTATTTTCCGATCCAGTGCCCATCTTTGTATACTATTCACATTTTCTTCCGTTAAGCGACTCTTAAGATCTTCTGATGAAATACCCGGCAATGACCTAACTCGTGAATTCTGCATTAAAAGTGAACTTCCCATGGAAAGTATCATTCCTTTTTTTATCTTCTCCACTTGGATATCCTCATAAAGATTTGTTCTTACTGTCATCTGACAAATCAGTAATACAGCTATCATCAGATAATTCTCAATATTGGTGCCTAGAGGAAAGATTCTATATATTACGCAAATGATGATATCTATTATCAAAACGGGGCCTAACGTATACCACCTATTCATCACTTTGCTTTTGCTGCTTCTCCACGCCACCGCAATACACAAAATGCGCATGATCCAATCCATCAATAAGGACCATTTAAAAAAAAGTGAAAAAACAAGGCTTATGAATGTTATGTAAATAGTAGCCACTGCAAAAGTCTTCAGAAACGCAACGATACTTTTTAAAAAATAACCTTTCTCTGGTTTATTCTTCCCGTTTATAAGCGCTACCAACGATGTCATAACCAAGTAAACATACCCTAGAAATATTGCCATTCCTAAAGCAATAAAAAGAGAGAGGTTGTACTTCCCGTATTCAAGATATAGTCTTGCCGGATATAAAAGCCCCATCACTATTGCAAGTTTGCAGTCCCCTCCCGCAAAAGAGTTCGTGTAAAACAAAGCAAGTGAGATTGCTGCCACAATTGATACATTCACAACAAATATCAAAAACAGATCATTAACAAAAAAGGCATAATAAACCAAATCTTCTATGCAAGCGGCCACCAAGAAGATTAACAGAGTTTTGTTATATACCATTCCTTGCTTCAGGTCTGAAGCAGATACACTTATCCCAAGCAATGCCATAGTAATTAGCATTATCACTTCTACAACAATCATATTAAGCGTTCTCTACACATATCAAATAATTTTCAAACTCTTTAACTGTTATCTCTTCCGGATACTTGCACTTATCAAAACGCAGAACAACAGCTGAATCCGTTCTAGTTTCTTTTATGCGTGCATAATCTTTATATGCTTGCTCTGTTTTCTTTATGCTGTCATAGCTATATATTTCAAGATCAAAAACACACTCAATCATTGTTGTCAAACCAGTCCTTCAAAATCTCATCTTCTGAATAATCATCTTCATCTTCATTTTCATCAATGTCACTATCAGTAATAATACTTGTTGCCATTGCTCTAGCCATTAGTAATTCTCTAATTTCCTTGGTCTGCTTATAGATCAAATGTCTTACGCTTTGTGCAAGCATCTCATTCACAAACTCTTTTTCATCAGGCTCATCGTTACTATCTTTCATCTCCAAAGAAACATAGTATTTTTCATCATCTACATCTAAATGCACATATGCCTTGTCAGTATAGTTATAAGCTGCTTTTATCAACGCTTCCTTCGAATATAGTTCCTTGCTGAATTCAAACTTCATCGTTAACTATCTACTCCCTCTTTGCCTAATATCATAAATGCCAAATATGGTCCCACTAGCACTGAAACAAAGTAAAAATATCTATACGTAGGCCCACTCAGTAGCACCATTGTTCCAAACACGTAGCAAAACACAGGTATCAACAATAAATGCTTCTTCCAGTCCTCATCTTTTACAGAAAGCAGTCCTAGCAAAAGCAATCCTATAGTTTTCACACCAACATTCCATATAAAAAACGCTGCAATCGGATGATAACTCATTTCCTCCACCTGTTTTACTATGATCTTGGCTGCAGGAATGCTGTTCTCTGTAATACTATAGTCATTTGGAGTTTCTATATATATCCATGGAACCCAATCAATTCTCCCTATCAACTGCCACACAATCCTAGTATTCTCTCTTATTGACTGAAACACTTCCTGTGGACATGATCTGCAAGTTTCAAAGAACATGTTAGTTATTATAGAAATCTTTTCACCTTGTAATAGCTCTATTCCTCCGAAATCCCACTTACAAGAATCCCATTCCCCTATAACATATAACTTGTTCCAACTCTCTCTATCAGCTATTGATTCAAAATACTGTTTTACATCCTGCGGAGTATTGTCATAGTTGTTCACATATGCGTTAGCCATTGCCGCCATTGGAACGCCAACTATCTCACCAATAAAATTGCTATGTTTTCTGACATTCATTGCTCCTATACTTGCCGCTTCAAAAACGATAACAATCATAATGACAGATATCATCGCAATCATCAGTCTTTTTAAGCAATCTTTATAGTGTATAAACATCATAAGAAATGCTGGAATAATATAGATCACGCCATTATGTCTTACCAATACGATAAATGCTGAAATTAGTATCAGAATTAACGTATTTTTCCAATCATTTATCCAATCTCCACAGGACACGTACATTTTTATCATAGCGGAGGATAATACTATGACTCCGATAGTAAAAAACACATCTTTAACAAGACATACATTGTTCATTCCTATAGACGGATCTAAAGCAACTACAACGACCAGAACAACTATTATCCCTTTACTAATCCCTGCTTCAGCTAATGCCTTCATCAGACTTGCTACAGCCAATGAGAAAAATAGCATTTGCACAAAAACACAAAAACCAACGCTATCAACAATTCTAGTCAGCAGCCAATAGATCATTGTTGTCAAAACAGGGTGCCAATTGTCCCATTGGACAAATCCATGAATCTGGTCCCACTGTCCATATGCATCAAGATTAAATCCCCCTGGATAATAAGCCGCCAGATATAGCAATTGCCCAACAAATACTATAAAAAAGCTCATTCTCCAAATACTTGGAGTATCTATACCTGATACAAGAGTACTAACAATCCTACCTTCACCAACTGCACATACAGTCACCACTAATAACGCAAATACTAAAGCCACTATCAATGGATACCATTTCATATCTTCGATCTGTGAAAAGAAATTTAATGTTAGTGCAAAGCCAATATACAAGGGTGCCAATACAAGTGATAACCCAAGTCTTTTATTTGTTATAAAACACTTTTTCAGTTGCTCCTTTATTGTCATCAATGTTTCCTCATGGCAAATCTATGTACTAATAATCCTCCATGTTAATTGTAATACTTTACTCACCCCAATTGGGAAAAATAATCGAAATATAATATACTTTTAATCGCCTGTATAGAATTGTTCTCAATAAAAAAGCAGGCAATATGCCTGCAATTTTTCTTTTTTATATTTTTTATGGATTGCATCTTTTACAAGGATCATATCCTTGGTTAATTAATTCATCTCTAGTTCCATCATAATAGAGCTTGTTCTTCTCTTTCATGTCAGAAACACTTCCACATGAAGGACTGTGAAATTTCTTAGTGTTTTTATTAGCAACATAGCTAGATGTACTTGTATTCTGCAGAGTTGAATCTGTTGTAGATACTGAGCGAGTAACTTCCTCTCCACCGTTTCCACCTGTGATAACAAAGCCTTCATCCAGCTTATTACTGCCATCCTCATAGTTTATTTCTACTCCCGGCTGCACATTGAAGCAGAAAACATTAAAGGAAACACCTTTACCGCTGTCCTCAACCGAGTAAGCTTCCATCTGAACACCAGAGCATAGCAGGTTATTACCATCAAATATTGGAGTAACCCTATACATTACATGATTGCCTGTAGATTTAACATAATCAGCTACGATATTCTCATAAGGCAACATACCTTCTACATTCATATATCTCGTTCCGGTAATAAGATTCTGCTCGTTTGCATTTTCTCCCGTAAGCTGATATCCAATAATATGGCACCTATTATATAAATATGGCGGTTCTGAATTAACAATTCCCGGATACTTATTCTGACTCCATCCCGTAGGTTTCACCGAACCAATAGAACCACGATCTTCCGTAGGCATAATATCTGTACCAACACAAGCTGTCGCAACTGTACATCTGCCATATTTATCGAGGTCACCGTACTTTTCAAATGATGTTGTTACAATTTCTTTTTTGGTAAATTCAGGAACATTATTGTTAATAGTTACTGTTTCATTTCCTGAATATTTAGGAATTGTACTTTTGGATGCATCTGCTGAAACATCAAAACTAATAAATCCAATTATCAGCAGAATTGACGCTAACAATGTTAGCGATACTCTTTTTTTATTGCATATATACATTTTTAATCCTCAAAAAACACCGCATCGCTGCGGTGTGTAAAAAGCGCAGCTGGCTGACTCATAGAGTCCCTATAGCTTTGTGTCGCCGGATTGCTCCGGTTTTACCCATATATTTCTGACCAAATTGTAATTCCAATGATAACATATATCAAGAAATAATCTATGAATAATTCTTGAAAAGACTCTAATAAAAGGTCGAGACAGTTGTTCATCTCGACCTTTTGATTCTACTTATCATTATATGGTTTATTTGAAAAGCCTTTATTCTTCAGCTTTGCGACAATTCTATCCAACTGCCCTTTCCATATTGACCTAACAAAATCATTGCTTCCAAATATTTTTACCAAAGAAGGACTAATGGAATAATAAGCTTTAATGAAAATCCGACCAAGTATAGTCTTCTCAAGAACATCATCTCTATATCTTCTTAGCACCCATACCTCTGGACAATCATAACTTCCATAAACACAAGTAGCCACATAACAAGCCTTTTTCCCAGCTTTCCAACCTTTCTTTATTGCTCTTCCTGTACTTTTAAGGCTTTTTGTAGTACTATTCCACTGTTTTTTTCGTTGTGCCTGCATTTTACGTTTTCCTGAGCCCGCTTTTGCCATGAGTTCCTCCTTATGTTAAAGAATTCATATTTATCAGTTTAGTTCTTCTTGGTTATCGTCATATACGTTATTTTGTCGTTAGGCATGTATACATCAGCAGAATACTTTTCAAATTTTACATTGTGAGTCAAATCATTCATTATAGTTTCCCAATCAGCCTCAATCTCTGAATCATCCAACCCCAAATCGAACCCCTTTAAGTACTTTGAATACATCTCTTTATACTCATCATTAGTATGAGTTGTTCCGCTCGTGTAACCGATATAAACCTCTGTTCCACTAGATATCACGACTTCAAAATCATCGACATAATATTTTATCTGGTTTTCATGATCAGTTCCGTGATGATTATATGGTTGAGCCATTTCTTTTGTAATGGCATCATCAGGATTCGCTGAATTAAAACTATTTATATACTCATTTATTCCATCATTCAATTCATATATAACATCCTCATTCGCTGATGTTGTTTTTTCTTCAGTCACAGCATCGTCTACGCTTTTTCCTACACCATCTCTATTATCTACTAAACTAATCTGAGGGCTTCCTTTAGAAAAATCGGCAACAATCCTTATGTAATATGTTCCCTTTTCTAAATCACCATTACTTATTATTTTTGCTTCATCTCGTGAGGTAGCAATTTTCATATACCGGACCCCAAGACCATTGTTCTTTGAATCCTGATATAGTCCGTACTTTTCAGTTAATTCTCGTACTTGTTTAGAGAAATCGTTGTAATTTTCTGTATTATTGTTGGCTATCAATTCCTCATAGCACTTATCCACTGCATCATAGCCACCCGCTTCTGCTGATTCACTTTCAGTAGCAGTATTGTCCGCCTGATCTGTATCTTCAGTCTGAACTGAAGATTCTTCTTCGGTTATAATTTCGTTTTCTACTGTATTATCTTTTGTTGTGGTGGACGCATTATCATTATTGCCACATGATCCCAAAACAAAGAACAATACCCAAAAAGCAACTGTTACACCAATTTTAACTTTAAGATCCCACGTGTTCTTTTTTCTCCATATAAGAACCATAACAGGTGCTGGAAAGAAAAATACCCATCCTAATATCCACCAAATCAGATTATTCTTTTTAGGACCTTCATTAGCGCCATCGGGGTACCAGGTATATCCACAATCCTTACAAAATCCAACTGTCCTATGAATTACTTGCCTGCTATTCTTTCCTCGTAA
>JAEEGF010042243.1_pt1 | contig 13689 bp, 10 predicted proteins | sample 9134171 | NCBI WGS metagenome assembly JAEEGF01 (sample SAMN16246542, study PRJNA631951) | gut metagenome | biome: gut microbiome; feature: rumen; material: AP-attached | host: Bos | place: Iran: Karaj | collected 2018-10
AGAAGAGACAAGAGCCTTTCTTGAGTACCTGGGAAGTCCCGAGGAGAACATGAAGATCATCCATGTGGCAGGTACGAACGGGAAGGGCTCTGTCTGCAGCTATATCTCCACAGTCCTTGAAAAGGCGGGTTACACCGTGGGACTGTTTACATCGCCTCACCTTGTGAACATCAATGAGAGATTTGCCATAGACAACAGACCTGTTTCAGAAGGTGTATTTGCCGAAGTTTTTGTTGAGACAATAAGGAGAATTCAGGAGTATGACCACGAGGATTACTTTCCGACATATTTTGAATTTCTCTTTTTTGTTGCCATGCTTCTTTACGATGTTTATCCAGTGGACTATCTTATTCTGGAGACGGGACTCGGCGGAAGGCTCGATGCCACAAATGTTGTAAAAAGCCCCGTTCTTTCAGTGATCACCGAGATCGGCTACGATCACATGGAGTACCTTGGGACAACTCTCGAGGATATTGCCTTTGAGAAGGCAGGTATCATAAAGAGCGGAGTTCCTGTTGTTTTCTTTGACAAGAGAAAAGAATCCTCCGATGTGATCAAAAACAGGGCTCTTGAGCTTGATACAAGGGCAATTCCTGTGGAGAGCAAAAACATCGAAAACGTTGAGATTGTAAGGGATGAAGGGGGCAACAAATACGTTGCTTTTTCATATAATTCCCTTTATGATAGATATGCCAATTTAAAACTCTCTACGGAAGCTGTTTATCAGGCTGAAAATGCGGCTGTTGCCGTGACTTGTCTTGAGCTGTTAAGGGAACAGGGAGCCGACATCTCTGAACTTGATATAAGAGAGGGACTTCTGTCAGCCAGATGGGAAGGCAGGATGGAAGAGATGAGGCCGGGTATATATGTGGACGGTGCCCACAACATTGACGGTATCAGGGCATTTCTTGACAGTGTTTCGCACATAACCTGCGAGGGCAGGAAGCACCTGTTGTTTGGAATTGTATCAGACAAGCAGTATAAGGATATAATCACAATGATCCTGAAGAGCGGCGAGTTTGATTCAATATATGTGACAGTTCTTGAAACTGCGCGGACAGTGTCGATTTCTGACCTCAAGATCGCAATTGAAGACAGCAAGGATGAACTGGGAATCTTTGGACTTCCTATCAGATATTACAGCAATGTGAGAGATGCAGTGACGGACATCATCACAAGGAGAAAGTCGGGAGACTGCGTATTTGCGGCGGGCTCTCTATATCTTGTGGGACAGATAAAGTCCGTGATTTGATTTTAAAGGTCTGTTGACAGACCGGGGTAGACAGATGATAAATTTTGAAGAGGAACTAAAGAAGTTTAAACCGAGTCTTGAAATCGAGGACGCGGAGGAAATCATATACAATCAGGATCTGGACGACATGTCGGACGTTCTTGTAAAGCTTCTCAAGGACGCCAAGGATGAGGCCGATTCTGCCAAGAGGAGCAGATGAGAATGGCCGCAACTAAAGACAGGCTGCTGGGTATATCCAACAGGTTTTACAACGAAGGTCTTGAGAAGGCAAGTGTCAGGGATATGACAGGAGCCATAAACTCTTTAAGAGAGAGTCTTAAGTTCAACAAGAACAATATAGATGCCCGTAATCTTCTGGGGCTTGTGTATTATGAGACGGGTGAAGTGGTGCCGGCTCTGACCGAGTGGGTCATAAGCAAGAACCTCAAGGCCGATGACAATGCCGCAGACAGATATATGGAGATGGTGAGGAACAGTCCATCTGAGCTTGAGACTATCAACCAGACCATCAAGAAATTCAATATAGCGCTTAATTACTGCAAGTCGGACAGTTTAGATCTTGCAGTGATACAGCTTAAGAAGGTGCTTTCTTTAAACTCAAGGTTTATTAAAGCGCATCTTTTGCTTGCACTTTTGTACCTTAAAAACGGCAACTACGACAGGGCCAAGATAGAATCACAGAAGGCTCTTAAACTTGATTCCGGAAGCCTTTTAGCCAAGAGATATCTAAGGGAAGCTGACAGCATGCTTCTTCCAGGGGAAAGCGGCAAGCTTGTCTCTGATGTGGCAGCATCTGAGAGCGATGAGGCCATCAGATACAACAGCGGCAATGAGATGATAATCCAGCCCCTCAAGAAATCCCCCATAAGCAGGAGCAACTCCATATGGGGAATCGTTCTTGGAATAGTCCTTGGTGTGGCAGCAGCCTGCTTTCTGATCCTTCCTCAGAGGGTTCAGTCCATCAATTCGAGTAACCAGGAGAAGATCGCCAGGATAAGCGAAGAGTCTGATTCCAAGTCAGCTCAGATAGTCTCTTACGAGCAGCAGATCGCCAGGCTTCAGGATGAGGTAGACAAACTCGGCGAGCAGGTTACCGATTACGAGGGTGTGGATTCAACTTCTGCAGCTATGAACAGTCTTATGAAGGCTGTGAACATATATATGGAGGATTCTTCAGACATCGAGGGCATGGCAGAGGCTCTGGCAGGTCTTGATCTTGATGTCATCAGTGGGGATGTTTCGCCGGAATTTACTTCTCTGTATGATTTTCTTATGACCAAGGTGGGGAAGCAGCTTGCGGGATCCTACTATGATACAGGATACACCGCATACAAGAGCGATGACTATGAAACCGCTATTAAGAACCTCTCCAAGGCCTATCAGTATGACAACACCAATGTCAACACTCTTTACTACCTGGGCAATGCTTACTATGCAAGTGGTGACACCGACAAGGCCAAGGAAGTATATGATTCGGTGATCACGAATTTCCCTGACACTCAGAGTGCACAGGCAGCTGAGACGAAACTTGCGGAGATTAATAACTCAAATGGTTAATTTTTCTGACCTTAACTTTATATTCAGGTTTCTACCTGTTTTTTTGATAGCGTTTTATCTTACACCCATCAAATTCAGAACGTGGACTCTTCTTTTTGGGAGTCTTTTGTTTTATGCGGTGGGGGATCTGAGGATGCTCCCTGCCCTTGTCGGAGCAGTTATCGTGAACTTCCTTTTTGCCAAGGCTCAGGATGGGGAAAAGAGCAGGTCGCTTCTTCTCTTTATCCTGGCCATAGACTTTGGAATGCTGGCGGAATTCAAGATCCTGGGGCAGTTTGTGGACAACGCCCTGATGCCCATAGGCATCAGTTTCTATATCTTCAAGATGATATCCTATCAGATGGACGTTTACAGCGGCAGGATTACAAGCAGGATGCGCTTTGTTGATGTGGCCGCTTATTTCTGTATGTTCCCTCAGATCGTTTCGGGACCTATCATGAGGTATGAGAAGTTTGGCGAGAACCCCTTTGTACAGGGAAGAAGTCAGGGCAGGCTCAGCATCTTTACCATGATAGAGGACGGGCTTAGGTACTTTGTGCTGGGGCTTGCCTTTAAGGTTCTTATTGCAGATCACCTCTCGATGCTCTGGAAAGAGGTTGGGACTATAGGCTATGAGAGCATTTCGACTCCCCTGGCATGGCTTGGGGCATATGCCTACACGCTTGAGCTGTATTTTGATTTCTGGGGCTACTCCCTCATGGCAGCAGGGATAGGCGTGATGCTGGGATTTCCTTTCATCACCAACTTTGATCAACCTTACGGGTCGGGGAGTGTGTCGGAGTTCTACAGAAGATGGCATGCAACTCTTGGCTCCTGGTTCAGGGATTACATCTATATTCCCCTTGGGGGCAGCAGAAAAGGGACACTGCGGACTGTTTTTAACCTGCTGGCAGTGTGGGTGATCACGGGCTTCTGGCACGGCATAACACTGAACTTTGTTCTCTGGGGACTGATCCTTTTTGTGATAATAGTTTTTGAGAAATTTGTTGTGTTTAAAAGACTTCCGGCCTTTGTGGGGAAGATTGTGGGAAGGTTCAACGTGCTGGTTCTCATTCCCCTTACCTGGGTTGTCTTTGCGATAAATGATTTTGGACTTCTGGGCAATTATTTCTCCAGGCTGTTTCCTTTTTTTGGCGTAGCAGGTAATGTCAATGATGGCGATTTTCTCAAGAATCTTGGGATTTACTGGATGATTCTTTTGCCGGGAGTGGTTCTGTGTATCCCGAAACTGTTTGAGTTCTGGGAGAATCACAGAAATCATGTGCTGTTTAATATTCTGTGGATCGTGCTGTTCTGGGGATGCATTATGAGTATCTCCGGTTCTGCAGGCAATCCCTTTATGTATTTCAGGTTTTAGTGTGAAAGAAGAAAGATGAAGTTTAAGAAGCTTAAGAAATTATTGATGGAATGTCCGATTTTAATAGGAATAACTCTGATCGCGATCCTTCTGACGGTTGTAGCCTGGTGCTTTAAGGATACTGCCTATGCCGGATATGCCGGGGAGGAGACTTTCGGAAAGCACCCTGCGCTGGCTTATGTTTTAAGGGGAGCAAGGGACAATGTGTTTCCGTGGAGTGCAGAAGCTGCAGATCCTTATGACGCGGGAATGCCTGATGAAACAGTGCAGGAAAGCGCCATCGGGGATGATGAAGCTTTGGCAGAAGGAGAAGAAAGTATACCGGAGGGGGACGAAGAAAACGCAGGTGGCGATTCTGACACAGACACCTCTTTTGCATCTGATGATGGCGGTGATATTTCCGGCAATGATGCACAGGAAGAGGAAATTGTCTATGAGTTTACCGATGTGGACGATGACTACTTCTGTGATGCGCTTTTTATAGGAGATTCAAGAACAGTGGGGCTCTCTGAGTACTGCGAGGAACTCGACAGCAGGGCAACCTTCTATTCCAAGGTTTCACTGACTATTTATACCTGCATGGACAAGGAGTTTGTCAAGACTGATGAGGGCAATATCAGCGTGGATCAGGCCCTGAGAGAGAATCAGTTTGGCAAGATCTACATAATGCTGGGACTAAACGAGATAGGTGTGGGTGATACCCAGTATTTTAAGGATGCCTATAAAGAGGTGATTGACAGGATAACACAGCTGCAGCCCGATGCTATCATCTATATACAGGGTATCATGCATGTGGCAGCTAAAAAGAGCGATCATGACAAGGTTTTCAACAATGATGTTATAAATGAGAGAAATGCTGCGATAGCAGAGCTTGCCGACCAGAAGAGGATCTTTTACATAGACATGAATGAGTCGGTTGACGATGGAAACGGCAACCTGGACGGCTCACTTTCTTTTGATGACGTGCATCTTAAGGCTTCTTCATATGAGAGGTGGCATGAATTTCTGCTTCATAATGCTATAGTGAGGTGATACAATGGCTAGAGAAATGGTTTTTAAAATGGAGCGCCCGGGACTACTTAAGGAGGGCGACAAGGTTACTGTTACGGAGGGAGTTCTTCCCAGTAACTACTACTACACAATCGACCCTTCTCTTGCAATGTCGGGGAACTTCCCCTTCAGGGAGAGAATGCTCGAGAGAGAGGGCGTAGTTACCAAAGTTGAGGAGAATGCCAGAGGCTTCTACGTGACAGCGGTATTTGGTCAGGACAACTGACGATGTATAGCACAAGCATAAGGAGGATTTATCATGGAGTACATTTCTACTGACAAGGCACCACAGGCGATCGGACCTTATTCACAGGCAATAAAGGTGGGGGATTTCCTCTTTGCATCGGGACAGATTCCCATCAATCCTGAAAACGGTGAGATTGAGGCCACGAATATCACGGATCAGGCCGACAGAGTCTGCAGGAACATCGGTGAGATATTAAATGCTGCAGGAACTGACTACGAGCATGTTGTGAAGACCACATGTTTCCTCGACGAGATGAGTGATTTTGCGGCATTCAATGCTGTATACGAGAAATACTTCACAGGAAAGCCCGCAAGGAGCTGCGTTGCAGTTCAGCAGCTTCCAAGAAACGTGCTCTGCGAAGTGGAAGTTATCGCATACATCGGCTGATCCGAAGCAGGCAGCTCTGTATGTCCGGTATCTTTTGACAGTACAGAGGATATTGATGAACTATAGTCTGTCTTATGGAAATCTGCTTCGGGCTGGATTTCCTAGGAACATAGCGGAGGGATTTGTATGAAAAAAAGACTTGCCATAGCGGGAATTGCCATGGCTGCCATTGCCCTTACAGGCTGCGGATCCCTGGCGGGGAGGCACAACATAGACTCGGGCTTTGCCTATATCGACAGCCATGAGTACTCAAGTGCGCTTGAAAGCTTTGATGCCGCTGAAGAAAACGGGGAAGATCAGGGGCTGATCCACAGAGGAAGAGGAATTGCGTATCTGCACAGCGGGGAGGCCGAGATGGCAGCAGAGGAGCTTCTCATGTCCCTTGCCTGCGATGAGGGAATAGTTGATGACATGGACTTTGACACCAACTATTATCTCGCGGAAGCTTATCTGAAACTTGGGGAGTACAACAAGGCAAAAGAGGTTTATGATGCGATCCTTAAGCTACGCAGCAAGGACAGCAATGCTTTTTACTTAAGGGGAATAGCTGAACTTGCCTCCGGCAACCACGACAAGGGCTATTCTGATTTTACCAGGGCGATCTCACTTAACTCCAGGGATTACTCGATGATCATAATGATCTACAAGGCTCTTGACGAGTACGGTTATCCCGATGAGGCCACCAATATACTGCAGACAGCCATGGACAACGGCAGTGATTTCATGACCAATTTTGAGAAGGGACAGATCTCTTTTTATCTTGGGAATAACGCCGAAGCCCAGAGTTTTCTGGAGGCTGCGCGCAATGAGAGAGAGCAGGAAAAAGAACCTGTAGTCATAATGCTGGGACAGACCGGAGAAAAGCAGGGAGACTACAACTACGCCATCAGCGTATACAGGACATACCTGTCTGAGAATCCTGACAGTGCAACGGTCTACAATCAGCTTGGTATGTGCCAGATAAGGCAGGGGGACTACAGTTCGGCAGTCACCTCTTTTGAATCGGGGCTCGCCCTTGACGACAAGAGCCTTAATCAGGCGCTATCGCTGAACCGCATCACTGCCTATGAGTACATGGGAGAGTTTGAGAATGCAGCATCGCTCATGGAGACCTACCTTCAGACTTATCCGGAGGATGAGGCTGCCCAGAGAGAGAATATTTTCCTTTCTACGCGTTAAAACTGTTTGTATTACGATATTAATTAGTCGCCTTAGGGCGGCTAATTTTTTTGAGCAAATGATTAAATGAGTTTTGCCAAAAAAATATCAATATGGTATCATATAGTAGTGTCCGATTGGGGGACATGAAGCAAAAAACATAATAATTTTCAGGAGGGTATTGAAAAATGGCAAAGACAGCGATTATCACCGGCGGCTCCAGAGGAATCGGAGAAGCCATGGCACTTAAGCTCGGTGAGCTTGGGTACAACGTAGTTATCAACTACAGAAGTGAGTCTTCAAAGGCTCTTTCAGACAATCTTGCAGCTAAGATCAAGGAGCAGTATGGGGTAGATACCTTGGTAGTAAGAGCAGATGTCAGCAAATATGATGACTGCGAAAGCCTTGTAAAGGCAACAGTGGACAAGTTTGGTGATAAAATTGACGTTCTCGTAAACAATGCAGGAATTACCAACAACTGCAATTTCATCGATATTACCAAGGAGCAGTATGAGGCAGTTATCAACACCAACCTCATGAGCTTCCTTCACATGACACATCTGGTTATGCCTTACATGGTAAACCACTCTGACAAGGACAACCAGTGCTGCATCGTCAACACATCTTCAGTCGGAGGACTTACGGGCGTTATCAATCAGGCAGATTACTGCGCATCCAAGTCAGGTATCATCGGATTCACAAGAGCTATCGCTCTTGAGTTTGCAGGAAAGGGCGTAAGATGCAATGCTATCGCTCCCGGAATGATCATGACAGATATGCTCCGCGGTGTTAACCAGGATGAGCTCAATGCTCTTGCAGCAACAATTCCTCAGGGATTCATCGGTGATGTTTCCGATATCGCAGGAGCTCTCGGATACATCCTTACAGCTCCTTACGTAACAGGTCAGGTAATCTCACCTAACGGCGGATTCGTTCTTCAGTAATTTAATATCAGACATAATTACACCCTGCCGGGTATCCATATGGTGTCCGGCAGGGTGTTTTTATATTATTATTCAGTTCTCTTTGTACTGCCTTATTATCATCCGGACGGTTGCTTCCAGATGTGGCTTTAAGTCGCGCAGGGAGACGGGATCATCGTACATGATCGAGCTGTAGCCTGTGGAGCCTATGAGCTCTATTATGAGAAACAGCATGACCTCCGGATCACGGAGTTTATAATCTGCATCCTCTATCATCTTGTTGTAGACTTCGCCAAAGTCTATGTCACTGTCTGTCATCGGGGTTGTGAGAGCTCTTTTAAAAACAGCCCAGGACAGGTCCTTATATATAAAGGCCAGAAGTCCCTTGTTTGCGGAGAGCTCATCCAGGACATAATCCATAATGAAGATGATCTTATCCTCAAAGTCCTGTATGCCTGCCTTTTCCAGTGCATCTGCTGCCTGCATAAAGAGTTGACTGGACTTGTGGGCAATGAGTCTGTTCCTTATGTCATATTTGTCCTTGAAGTACAGGTAGAACGTTCCCTTGGCCACGCCTGCCTTTTCAACAATGTCCGAAATGGATGTCTTGTTGATGCCCTTTGATGTAAAGAGCTCAAAGGAAGTGTTGAGAAGGTTCTCCATCTTTAGTTTTTTGTTCTGATCTGCTTTTCCCATATCAGTTTCCTCTTTAAATATATTATAGCAGAATACTGCGTTTTTATCGTTGATAATAAAAAATATGACCAACTTTCATTTTTTGTTATTGACCAACGGTCATTTATATGTTATACCATAATTGAAAAGTGACCAATAGTCAATATTATTTTCCGGTCTATTGAAATAAATTATCAGAATCCCGTCAAACATGCATGGATTCTGGAGGAGGAACATTATGAACAAGCTTTCACAGATGATTGTCAAGCTGAGATATGTTATTTTGATTGCAGCATTTGCGCTTCTCATACCGTCTGCCATAGGCTATCTGAACACAAGAGTCAACTACGATATCCTCACATACCTTCCCGGGGATATTGAGACAATGAAGGGACAGGACATCCTTCTTGATCAGTTCGGAACAGGCTCTTTTGTACTGTATGTGGCAGAGGGCATGGAGGAGAAGGATGTTGCGGCTCTCAAGGAGAAGATTGAGAATGTAGACCACGTCGCCAACGTCATATGGTATGACTCGATCATGGATCTGTCGGTACCGATGGAGATGCTTCCCGCTGACGTGTACGATGCCTTTAACAGCGACGATGCAACGATGATGTTCATCGTATTTGACGAGGGAACATCAGCGGATGCGACAATGGATGCCATCGAGGATATAAGACGGGTATCCAACAAGCAGTGCTTTATGAGCGGCATGAGCGCCATAGTAACGGACACCAAGAACCTGGCAATGAAGGAGACACCGATCTATGTCGGAATAGCAGTACTCCTGGCAGTTATAGTTCTTTCACTGACCATGGATTCCTACCTTATTCCTCTGTTTTTCCTTCTGAGCATAGGTATGGCAATCGTCTACAACATGGGAACCAATGTATTCAAGGGTGAGATCTCTTTTATCACACAGTCCCTGAGTGCGGTACTCCAGCTGGGAGTTACGCTGGACTATTCCATCTTCCTGTGGCACAGCTACCAGGAGGAACTTGAAAAGACAGATGATAAGAATGAGGCGATGGCAAAAGCGATATCCGCTACGTTCATTTCCGTCATAGGAAGCTCGATCACCACGGTTGCAGGTTTCATAGCTCTGTGCTTCATGAGCTTTACCTTAGGTCTTGATCTTGGAGTTGTAATGGCCAAGGGCGTTGTGTTCGGTGTTATCGGCTGCGTTACTATCCTTCCGAGCATGATACTTGTTTTTGACGGACTTATAGAGAAGACAAGACACAAGCCTCTCATGAAGGAATTTGTCAGGATACCGAAGTTTGTTTCAAAGTACTACGTTGCATTCTTTGTTATCTTCCTGGCACTTATAACACCTGCTGTTTACGGCAATAACCACACAGCCGTTTACTATGACCTGACACAGACACTTCCTGACAGCCTTGAGAGCGTTCAGGGTGCGAACAAGGTGGATGAGAAGTTTGACATGAATTCGGCTTACATGCTGCTGGTGGACAAGGATCTGGACAGCGCATCAATGAGCCAGATGATAGAGAGATTAAAGAAGACAGACGGTATCATTTCTGTCCTTGGTGCAGATTCAATAATCGGACCTGCATTCCCTAAGAGCTTTATCCCGGATGATCTTCTCTCGGACCTTGAGAGTGATGACTGGAAGATGATTCTTTTGACAACTGATTACAAGATTGCTTCCGACGAGATCAATGCCCAGATTGCGCAGGTTGATTCGATCGTCAAGAGCTACGATCCGGGAGCAATGGTTGTAGGTGAGGCGCCCTGTACCAAGGACCTTATCAATATAACCGCCCATGACTTCCAGGTAGTAAACATTGTTTCGATAGGGCTTGTGTTCCTTATCATAGCCTTCGTGCTCAAGTCGGTTTCACTTCCGTTCATACTGGTGGCTGTAATTGAGTTTGCTATCTTTGTCAACATGGGACTTCCATATTACACAGGAACGGTGATCCCGTTCATTTCATCTGTAGTAATTGGAACAATTCAGCTGGGCGCCACGGTCGACTACGCGATCCTTATGACCACCAGATACTTAAGCGAGAGAAAAGCCGGGCATGACAAGAAGCAGTCAACTCTTATCGCCCTTACAACAAGCATGAAATCCGTTATCGTAAGTGCCCTGAGCTTCTTTGCAGCCACCTTCGGCGTGGGCCTTATATCAAGTATCGACATGATCGGATCCCTTTGCATGCTTATGGCAAGGGGCGCCATCATAAGTATGTTTACGGTGCTTCTGGTCCTGCCTGCAATGTACATGATATTCGACGGACTCATTATGAGAACCACCTTTGGTATGAATACTGATGAAAAGACAACGCATCACCACGTACACCTGATTCACAGGCACAGGGTTGCATGATTTGTGGAAAGACGGATTAAAGAAAATGAGAAGTCTGTTGAAATCGCTGATGGCGCATCAATTATGACGGATTGAGGAGGAAATAGAAATGATCAGAAAAAATCTTTTGAAATCAATATCAGTAATAATGGCAGCAATGCTGGCAGTTATGACAGTGGCCTGCGGACAGAATACAGTACCTGCAGAAGATACCGGTATCACAGCACAGGCAGAGGATCCCGCTGAGGATGAACTGGAAAAGAATATTCAGGCTGCAACAGGAGTTTCAGGCTCTTTAGAAGATGCCGGAAAGGTTGAGACAGTATATGTAACAGCAGATGCAAACGGTGCTGTTAATGATGTCATCGTAAGCGAGTGGCTTAAAAACGCAGAGAAGTCACCTGAGCTTGCGGACAAGACACAGCTTCAGAATATTGTAAATGTAAAGGGTTCTGAGACATTCACAGACAACGGCGACGGAACACTCACATGGGACGCTGAAGGCTCAGATATCTATTATCAGGGAACTACAGAAAAAGAGCTCCCTGTGACAATGAAGATTAGCTACACTTTGAACGGAAAAGAGATCTCTCCCGAAGAACTTGCAGGCAAGAGCGGCAAAGTAACAATGCGCTTTGAGTACCAGAACAATGATAAGCAGACCGTGAATGTGGACGGCAAGGATATTGAGGTCTACACACCTTTTGCTATGGTATCAGGTATGATGCTTGATTCTGAGAAGTTTTCCAATGTTGAGATATCAAACGGCAAGGTCATCTCTGACGGTGGCAATATCATAGTCATGGGTGTTGCAGTTCCGGGACTCAAGGAGAGCCTTGATATCTCTGAAGAGAAGTGGGATGAGCTGGATGACGCGGAGGAGATAAAGGATAAGCTTTCCAATTCATTCGAGATAACTGCCGATACAACTGATTTCGAGCTTGGCATGACGATCACAATGGCAAGTTCTGATATCCTTTCAGATTTCGGAATGACCGACCTTTCAGGCTCTGATAAGCTGGATGATCTGAAAGATGATATGAATAAGTTAAACGACGGATCAAACGATCTGGTAGAGGGAACCAGAACTTTGAAGGATGGAACTTCAAAGCTCAGAGAAGGAACCGGCAAGCTTGCAGACGGAACTTCTAAATTAAGTGACGGAGCATCCGATCTCTATGACGGAACATCAAAGCTCTATGACGGAACAGACAGCCTGTGCGATGGAACATCAAAGCTTTACGATGGAACAAAGAGCCTTGATGACGGCGCGTCAAAGCTCTATGACGGAACCAGGAGCCTTTATGACGGTGCAGGAAAATTAAACACCGGTGCAGGCACTCTTTACGACGGTACAAAGACTCTCTATGAAGGAAGCAAGAGCCTCAGTGATGGCGCAGCTGTTCTTTCTCAGGGAATTAAAGCTTATACAGAAGGAGCAACACAGATCCTTATGGGAGCCGGACAGCTAAAGAGCGGCGTTCAGGCAGCAAAGGCCGGTTCAGAGCAGCTTATAGCAGGTGTTTCCGATGCGCAGGCAAATGCACAGAAGCTTGCAGCAGGCGCACAGTCAGTGAGCGACGGCGTAAAGCTTGTTCAGACCATGATGGGTAATCTGGTCAAGGCTTCAGATAAACTTGGCGAAATCAAAGCCAAGCAGGATCTTTACGGCGCAGCTTATTCATGGCTTACAAATACATCTGATACAGATTCAGAGCCCTCTGCAGAGGTGCTTGCAGTTCTGCAGTCTATAGATGGCGGGATTTCATCCGGTCACGAAGCAGTGAAAATAAAGAAGGCGGCTCTTGCAGCCCTTACAGGACAGACAACAAGCTCACTCTACGTTATAGATAACTACGAGGAACTTGTGAATGTGGTTGAGACGGGAGTTCTTTACGCAAGTGAAGGTGATACTGAGGACGAGGCTGCAGGAACAGAAGTTGAGGAGACTGAAGAGACCAAAGAGGCAGCAGAGGAGACTAAAGAGTCTGCAGAGGAAACCGGGGAGTCAGAAGAGAAGACCGGGGAGTCAGAAGATAACAAAAAAGCAGCACAGGAGACTTCTTCAGATAGCGATGGCACTTCAAAAGAGGCTGAAGCTACAGAAAAGGATGATCAGTCAGATGAAGGAAGTGACTTGGGCGAGGATAATGGTGAAGGTGAAGGCTCATCAGAGAAGGCAGCAGCTGGCGCTTCTGATGCAGCTGAAGTGATCGAGAAAGAAACAAATCTTTCCACAACGGGAAATGAGACCAGGAAAGTAATAGTAAAGAATGTCCAGACCGGCTACAGCGACAGTGATGTGGCTAGGATCGCTGATTATGTAAAGAGATACAGCGTGATGTGCGGAGCTACCCAGGGAGCATATTCTGCACTAGGAACAGCTTATAGCGAGATTACAGCCATGACTGCAGAGCTGTTCTCCGAAGAAACTTCCAAGAGAATTGACGATCTTGCCAAGGGCGCAGAGCAGGTAGCTGCAGGCTGTGCACTGCTTTCCGGTGAAAACGGACTTGGAAAACTTAAAGAAGGTCAGGTGAGCCTTGATGCAGGAATAGGTAAGGTTAGCGACGGCGTAGGTGCAATATACGACGGAACAGAGAAGCTCACTTCAAACAACACTCAGCTCAACACCGGAGCAGGTCAGGTGAGCGCAGGTGCCGGTCAGCTCAAAGACGGTGCAGGCAAGCTACAGGACGGTGCAGGTCAGCTCAAGGATGGAACAAAGGAACTTAAGGATGGAGCAGGCCA
>JAEEGF011328039.1_pt1 | contig 13687 bp, 9 predicted proteins | sample 9134171 | NCBI WGS metagenome assembly JAEEGF01 (sample SAMN16246542, study PRJNA631951) | gut metagenome | biome: gut microbiome; feature: rumen; material: AP-attached | host: Bos | place: Iran: Karaj | collected 2018-10
ACGATCCGACTTCATCGAAATGGAATGCATGGCCATCCGTTCGGCAGAGAATAATGACTTCAGGGACTTCTGATTTCTTCCTTAAGGAACAAGCTGTCCTTCGCCAGCTTGGAAGCTTTGAACAAACAGGGAATAAGCTTTGGGGAGCAGCTTGTCTTTGTAGATGTCGAAGGCTTTGACGGCTATCATGAAACTGTTCGCGTCCCCCCTGAGAATGTAGGAACAGATGGCGTAATCGGTCATCTTTTTCTGCTGAGGTGTGTCTCCATAATAGCGTGCAAGCCTGAGCATCTCTACAGGTAGGGGATATCCGCCCACGAAATTGTCTGCGCGAAGAGGAATGTCCTTGGCCTTTTCCTTCTTTGCCGTCATGATTTTGGCCTTTGAGTTCCTTACGAAATCTTGATGACAAGTTGATTTTGACAATATCTGCAGGTACTTCTCTGCAATCTCCCAGTCCCCTTCCTCAATGCTGGCGTCGGCCATTTGTCTCAGACTCGAGAAGCAGATTCCATTTTCCTGAAGCAAACCATATTCTTCAGCTTGATGAAAAACTTCATCAAATACGCCTAAGTTCAAGTAGAACAATCTGTTAAACTGGTGGGCAACAGAACCGTCTTGGTGGGGGAAAAAGAAAAGATTCTCGTCTCTAATAGGATAATCGAAGAGGTTTTCAGGCAATGTTCCGAGCGCACTCTCGGCCAATAAGGCATAGCGAAGAGCCACATTGTTTCCTCTTCTTGCCTCGTTTTTAGCATGAGCCTTGTAAAGCATTTCCTCCCATTTCCCCTCGTTCGACAGGCAAACCAGTTTCTTCAGGTATTCTGCGCTTTGATGGTAGCGGCTCGTTAACGGTTCAAAGTGTCCTCCACAAGCCTGATAGCGCTCTCCGAAAGGTATGAATGCGACTTGCTGACTATAGATGAGCGGCATCAGAATCAGCAAAATCAGGGGCGCAACCAGGTAAAGACTCTTCTTCCAATTGTGGCTCCGGAATGTTATCAAAGCGTACGATAACAGAAGCAGGAAGAGCATCGGAGTTCGCATGAGCAGGAAACCGAGTACGACAGAAATGATGCTCCATAGGAGTCGGGCTTTCTGGTTGGGAATGATTTGATAAATCAATATCAGAGCAAAGAGGAAGAGACATTGCAGTTGGAACGAGAGGTCGAACGTGCAATAGTATCCCAACAGAATAGGGGGCAGAAGTCCCAACCATGCGAGAAAGCCTTTGTCTTTGAAAAAGAGCCTCAAAACCCTATGAGCGAGCACACCTGTCAGCCCAAGCACAAGTGTCTGAATGGCCGCTCCGATGTAGGGCGAACGATAGAATTGCATCAGGAAGTCGGAAATCCAGCTGGTGAACGCGGGGAGTGTGGCCAGTTTCAATTGCCAGAAACCCCAGGTCTGTACCCAGAAATCGTCTCCCTCCATCGTGATGTAGGTGTAGGGAAACTTCGTGACGGTATAGATGGCATAGAAGAGCATCAAAGCCACGAGAACAGAATAGTATATGATGTTTTGCCTCTTCATTCCTTTGTAAAGAACTTTGCTAATTCGTCTTTCGAGACAACGACTGGAGCCTTGATGAATTCGGGGACGTTGTATGCCATCAGAAGTTGGATGTTGTCTTCCGGATTCTCTTGTGGCAGGAGGAAAGGTTTGTGGAACTGCTTCCCGTCCCAATATGCGAGCATCAGTCGGGTATAACGTCCGTCGAAGCGTTTTGTAACGTACATCATCCATTTCCCGTTGCTGCTCCAAGCATGAAAGCTCTCGGCTCTCGGGCTGTTCAGGATGTCTGTCGGCACCATTTCGCCAGTTTGCAGATCCATCATCTTGAGGTCCGATTCCATGTGATAGAGGTTATAGCCGCCACATTCCCCAAGCGAGAAGAGCATGTATCGGCCGTCGGGTGTGAGTCTTGGCATCATAGCTGTACCTCCTTGACTGTGAGCGCTATAGACTGTGTCGAGGGCTCCTAGCTTTCCTGTCGTTTCGTCGAATGGAACGCGGACTATGCTGTAATGCAACTTGTCTGTTTCCATCGGCATTTTTACGGGTTTTGCGGTACTGAAGTAGAGCCATTTCCCGTCGGGAGAGAAGGAGGGGAACATCTCGAGGTTCAGGCTGTCGGTGAACCTTTCGTCTTGCAAGACCTGCTCGTTGTCAATATCATAGACGATGAGGTCGGACCATAAGTCGTACACCTCGATTTTGTTCTTGCTTTGCCCATAAAAGCTCTGATGGGTGGAGTTGCTGGAGAAGGCAATGTATTTCCTTGATGGGTGCCAGATGTTGTACGACCCGTGCCTTCCTTTGCTCATCGCCTTGATGTCCACCTTCTTCATCTTGCCGTCCTTCATCACAATGGTTCCGCCGTTTTCACCTCTTGCGTGGAAGGTGAAATCCTTGGGGTTGTAGTTGGCAAACGAGTGGCAGTTCACGCATCCTTTGTTGTTTTGCGAGTTCTCGATGATGGGCTCCACATCGAAGTTGGTCAGGTTCCGCTGGTAAATGCCCATCCTGTTCCAGCTCTCGTAGCCCGGCGGAAGAAGTCTGTAGACGATCCAATGGTCAATCTCGTCCTTTGCAATATGGATGGGGAAGGACTTGTAGGTAACGCCTTCGGGATGTTCTTTGTTCCACACGCTTAGGGTAACTGTCAAACGTGAAGTGCCTAAAAGCAAATTGTGCCACGTGTCGTTGGCAAACTTCACGTGTGAAGTTCCGGATTTACCCACGTGAACTTTCCTGTCGTTCCACACGTCGACCTGAATGTGCTCTGCATCGGGCACAGAGAAGTTCAAGGGACAGATGTTGGCGGGAACGGTCACTCCGATATAGTCGGGATATATTTCGGGCAAAGCATCTACGCTTGCTTTGGGCACACGCTTCGAGCAAGATGCCAACAGAAGGAGCAGAAGGAGGTACAGATGCTTTTTCATTCCGAACTAATAGAGTATCTTTTTGCCGTTCACGATGTTGATGCCTTTCTGAATTCGGCTCAGGCGTTGACCTGCAAGATTGTAGATGCGCTGGTCCGTCTGGGGCTTGATGCTGAGGTTCGCTATTCCGGTCGGGTCGACGGGTTCGATGTTGAGGAGTTGGAATTCTCCCATCTGAATCTGGTTCCCTCCGTTTGTGGCGTTGACGGTGAGTCGGTAGTTGGCGTATTTGGTTGTGCTTTCAACGAGATAGAACTGTGTGGCGTAGCGGTTGGAGAAGGTCTGTCCGTCTCTGGAGTCGAGCAAAGTCCAGTGCTCTCCGTCGTTCGAAGCTTCGAGAGTCCAGCTTGCGGGATCGCGAGTGGGCTCGTTCTTGCTCGAGGTGATGCTGTAGGCGCTGATGCCGACCGAATCTGCGTAGTTGTATGTGATGCTTACCGGCTTGGAGAAGTCGGCGCGATAGTTCGTCGAACGGTTGCAGTCGTAGACTCTTCCAATCTGTTCTGTTGTGGAGAGACCTTCGGCGGTAGTCGAGACGGAGGCTGGGACGAGCAAGTTCGGATTGTCCGCCTCAGCTATGACTGTTCCGTAGAGTTCGAAGTCTGCAATCCGCACATTTGTGCCTGTAGCTTTCAGCCTGAAGCGTTTGAAAAGCTTGGTGGAGGAGGTTGTGAATGTGAGGCGCGAACCGCGAGCGGGGAAGTTGAGCGTTTTTGTGAAGATTTGCGTCACGATTCCGTTGTCGTCTATTCCCTGCAGAGTGATGCTCTCGGGATCGAACTCAGCATCGTCTGCGCAGACAATCGAGTATCCGATGGCCTTTACGGGGAGCGAAGTGTCGAATTCCCAAGTTGCGTCCGTATCGTTCAGAGTTGCGAAAGTGGCTCCGTTCTTGTCGAAGAGCGGCAAAGCGTCGCTTCCGTCGCTACTGATGATTGTGGCGATTGTGGTGGCGTCGGCAAAGTATGTTCCGTAGTCGTGCTTGCCGAAGAGTTGCCATTGAGAGAGCTTCGCTTCCTCGTCATTAATTGTCAGACGGTAATAGAGATAAGAGGTTCCTGGATTAACGCGACAGATGTAGGTGTAGTTGTCGTAGGGGAAAGTGACTTCGCTCTGCTGGTCAATCAGTTTCCAGGATGTACCGTTTGCCGAACCTTCCAGCTTCCACGAGGCTGGAGCCTGTTCTTTCGCTTCGGCGGTAATGCTGTAAGCGGTGAGGGCATAGTTGCCTGCAGGTTGGTAGACGGCGGAGACGGGAGTCGTGAACAAAGTGGTTCCAACGTGGTCTACGAGTGCTTCGCTGCCTTCCGAAATGGTTCCTCCGTCGGCAGTAAGGTCGTTCTCATCGATGAAGTGACCCAGCAATTGCCATTCTGTAACGGAAACCTTCGTCTGGTTTTCCTTCATGTTGAAGAGCAGACGGTAGTGCGTATAACCCTTTGTGGTCTCTACTTCTGCACGATAACATTGTCCGCGAACACTGAAGACTGTATCCGCTACGGCGTGAATCGAATCCCAGTTCTCGCCATCGTCGGAGCCCTGCAGTTCCCAACCGCTCGGATCGCCGTTCTTGTCGTTGCCCGAGAAGAACTGATAGCTGTAAATGCGCATCGGAGACTGGGTTTGGTATTGAATCCAGGTCTCAGCTCCCGCTTCGATAGTGGAGGTTACGGCAGTTGTTAGGTCGCCGTCCGTCATAGGTGTCGTGTTGTCTTCGGCGAAGGATGTGGTGAGTGTTCCGCCGCCGTTGGTCAGTTCGGCGTATACGGTGTTGAGACTGTGGAACTGCCACCAGTTCAGGTTGGTCTGTCCTGTTCCGCTCGATACGAAATAGACATTGTGAACGCCCGTCACAGGTTGGTTTATCATCTTTGTGACAGTATCCCAAGTCTTAGTGGCGGAAAGCTCGTTTCCCTTTATTGAGCAAAGCAGGATGCCCTTCGAATCAGGTTGATCGAGATAGACATTGATGCCGGTTGTGCCGAGACTTATCTTTGCGCGGAGTTCGATGTGCGATGCGGTTTTGTCTCCGAAGTCAACCCGACGGTAACCGATGTAGTGCTTGTTCTTCATCGGGCCGACCATTCCGCCTCCGTCCTCGTCCTCGTTCCCCTCGTAAACGACCGGAGCGTTCTGGACGAAGTTGAAGTTCTCCGCCTCGTTCTTGGCATAGGCATCATGATAGATGACGGCTCCCAGATGGCAGTTGAATGCGGCCGAGACACAGGTCATATTGCCTTCGTTGCCGAAGTTCTTCAGTTCGCTTCCTTCCTGATGCTTGAAGTTCTCCTCGGCTTTTGTGAGCCAGGCGGAAGAGGTTATGCCGGCCGAGTTGCGGTTGTTCCACGCGTGATAGGCATTCTTCTTTATCCAAGCGTAGTGCGAGGGCGCGTTGTAGCTTTCGGCATACATTCGCAGATATCGCAGCATGATGCCCTTGAAGCCGCACAGGTCGCCGCTCACCGTTTGGCAGACGTGAATGAGGCCTTGCGAGTTCGCCATATGCGATTCCGACCATTTGATGATGGCGTCAGCATCGTCCTTGAACATCTGCTCTCCGTAGTGATTGTAGAGCATGATGGCTGCGCCGAGATTTGTGCCCTGATTGTAGGTTGAGCACCATTTGTTGTAGCTTCCGTTCGCTTGGTCGTAACTGTCCCAAACGGCTCCTGTGGGTTTCCCGTTCGACATTTCGAAGAGGGTGCGGCGCTCGGCCATATAGGTCTTGCGGGCTTTCTGGAAGTATGATGTATCTGCCTGAGCGATAGCGAGATAGCAAGCACAGACCGCTGCTGGGCCGTTGATGCACGAGTTTGTGCCCTTGCTTGTTGAGCTGTGCTTCCATTGCAGGAGGTCGTTCCCGTAGCAATCAGCTCGTCTGAACATTCCGTCGAAGTTCGTTTTGGCTGTAGTCCTGTACTTCGCGACGCCTGTCAGCAGATAGGCTCGCACGCAAGCTATGCACATCCAGGCGATATCGTCGTTGTACTCGTTGTAGCCGCTCACGCCTTTCTGATACCACGAGCCTCCGTTGCGTGCGATGAAGTTCGTGTAGAGGTTTTCGAACATAGTGGCATACTCCTGGTCGCCGGTCGTCTCGAGTGCGTCGAGGACTATCTCGAACATCTCTGCATCGCCCCACCAGCCGCCGTTTCCTATAACCCAGCCGGAACTTGCTTTCTTGTAGCAGCGCGCTTTCCATTTTGCCATCATATCGTCGCGCTTGTCCTTCGTGAACTCTTTCGCCATAGGTTCCACCACTTCTACGGTCCAGGTGATGCGGGTGGAGTCGAGATTCGCCACAGAGGTGTTGACGATGGACAGCTTTGTTCCGTCGTTCACTTCGCTTGTAGCGGCGGCCAGAGCGTACTTCTGTGTGGTTCCCTGGAAGATGTAGTATTGGTTCGTAGCGCCTTCAATGGGAACGAATTCCCAAGAGCCTTTCGAGTTTGCGTTACTCTTCGAAGCGAGTCCGACATTTCCTCCGGTGGCTGAGGTGAGTCCGGCCAAGTAGTAGTTCGTGTAGTCGTTCTGCAGCAGGAAAGTTCCGTTGGTTTTCTCTTCGATGGTCCAGCGCTGGGCGTTGACATTCGTCTCGGTCCAGAGCACAGCGTTGGCGTTCTGGTCGAGCGAAGAGTTCTCCACGAAAATGGACTTTCCGCCGTTGATCAGACGGATTGTCTGGCCCGTCTCGAAGGCTTGGGCGAGACTGAATGTTGCTATTAAAGCAAAAGTGATGAGTGAACGTAGTGGCTTCATATCATTAAAAATACTTACTTTTTGGCACAAAGTTAGTATTTTCTTGACATAAAGCAAAGTAATTGGGCGAAATTATCTGTTTTCTGCTCCGCAATGAGGGCATTTCCCCAGTTCTTTCAGCCTTTTCCCGCAAGCGCCACAGATGAATAGCGGTCTGGAATGACGGAAATAGCGAAGCAGAAGCACTAGGATGAAGAGTGCGAAGAGAATGTAGCTGACGCCCGGACTCAATGCGGCCAGCGTGAAGAGCAGATAGCAGAGAATGCAGCAACCCAGCAGGGAGACGAGATAGAGAACCGCTTCGGTTACGGGCAACTGGCGGAAGACTTCATCTATTGTGGCTATGGTCAGCACGAAAAGCACCCACACTGAGCACAGGAAGAGGCTCAGGATGAGTGGAAGTCCGAACGGGTTGAGCGTCGGGTGATAGTAATAGAGCACCCAGGTTTCTGGCACATAATGTTGGATGCCTGCATAGAGAAGGGCGGAAAGCGCCAGCGTGATGAGCAGATAGGTGGGGTAGGGCGAGAGAATGTCGCGCAGGAAGAAGACGTGCAGTTTCCTTTTGCCGAACACTTGCCAGAGCAGGACTATCAGCGAAACGAGGAAGACAACGAGGAAGACGCCCAGATGACGGATGCTGAAGAGGTGGATGAACTGCGAGATGGGGTCGTCGGGCACAACGCTTGCCTGGAAGTCGCGCTGATGCACCCAGCCCATCGTGAATTGGTCGCGGGCTAGTTTCACCCAGACGCTGTCCACAGAATCCTCAGGAATGACGAGCATTTCGGCCACTACAAGCGGGTCTCCGTAGTGAACGCTGATTTGCTCGCAAGCCGTATCGACGGGCATATTGTGTAGCGGCTGACTGCTTTGCAGGGAAAGACTGTCCACGCAGAGCTCGAAGTTGTCCCCGACCTCGTAGAGTGTGGCGTCTTCCTCCTGATAATAGCAAGAGGAAAGGAGGAACGCAAGCAATAAATATCGAAAACCCTTCATAACTATTCACTATGAACTCAGCACTTTCATCTCGCACCGTTTGCAGTCAAACTCGAGTCGGAACCGCCTTCCATCCCCCAGCACAAGATAGAGCGGGTCTTTCCATTGTTCATTTTTCATTTTTAATTTTTCATTTGCTTTGTGGCACTGTCCCCAAGCGTGACGGAGACAGAAGCGGCAGAGCATCAGGGGCCGGCCCCCCTCCGTCTCCCCCGAGGGGGAGGGACTGATTTGCGTTTTTGTGAAGTGAGGATTTAAAGCCTTCCCTCGGGAAGGTTTGGATGGGGCCGCCTTTCTTCTCCACTCAGCCAGTATGCTGCGGGGGATGAACCAGGGTTGTGAGAAGCGGATTTCCACCTCCTTGCAGATGTAGGGCGTATCGCCCAGTTTGCTGAGGACTTCGCGGATTGAGGCGGTTTGGTCGGTTCGGGCAAGCTGGTGTTCTTGAGCAAATTCCTCGCTCTTGTTTGTGCCGTCCTCAGCCGTGAACGTCAGGCGGAAACCCTGCTCCGTCTCTTCGAGGAGGAAGCGTGCATCCATACGCCGTTCTGCCGTCTTTCCGCTCATCAGGTCCTCCCATCGCTTGTCGAAACTTCTCCAGAGCCGGTCGCCCTTTTTGAGTGAAGAGTGAAGAGTGAAGAGTGAAGAATTGAAATAGAGGTGATTCCCTTCGGCTCTGTTCACGCGGAAGCCTTGCAGTTTGCCTTCGCCGTCGAAGAAGCAGAGCCCGTCGCCGTTGCTGAAAGTCTCTGTGGATGAGACGATTACGCAGTCGCGCCTCACTTCCTTCACTTGTCCCACTTCGCGCCCTCGGCTCTTGGGTGTGTTGGGTTCGGCCAAATCGTTTGTGCGGCCATCGAGGAAGTATTCTGTGCTGCCGCGCGAGAAGCTGCGCGCCAGGTCGGGCTGGAAGGTGTAAGTGCTTGTGCCATAGGAGGAACGGACGAATTCCGGGCGGCGCTGCATGATGGCGTCGAGTGCCTGGCGATAGGCTGCGGTCACATTCTTGACATAGTCCACATCCTTCAGTCGGCCCTCTATCTTGAAGCTTCTGACGCCTGCATCAATCATTTCCTCCAGGCGGTTTATGCGGTTCATGTCCCTGAGCGAGAGCAGGTATTTGTCCTTGATGAGCGTATTGCCCTCTGCATCTTCCAGCGAGAAGGGAAGTCGGCAGAACTGTGCACACTCGCCCCTGTTGGCCGAACGCCCGAAACAGTACTCCGAAGCATAGCAACGGCCGCTGTACGAGACGCAGAGTGCGCCATGAACGAAGGCCTCGAGCGTCACTTCGGGCACAGCTTTGTGGATGCTGCGAATCTGTTCAAGTGAAAGTTCACGAGCGAGGACTATCTGCCTGAATCCGAGTTTGTTAAGCTCTCGCACTTTTTCCTCTGTGCGGTTGTCCATCTGCGTGCTTGCGTGCAGTGGGATAGGGGGTAAGTCCAACTCGAGGAGGATGGGGTCTTGCACGATGAGTGCATCTACGCCAGCGTGATAGAGTTCCCAAGTCAGGAGTCGCGCTTGTTCGCGTTCGTCTTCGCGGAGCAGGGTGTTGATGGTGGCGTAGATTTTCGCCCCGAACTGGTGGGCGTAGTCGCACAGTTGGCGGATGTCGTCGGTGGAGTTGCCTGCAGCGGCCCTTGCTCCGAAGCGCGCAGCCCCGATGTAGACAGCGTCTGCGCCATGATCTATGGCAGCAATGCCGCTTTCCAGGTTCCGGGCAGGAGAAAGGAGCTCAAGGACGGACATAGTGGTTTATCCAGTTCTGGAAAAGCAGGTTTGCGTGCGAACTCCAGGTGACGAGCGGCCCTTGCTCGGGGTCGTCTTCGCGATAGTAGTTGTAGGGCTTCCTGATGGGCAATCCCTTTCCCAGATCGCGCCTGTACTCCGTATCGAGCCTCATTGGGGCGTATTCTGCGTGGCCGGTTATGAAGAGTTCGCGCCCCTCGCGGGCCATCACCATCGAGACACCGCTCTGTGGCCCTTCGGCTATGATGGTCAAAGCCTCACCTCCATCCTCAATTGTCAATTTTTCATTTTTCATTTTTAATTTTTCATTTTTCCTGAGGATGTCTTCCTTCCTGATTTCCGTATGTCGGCTGTGTGGCATATTGAAGATGTCGTCGAAGCCGGCGAAGATGGGCAGTTCGGGGTGAAGCGGCACTTGCGGGAAGATGCCGAACATCTTCTCCTGGAGTGGGTATTTGGGAATGCCGTAGTGGAAGTAGAGCGCAGCCTGTGCGGCCCAGCAGATGAAGAGCGAGGCGTTGGCGTTCGAGCGGGCCCAGGTGAAGATGCTGCAGAGCTCGGGCCAATAGTCGACCTGTTCGAAGTCGATCTTCTCCACAGGCGCTCCAGTCATGATGAAGCCGTCGAAGTGTTCACCCTGCATCTCGTCGAAGAAGCGGTAGTGGGCGTTCATGTGCTCGAGCGGCGTGTTTTTGCAGATGTGCGAACGCACCTTCATCAGATGCACCTCCAGCGGCAGCGGCGAAGCGGAGAGCAGTCGCGCATAGTCGGCCTCCGCCTCAATCTTTTTTGGCATCAGGTTGAGGATGGCGATGCGCAGCGGCTTAGTCGGAAGGGGCCTTTTGGGCAGTTCGAGTAGCATAACATAGTGTTTTGCACTGCAAAGTTACAGATAATAATTCAAAATTCAAAATGAATTAAATCAAAATTCAAAATTAATACAACAATCCCCGCCACAGGTTTGCTGCAGCGGGGAGTTGGTTGCTGGAAGGGATTGTCGCAGACGAAGCCATCCGACTTTCTTCATGACATAATAAACCCCGAAAGCTTCTATAACTTCCGGGGTTTACTTAACGTAAGACTATTCTGACGTTATGTTATAGTCTTCTTGGGGTTTTATTTCCAGATTTCGTCCGCGACGTCCTCGTTGTCCATGCCGTCCGCGTTGAATTCTTTAGTGTACTGGTTGCCGTCTCCATCATTACCGCTGATAGAGAGCATAACCGCTACCTCTCCAAAAAACACATTTGTCTTGGGAATGATATATTCTTTCTTCATAATCGAGTCCTCCTTATATTATTTAACTACAATTTTCTTACCATTCACAATGTAGATGCCATTTTCAGGACTTACTACGCGACGGCCCTGCAGGTCGTAAATCTTGTTTGCGTCAGATGTTTCGCTTACAGTCAGACATCTGATACCTGTTGCATCGTCACTTCTGAAGGTGTAACCCTTGACGGCACTTTCAGAATCGGGAACAGCGAGATAAGCCTTGTGAGCACCATTCTTGAGTTGTGTGCCGCCATTCGAACCCTTGTCGAAGTAGAAGCCGACTGAGTTCTCTTCGCTGCTTCCGTTCAACGAGAGCATGTAGTATTTGCTGCCCTCGCCGCTAATGGTTGCTGCTTCGTCGGAGCCCTTCAGCATATTGTCTGCTTCTACGACTGCAGCTTCAGCAACTTCTGTGAACTGGAAGTCTGTTGTCTCGGTCAGCTTGGCATCTGTCTTCAGAACCACAGCCGTACCAGCTGGGATGACTCCGCTAATCTCGTTGAGCATGAGCTCTCCACCTGCAACGGTAGCCGTGTAAGCCTTTATTCCCTCAGGAACGGAAAGGTTCTTGTCGCTGTAGTACAAGGTGGCATAGTTGTACTCGCCGTCGGTAGCGGCTGCAGCCACAGAGACGGTAACGCCCTCTGCATTCGCAAGAGTCGTGAATTCTAACAACTCCGTCCAATCGCTTGCATCGCCTTCATTCTCAGCCTGTACCTGCACTTCATACTTGGTGTCGGGAGTCAATCCCTCGATGGTGTACTCCGTAGCGGTCAGGTTATTAGCATATATCCACTCGGCGGGCTCGACGGCATCTGCAGGATCGCCAATGAAAATATCGTCGAGATACATCACATACTGGTCGGTGCAGTTGTAGTGACGGAAGGCGATGCGACCCTCAGCACCACCGAAGGCGCTCAAGTCGACAGTGTAGGTCTTGTGTTCGGCAGTCGTCGAGAGGTCTTCGTCAAAGAGCGGTTGCTTATTTTCCAGATCCTTATTGAACACGGCATAAACCTGGAATACATCGGGATAAGCGTTTGAAGCACCCCATACAGTGAATCGGAGCTCACCCTTCAGAGGCACATCGGGCGTAGCGATATAGTTGTCGGGAGTAAGGGCACCCGTCGAACTTGACCAAGAGTTTGAATAGAAGCAAGCATCAGTCTGGTCATCGTTCGAATAAGCCAAGCCCCAGCCATATCCGTCACCATCACTATCGTCGGACCACCAGCCTTCGTCGAGTTGGCTTTCATAGGTATCAAGGGCGAAATCCCAGAAGGGGGGGTTGTTCGATGTATCGGTCCAAGGACGCCAGCGGAGGTTCCAATTGTCACCATCGGCACCATTCCAAGCGACATCGGCAGAGGTGGCATCCGGAGAAACCGTCACATTTGTGGGCATCGTTGCCGGGACAAACCAGGTCAGGACAGTACCCCATTCCAGGAATCCGCCGAACGAGCCATCGTCGGTCCAAACGGAACCCAGACCCGTGCCCTCGTAGGCAGGATAGTCTGCGCCCGAGGGGGCCGGACCACCGCCTTGCAGCTTGATGGTGTTGCCCTCTACCACATAGACGGCCTCGGTAACTTCGGCATCGGGAGTCCAAACAATACTAGCTTCTGGCACAGCAGTGGTGCCCCACGACAATACTACATCAGCATTATAGGTATCGCTGTAGTAAATCGATTGGCCCATGGGAACGGTGATCTTTGTGCCGTCGTCGCTCAATGTGCCATAAACATAGCTGTCGTCATAATAGTCGGCTACGCCGTAGAAGATGTTCTTGAACCACACCTTGTTGTCGGCAGCATAAATCAGCTCAATCGTACCCTCCTGATCGCCAGGGGTGACATAACCGCTTTCAACGTAAAGGCAAGAGCCTGTACGTTTGTAATACTTCACCTCACCTTCAGGAGCTGTGGTGATGGGAACCTTGCGCATGCCTGAAGCATGTCGTTTAGTAGTACGCTCCGTGATTGACTTGAGGGTTTTCAAACCCTGATGGCCACCGCGCTTGACGGGGAAGCCGGCACTGGCACTAGCAGCAATTGCCAGACCAAGGAATAAGAGAAGGAATTTCTTCATATCACTAAAATTATTGTTATTAATAAATAAAACAATCTCGTCGGAAATTTTTGGATGTATCTTCAAATGGGCGAATAAATATATAAATAAGTATAAGTTTTAGTTTTCGTTATTATTGTCAAATCAAACGCAAATTTAAGGAATTTTTGGTAAAATGACAAACAATATTGGTAAAAATTTCAGCTTCGTACCGAAATTGAAATAAAACAACAGCAGCCCCACATGGAAATATAACAGCTATGAACAGACGATCCATGTTGAAAACCGCCGGCCAAGCGGCAGCAGTTCCTCCGCCGGCCCTTCGCAGCGTGTTTTGGCGCAAAAAAATGCTTCCCGAGATCACTCCCAGGAAGCCTTCATCCAAAACTTTATACTAACATGAATGAAAAATAACTCATTCTCAGTCCCCGTTTTGGGACATTCTTAACCATAAACTTTAATTACTTGTACAAAATTACGGAATTTTATTCGCTATTTCCTCATATAGGCGAAAGATTGCCAAATGCTTCCTCCCTATTGTATCAAGATAATTAAGTTTTCATCGTAAATGGGGCAAAATTGAGCAAATAATGGACGGAAATGGACGAGAATGGACGAGAATTCTTGTTCCGTTCCGCCTGAGGCTTTTTAGCCGAAGAACGGCCCTTTCCCCCGTCGAGAGTGGGGACTCTCTCCCCTCTGTTGGGCCGTAGTGACATTCAGTCACTACTCTAAAAGACCCAATTCGCCCATGCAGGAGGTGGTCGTGATGGCGGTCAGGGCTGCGGTGATGGCAGCCACAATGACCTTCAGGATCAGTTCCCAGATGTTCTTGTTTTTCATGACATTCAATTTTTAATTGTTAATTTTTAATTTTTCATTTCTCT
>JAEEGF010316622.1_pt1 | contig 13686 bp, 6 predicted proteins | sample 9134171 | NCBI WGS metagenome assembly JAEEGF01 (sample SAMN16246542, study PRJNA631951) | gut metagenome | biome: gut microbiome; feature: rumen; material: AP-attached | host: Bos | place: Iran: Karaj | collected 2018-10
TAACCTGTGGAGCGGTGAATTTCTTTTCCTGTTCGTTCTCAATATAGCCCAATAGGAAGACAAAGTCACGGCTTTCGCTAGGCTGAAGGCTGACTTCGATGTAGTGGGAGGCGATGGGACTCCAGCCGTGAGCGTGGCTGTTGCGCGGACGTCCTTCAAGCACTGCCTCTGGCTCGTCGAATCCGTTGTAGAGGCCTACGAAGGTCTCGCGGTCGGTATCGAAGCCGTCGATGGGACAGTTCACGTGGTAGAAGGCATAGTGATTGCGACGCTCGCGATATTCCGTCTTGTGATAGATGGTAGAGCCCTCTATCTCTACTTCGCCCGTCGAGAAATTACGCTGAAAGTTCTCCATATCGGTGGCTGCGTTCCACAGGCACCACTCCTCGAAGGAGAATAGTTTCAGGTGCTTCACCTCCTGCGAGTGGTTGGTCAGCGTCAGCTTCTGCACCTCAGCCCATTTCCTAAGTGGGACGAAGAAGAGCACACTGGCCTCTATCTGGTTCTTGCAGCCGGTGATGCGTGTGTAGCCCATACCGTGCCGGCACTCGTAGAAGTCGAGAGGCGTCTTGCATGGTTTCCAGCCCGGGTTCCACACACAGCCGTTGTCTACGAGATAGAAGTAGCGTCCGCCGTTGTCCATCGGCACATTGTTGTAACGATAGCGTGTGATGCGGCGGAACTTAGCATCCTTGTAGAAGCTGTAGCCTCCTGCTGTGTTGGAGATGAGTGAGAAGAAGTCTTCGTTGCCCAGGTAGTTGATCCAGGGCCAGGGTGTCTGAGGGTCGGTGATGACGTACTCCCTATGAGCATCGTCGAAGTGTCCGTATCGTTTCTGTTCCATGTTTTTGGGGAGTTTAGGAGTTTGGGAGTTTAGGAGTTTAGGAGTTTGGAGTGATGATGGCAGCCCAGCCGCCGCCAGGAGCGAGGTGGATGTTCAGCTTGTCGCTGGCTTTCACTGGCTGGCGGCTATGACGATAGTCCATCGCTTCCTTCTCAGCATTAGTGCCGTCGGCAAAGATGTCGGCTTGATAGCTGCCCCCACCCAGGAAGGAGCAATCGATCAGCAAATCGCGTGCTGTCCAGTTGGTCATAGCACCGATATACCAGGTCGAGCCCTTGCGACGAGCAATAGCCGCATATTCGCCCAGCTCGCCACAGAGAGCCACCGTCTCGTCGAAAGTGGTGGGAATCAGACTGATGAAGCTTGTCGTCTCCTGCTCGCGCATATATTTTGTGGGTGAATCGGCCAGCATCTGCAAGGGAGCGTCGAAGACAACGTACATCGCTACCTGATGGCAGCGCGTGCCCTGACTCATGGGGTGTCCATAGTTGCCGAAGAAGTTCTCGCGAGTGGCATTGTCCATTGCTCCCGGCGTATAGTCAAGCTGTCCGCAGAGCATGCGCAGGTAGGGTATGGTCACATCATAGCGAGGCTGGTCGCTGACTGGTCCACGCTCGTTGCGTGGCTCCCATTTGGCGTTCTCCAGGCCCTTCACTCCCTCGAAGTTCAGCACGTTGGGGTAAGCCCTTTGTATGCCCATAGGTTTCAGGCCATGATAGTCGAGCAGCAGATGGTGGCGGGCAGCGCACTCAGCCATACGGTAAGCTGAACGGATGACCTGCTGGTCGTCGCGGTCGAAGAAGTCGACCTTGAATCCCTTGATACCCATATCGGCATAGTGCTGCATATAGCGCTCCATCGCCGCTGTGCCGTCGAGCACATCGTTGCCGATCATGTTGCGCCAGCTTGACCAAAGGATAATGCCCACGCCCCGGCTCTTTCCGTAAGCAACGAGCTCTTTGAGGTCGATGGCAGGATTCAAGTCGTCGGTGAGCGACTCTCGTCCGCTCCATCCTTCGTCGATGATGATGTATTCCAGGTGGTTTTTCTGTGCGAAGTCGATGTAATACTTATATGTGGCAGTGTTCATGCCCGACTGGAAGTCGACGTTCCAAATGTTGGTGTTGTTCCACCAGTCCCACGCCACCTTGCCCGGCCTGATCCAACTGATATCGTCAACGCGGCAGGCAGGAGCAAGTCGCACGGCCATATCGCAGTTGAGCAGCTCGGCATCGCTGTCAGTCACCACGACGGCACGCCAGGGAAGCATCCGTTTTCCTGATATCCGGGCAATATAGCTGGCACGCTTCGTGGAGACCATATTCAGTCCGCGTCCCAGCACGCTCTGCTCCAGCACGTAAGGCGCGAACTCTGCTGTCAGCGCATGTACGTCACCCTTCTTGAGCATCAAGCCGGGATAATCCTCTACGCCGGCATCCATCACTACGGCTTTCTTTCCGTCAGGCAGACAGACACAGAGAGGAGTGATGGCCAGAGAGTCGGGAAACATCTGCGAAAGCTGCTGCTCGTCGTAATAGGACTCGAAAGAGTAGCTATAGCGCTCGCCGCCGCGCAGGTCGTTAACGTATGGCACAAAGGCCTTATAGTCGCCGGCGAAGCGGAACTCGGCTGTCTCGCTGTCTATGCGGCTGGCCTTTGCATTGCCGATACCGATGCGATAGGCTGCTCCGTCGTCGTAGGCTCGGAATTCCACTGTCGTGCCGTGTGCGAACTTCATTACCAGCATTCCGTAGTTGTCGGCTACCTGCTGCTTGCGATAGACAGGAGTCGCGATGGATGAGGTCACCTGTTGCTTGCGTGCCACACTACCCTGACCGCTGATGAGCGGCTGTCCGTCGACGACGGCTTGAATGGCGGAGGGAGTAAGCACCTGCGTTTCGCCTTTGCTCACAGCCCACGTCAGACGTTGGCCATCAGTAGTCACGGTCACTTCCAGTTTTCCGTTGGGCGAGGTCAGTTTTTGCACTTTCGCCCCACTGGCTGCCATACACATCATGCAAAGCAGCAGTCCTAGCATTTTTCTTTTCTTCATCATCAGATTGGTTTTCTTGTTGTACAAGAAACGCTCTCCGCCCCATTTTTATTGTGTAAAACGATGGTAAATGAACGGAAAAATGGCAGTTTTGAGATGATGAGCCATTTTTGAAAACAAACGAAACAAATAGTAAACCTCCTTTACGCAAATGGCCTTACCTTTGCACCCACAACAACCATTTATTCACTAATAAAACAAAAAAACATGAGAATCTTTACCAAATTATTCTGTGTGGCTGCTATTTGCCTGCTTGGCATCAGCAGCGCAAGTGCAAAGACCGAACAGGTGCATGCCACCTTTGAGAACCCCACTAACACCAACACCACTTGGAATGCCTCGACCAAGACGTTCACTTGGAGCACAACTTATTACAATCAGCTGCGCAACATAGGACTTCCCTCTGGCGACATCTCGAAGTACAAGAAGCTGGTGGTCGACTGCCATTTCGTCACTGGCAACCGCATCCGTATCCTTTTCTATAAAGGCGGTTCGAACCTTACGCTCTATGCTCAGGAAGGCGTCAACGAGTTTATCATCAAGGACGAACTGGAGGCTCAGGCTCCTAATGATTATAATGAGTACATCCTGCAGTGCGACGAAATCTGCCTCTCTGGCGACAATGCTATTGCTCCAGGCGAAGTCGTAGTTAACAGCGTCTATCTGGAGACCTATCCTGAGAACGAATCTGTCGAGATTCCCGACATTGTCAACGAAGAGCAGCCCGACAAACCGGAAGGCTATATCGACCTCACTGAAGCATTCCCCAGCCTCAACCCACGTCTGGGTGTCAAGCTTGGCAATGGTGAAGTAGTGCTTGGCCAGAGGAGCAAGGACGTTATCGCTGATCTCTCACCCTATAGCGAGCTCACCATCGTTGCTACTCCCGGATTGAAGCTGGTGCTGTATATGAACCATGAGGTGGACGCACAGCAAAATGCCGGTGACTATGCTGAGGCTGACGCCGGTAAGTATCTCTTCCTCGACGTGCAAACCGATGAGAATGGCATGTACACGCTCGACCTGACCCAACTGGACAAAGCCGACCTCAACTGCATCTGCCTGCCTTGGGACAACTCGAACAAGGGCACCGTCTGGTACCTCCTGTTGAAGGATGTCGCTACGGGCATCCAGCAGATCGCTAACGTTGCAGCCGACAATGTTGTCTACGATTTGCAGGGTCGCCAGGTGGCCAATCCGCAGGCTGGACTGTACATTCTGAACGGAAAAAAGGTTGTTTTGAGACGATGAGATAAATTCGAAAACAAACGAAACAATCAGTAAAGCCCTTTCGCGAAAAGGGCTTTATCTTTGCACCCAAATTTCGATAATTCCTTTCATTATTAACTAAAAAACAACAAAGAACATGAGAAAAACCTACATGATGCTGTTTGCACTGGTGCTGATCGCACTGGGCGCAACGAAAGCGAATGCCGGAGAGATCATCTCGCTGCAGGAAGTTCCTTTCTGCTCATGGGATGGATGGGGCGTTGACGCTCAGAAGACCGGCGAAGCAGATTGTGCATGGGTAGTGGGCGAGTCTACTGGCCAGCCCTACGGCGACCCATCGGTCATCAACTATGCCGACTTGTCGCTCTACTCAAAACTGATCGTGACTGTCACCGAAGGCACGCCACGTTTCCTCTTCAACCGCGATGTCGACGAGGGACAGTGGGCTGAGAACGAGGAAGAGTCACACCTCATCGACAACACGAAGAACGGCTGGAGCTCCAGGTATTTCGCAGTCGATGGCAACACCTATACCGTCGACCTGAAGATGATGGTGAAGGAGAAGGGCTTTGCTCATCTGCACGCCATCAAGGGCGCCAACTGGGCCAACGTTACCGTCGAGAGTATGGAAGTGGAGCGTCAGGGTAAGGCCCAGCAAGTGGGCTGGACTGAGCTTCTCACCAATGGTGACCTCGAAGGCGACGATGTGAGCTGCTTCTACTCGAAGGAGAACGGCGGAGCACCATTCCCCTCAATCATCACTGATGGTGTTGGTGTCAACGAGAGCCGCGGTATTATGGTTCACTCGGCTGCCGGAGCTGCTCAGGATTGGGATGCCCAGTTCTGGATCAACCTGCCCGAGATTCTCCCACAAGGTACGAAGTATCGCGTGTCGTTCGACCGTCGTGCCAGCATGGACGGCACTGCCGACACTCAGGCTCATGCTGATCCCAGCGACTACATCCACTACGAGATGATTGGCTCGCCCAACTTCACCACCGAGTGGCAGACCTACAAGTTCGAAGGTGAGATCACTGCTTCTCAGGCAGGACCTAATGGAAGTGGCGGCCTGATGCACTCCATCGCCTTCAACCTCTCGAAGGACAGGAACAACGATGTCGACTTCTTCTTCGACAACCTGAAGTTTGAGGTATATAAGTATGGTACGATGGCTGAGTACTACATGGATATCATCCAGGTGGACTTCGGTTTCGACACCAACATTCCCGCTCTCGTACAGGCTTCTGGCAAGTCTCGTCTGATCTTCCCCGAAGGCTGCGCTAAGGTGACTGCCGACGGCAAGGAAATGGTCGTTATGTCAGTTGAGGGCTTCGCCGACGGACGTTTCTACGTATTCACTGAGGAGGCTCTTGACGACAATGCTACTATCGAAGTGAGCTTCACCAATCCTAAGGATCCCGCTTATCATCTTATCTATACCAGCGGACCTGGCGGCGACGTCAACGACTGGAGCGGCGAGGCTGACCTCAATGAGGATGTGGCTAAGGAAGATGCCTATGCATTCGTCTTCGTGCGTCCTACTGTGATGAGCACCGATCCTGAGGATGGCTCATTCAACCTGCCCAACAGCATCAAGGAGTTCACCGTGAACTTCGACAAGCCCGCTGACTGCTCAGTGCTCAAGGCTACGATCAACGGCAAGGCCCTGACCGTTTCTCCCAACACTGGCGCTGCTGAGGTGGTGAAGCTGATCCGTAAGGACAGCGGTGACCTGCCTACGGGTGAGTACACCATCAAGGTGACCAACATCCTGGCTGAGGAGCCTCTGGTTCCCGATGACCTGGGTGACTATACGTTCGTGCTCAACGTCGGTAAGGTGGACAACGATCCTAACGACGTTCCTAGGGAACTGATACCCGCCGAGTACTTCGCTAATACTGCCGCTAATGGTATCCCTGAGGGATTCATCGTGATGTTCGGTGAGGAGCTCCGCACCTCTGAGGGCTCATTCGGCTCTGGCCCACGTCTGTTCAACTTCGGCGAGGGTGGTGACTTCACTAAGGGTCTCTACTTCCGTGAGGGCTATGCCGAGTACGGTAGCGTAGAGGATCACGCTCTGCAGCTTGAGGCTGGTAAGAAATACGACTTCCGCTTCAACACCGCAGCCTGGAAGGACAACGGTGCTTGGTGCCGCTTCGAGGTTCTCGACCAGAACGACGAGGCCGTCGTGTCAGAGATGATCAACAACAAGCCTAACGTCAACGGTGGCACAGGTGCTGTCCAGGGTTCGACCTATACTCAGATTCGCTACGTGCCTGCCACAACGGGTTACTACCGCGTGCGCTGGACCGCTTGCGACCAGGGTGGTAACGGTGGCTTCTTCGAAGTCTTGCTGGGTAATCCCAGTGTCCGCTACATCCCCAATGTCGTGGGTGTGGAAGAGACACAGCTGCTGAACACTGCACTTGAGAATGCTAAGGCCGTGCGCGATGCCAACAGCGCCGACCGCTACTCAGGTCCTGCTTTCGATGCACTCGTAGCTGCTATCGCAAAGTACGAGGCTGAGGGTCCCACCTACACTGCTCCTTCTGCCTATAAGAATGCCGCTGCTGCCCTTGATGCTGCTGCACAGGCAGTGCGCGATCACCGCTCACTCATCGACACCTACGATCCGCTGCCTCAGCGCGCTCAGGAGATCGTCGACAACAATGCCGAGAAGAAGTTCTCCAAGACCGAGCTCTATGCTACTCTGAAGGCTGCTGCCGCCAAGTATGCTACGAAGGTTGTGGAGACCCAGGTTGATCCTGAGACCGGACTCGAGATACAGGTTGAGGTCGTGAAGGTGAAGGATATCAAGGACGATGCCGAGCTGCAGGCCGCTATCGCCGAGCTGAAGGATCTTGTCAACACCACTGCCCTGCTCTTCACCGAGGGTGAGTCAAAGACTGCCGACACAGGTATCAAGGTGCTCGTCGAGCGTCTGCGCCTGGGTGCTGAGGGTCTGAAGCAGCTTGGTGTGGCTGAGGAGGACGATATGGTTCAGGCTGCTTACAATGCCCTGACCGACGACGACGACCTCGCCAACAGCATCAAGAACCGCATGAAGCTCATTCTCTATGAGAACCTGAAGGATCCCAACAATGCTCTCTTCGAGGCTACCATCGATCCTCTCACTGAGGAGATCGTCACTCCCGCCTATGATGTGACCGTGTTCGTCAAGAACCCCAACATCTACAAGCAGCGTGCCGACATCAACTTCAACGAGGAGAACGTTCCCGGATGGGTTACCCCAGAGGGATACTCCGCTCCTGGACTCTCATGGGGCTGGGGCTCTACGCGGGGTACTGACGTCATCGCCGAGGACTGCATGTTCCAGACTTGGGGCGGCAGCTACCGCGTCGAGCAGACCATCACCGACCTGCCCGTGGGTATCTATCAGCTGCGCGCCGGCTTCGGTGAGCGTCAGGATGAGAACGACGCTCCCAACGCCCTCGACGACACTTACTTCTATGTGAAGACCTCCGACACTCCCGAAGAGGATGTTGCCGACAGAATCGATGCTACCCGCATCGGACAGGCATTCCCCTATGCAGCAGAAGGCAGCCTGGGTAGCCTGGGCATCTACGACATCGTCGTCACCGACGGTATCGTCACCCTCGGTGTCAACGCTTGCAGCGGTTCTCACACGTTCTTCAGCGATGTGCGCGTCTACATCTGCGGTGGTGCCAGCAAGGTCGACTACAGCGCCCTCTACGATGAGGTGCTCGCCGGCATCGACGAGACTGTGGCCTCCAACGTGAAGGTGCGTGCTATCGAGCTCTTCGACCTCAACGGCCGCCGAGTCACATCGGCACAGCGTGGTGTCACCATCATCCGCAAGTACATGAGTGATGGTACCGTACGCACCGAGAAGGTCATGAAGAAGTAACACTACATTTGATTCAATTACCCCTGGAGTGGCAAGACAGCAAAAAGTCTTGCCACTCTTCGAAAAAACAACGACTACTGATATGAGAAAGGTTATGATGATGCTGGCGCTGGCGCTGGCGAGTATCCTGCCGACAGAGGCGGCTCCCCGTTTCGTGGTGTTTTCTTCCGATGCCGATGCCCAGCCGCTGCGCACCGATGCCATCAGCTTCAGCGAGCAGGACGATGAAGGCGTGAAGATAGCTATTGCCAACCTTCGTGCCGACTTTGCCCGGGCCCTCACTCAGAATGGCGGCGAAGGCTTGTCGCTGCTGATAGGCACCCTGGGCAGAAATGCCGACATCGACCGTCTGCAGAAGCAGGGACTGCTGCCCGACCTGAAGGGAAAGCGCGAGAAGTTCGTCATCACCACCGTCGACCATCAGCTGGTCATTGCCGGAAGCGACCGTCGGGGCACTATCTATGGCGTCTACGAGCTGTCAGAGCAGCTGGGTGTCTCGCCCTGGTACTGGTGGATGGACGTGCCCGTCGAGCAGCACGCACGCGCGTATATCAAGAATGGTGTGTTCACCGACGGTGAGCCCGCCGTAGAGTTCCGCGGACTGTTTCTCAACGACGAGGCCCCCTGTCTCACCTCATGGGTGAAGAACACCTGGGGCACCGACTATGGCGACCACCGCTTCTATGAGCGCGTGTTCGAGCTCATCCTCCGACTGAAGGGCAACTTCCTCTGGCCGGCTATGTGGGGATGGGCCTTCTATGCCGACGATCCTGAGAACGGCAAGACCGCCGACCGCATGGGCGTCATCATCGGCACGAGTCATCACGAGCCTATGGCGCGCAACCACCAGGAGTATGCACGCCGCAGGCAGGAGTGGGGCCCCTGGAACTACCAGACGAACCAGGAGCGGCTCGACAAGTTCTTCCGCGAAGGTATCGAGCGCATGCGAGGCACTGAGGACATCGTGACCATAGGCATGCGTGGCGACGGCGACGAGGCGATGAGCGATAAGGCCGACACCAAACTGATGGAGCGCATCATCAACAATCAGCGCCGCATCATCAAGGAAGCCACAGGCAAGCCAGCCGAGAAGACCACGCAGGTATGGGCATTATACAAGGAGGTGCAGGAATACTACGATGCCGGACTCCGTGTGCCCGACGACGTGATGATACTCATCAGCGACGACAACTGGGGCGATATCCGCCGTGTGCCCACCGCTGCCGAGCGCAACCGCAAGGGCGGGTGGGGCATTTACTACCACGTGGACTATGTGGGTGCTCCGCGCAACTCAAAGTGGCTCAATGTCACGCCTTCGCAGAACATGTGGGAGCAGCTCACGCTGGCCTACGACTATGGCATCCGCCGCATGTGGATACTCAACGTGGGCGACCTGAAGCCTATGGAGTACCCCATCACGCTGTTTATGGATATGGCCTGGAATCCTCAGTCGGTCACTCACGATGTCGTTGCTACTCACACACTCCCCTTCTGCATCCAGCAGTTCGGCGAGGCACAGGCTACGGAGGCAGCACGCATCCTCAACCGCGTGAGCAAGCTCAACGGACGGTGTACGGCCGAGATGCTCGATGCCCGCACCTACAACGTGGAGACTGGCGAGTGGCAGACGGTGGCCGATGAGTACATGCGGCTTGAAGCTGAGGCCCTCCGGCAGTACCTGACGCTGGCACCGAAGTATCGCGATGCCTATCAGCAGCTCATCCTCTTCCCCGTGCAGGCTATGTCGAACATTCATCAGATGTACTTCGCGCAGGCTATGAACCGCAAGCTCTATCAGCAAGGGTCGCCTGAGGCCAACGTGTGGGCCGACCGTGTGGCAGTGGCTTTCAAGCGCGACTCCCTGCTCTGCGCTGCCTACAATCACGACATAGCACAGGGCAAGTGGAACGGTATGATGACCCAGAAGCACATAGGCTACACCTCGTGGAACGACAATTTCCCACGCGACATCATGCCTCGCACCCAGCGCATCGACGACAGCACTCCCGGCGGTTATGTCTTTGAGATGAACGACGGCAGGGTGGTGATGGATGCCGAGCACTACTTCGAGGCGAAGAGCAGCGAAGGAACTCAGTGGACGGTCATACCCGAAATGGGGCGCACTCGCAGTGCCGTAGCACTTATGCCCTACACGGAAAAAGTGGATGGAGCATCGCTCGTTTATCGATGGAATGGGCAAAAATTGGCGACGGCCGACATCCGCGTGGTCACCAAATCGACGCTCGACTTCCTCAACAAAGGTGGTCTGACGTTCACCGTTCAGCTCGACGACAGCGAGCCGCAGGTGGTGAATTTCAACGAGCGCCTCAACGAAGATCCGCGCAATGTCTACTCCGTTTACTATCCCACCGTCGCCCGACGGGTGGTAGAAAGCAAGGTGCAGCTCTCATCGCAGGCTGCTGAGGGTGTCCACACGCTGACAATCCGTCCCCAGGATCCCGCCATCGTCTTCGAGAAAATCATCGTCGATGCCACCGGGAAACTGCCTTCAACCTACCTCTTCGGTACGGAGTCAAACTACAAAAAAGCTCAATAATTCCCCATTTCATCGCAAAAAAGACATCAAGACATCAGGATTCAGACATCAAGACAACAAGACTTTGACATCAAGACATCAAGACACGTAGAAGGTCTTGATGTCTTTGTCGTTTTGATGTCTTGTCGCTTGAAGTCTTCGTCTTGATTTTAGTAGCCTGTGTACTGTCCGATGAAGAAGACGGCGCCAGTCTGCTTTTCGCTGATGACGTAGAGGAAGGGGCGATTGGCGTGGAAAGTTACGGTTTCCGGCTCTGTGAATGCAGATTTTTGATCCATACCGATGACGGTGACGGCAGCAGCCTCAGTGCCCTCCTCGTCGACCTGTATCTTAGCTACCTGCTTCATCAGGGCGATATAGACGGGCAGCTCGCAGAAGTTGCAGAAGTTGGCCTTCAGGTCGTCGAAGGCATCAGGCATACCGAGCTTGGTCATGATGAGCTGCAGGTCGATGTCGGTGTCAGTCGTGAAGCGGGGCAGCTTTACGTCGACCAGCGCAGTGTGCATCTTCTGGTTCAGCTGCTGCCACTCTTCGGCAGTAGGCACTTTGGGCAATGCATTCGACCATCCTTTCGCGAGCAGCACCGTCATCTGGAAGGATCCATTCCCATAGGGCATTCGCAGGGCCTGACTGCCATAAGCCTCGGCATATTCGAAGTCGGCCGTCTGGTGCATCATGTCGGCATAGGTCACTTCAAGGGTTTGGCCTGCATGCTCAAAGACTTCTCTCGTAGTCAAGGCTTTGTCGAACTTCTTGGTCCAGCTGCCCTTGAAGTAGATGGCGTTGAGCAGATAGCTGACCAGGTTGGGGTTGAACGAATTTTCGTCGAGCACTTCCTCGATCATTTTCTCCGTGTGGTCGCTGGCCCACTGGTTGATGACGTCTCGCGTCTTGCCGTCGCAGAAGTCGCGGGTCTCAGGGTCGGCATCGTAGAAGAGCTTAGCCTTCTGCACGAAGTCTGTTTGCAGCTCATTGCCTTTGTTGACATAGATGTTGTTGGCTATCATCACCTTCGTCAGTGGGTCGAGTGCTGACGCTGTGTTCAGCATCTTGTAGCAGAAGTTGTTGATGCCGTCAGCGCCTGTATCGGCGAAGCCCAGCACATTGTTGATCTGCGCCAGCGTCTGGCCGCCGGCCCCGTTGTTGAGCATTCCGAGGGCGAAGGTGATGCTGAGGGGTGATAGTACTTGGCTGCTGACTCCATCCTGGGCCTCACGAAACAGGTTGAAGGCGAACTCGTTGCTCTCATTCACCATCGCCTGTTCTGCACGGGTCAGCTCCAGAGTCGAGGGTGCCACTATGGGGTCGGGCGGAGGTGTCGGCAGCTGGTTGTCGTTATCGCTGCTGCATCCCGTCACTACTGTCGTTGCCATCATGATCAGGGCGATGGCTGTCCACATCATTCTTTTCTTCATATCGCTTGCAAAATTAATGGTTTTCTATGAGAATAAATCCTTAAAGTTGAAAAAACTTGCATCAGCAAAGGTTAAAAAATCAAAATGGAGGTCTGCTCAGGTCATTGCTACGGTCTCGGTTCGTTGTCTCCGCTGCTCTGCTCCTCGTTGTAGGTCTTACCGCTGGCTACCTATGTGCTGCCTCTCTACCCGTAAGGTGTGGGCCCTCTACCCGTAAGGTGTGTGGCTTCTGCTCGTAAGGTGCGGCGTGCGGTCTGGGGTGGCTTTCTTGAATCTGGTGCAAAGGTACGACTTTTTCGTTGCGGTCTACGAATGGAGGAGGAGTTTTTTAGGAGTTAGGAGTTAGGAATTAGGAGTCTAGGAGTTTAGACATTTGCACTCCCCTCCCTTCCAAGGGGAGGGGCTTCGCCCCACCGTCGCTTCGCTCCCCAATCACTCCCTCCTTGCGATTGCCTACAATGGAGGGGAGCTGCTGCGCACGAGTTGGACGACTTCTATGTTATTGCCCTTCCGAAATCCATTTTGACAAATGACCAAATGACCACTTGACCACAAGGTGCTAAAGTGTCTCCGCTCTGCGGTCATCAGCCTATCATTACTTTATGGAAAGGTAATAACATCGCAGTTGGCACAGTCCTCAGGGGGTATGACCGCAACGCGGTCACCTCTCAATAGCCGAGGGTACGAGCAGAGCGAGCACCCCCGGTAAGTCAATGCGACAGAAAAATCGACCCTGAATGGGTCGCCCATCCGATGAGGGGGCACTCCTTCAGAGTGCTTTTCCCGGCTATGCTCTATATCCGGGGGTGCTCGCTGCGCTCGTACCCTCGGCTATTGAGCGGAGACGCTTTCAGCGTCTTGTGCCGGCACTCGGTCTTGATCAAGGCGTAGCAGGACAATGCGCGGGCTGTAATGTCTTTGTAGGTAACGAGCGCAAATTTGCGCCCAGTGGGTTTCTTCCATGCAGGCTTCATGTTTCGGATAGCCTTAAAGCTGCGATGTTATTGCCTTTGCAAAAAGACTATCGTCTACACTCCTTGACTCTTAACCCCTACACTCCTAACTCCTAACTTCTCACTCCTCAATCCTAACTCCTCACTCCTCATTCCTAACTCCTAACTCCTCATTCCTAACTCCTAACTCCCTCTGGTCATTTGGTCATTTGGTCATTTGTCAAAATCGAAAACACATTGTCAAAATGGGGCACTATAATATATAATTTTAATTATATATTATAGTGAGCAATGACCGGGGTTCCCGAAATCGTTTTTGACCAATGACCAGATGACCAAATGACCACTTGACCAAATATATTGTCTATGAAAAAATGTGACTTACGAAAAATCTGTAATCAAAGAGGAAAGGGTGAAAATGGTGTCCGAGAGGGGATTTTTGGCGAATGTTTGCATGAAAAAGTGTCTTGGTCATGCAGAAAAGGTCGCTACTAACGTAAAAACTGACTTGAGGGAAAATGCGGGGTACGGCAGAAATCTTTACATTCGTGTGGTTCGTAACTCTTCCTGGGCGTAGTGATGAATATCCAACTGAAGCCAGTAATTTGGGTTATTCGGCTTTTTTTTGTAACTTTGCAGCGCCAATGACGTCACCTTTTCCCATTCTGACCTGTTATATAGATGTAACCGGTTCAGTAAACAGAAGTCAAACAATAAAAACAAAGTAAAAGAATGATGGAAGATA
>JAEEGF011992537.1_pt1 | contig 13685 bp, 11 predicted proteins | sample 9134171 | NCBI WGS metagenome assembly JAEEGF01 (sample SAMN16246542, study PRJNA631951) | gut metagenome | biome: gut microbiome; feature: rumen; material: AP-attached | host: Bos | place: Iran: Karaj | collected 2018-10
CTCCACCACCTTCTGCGCATTCAGGTGTACCATGCCGCCCTTTGTCTTCTTGATGATAGTCATCTCAATGCAGCCATTCTCATCAGGGAAGATGATGTCAGACTCCAGCACCTTGTTATTATTTCCGTTGTATCCGTTGGCACCAATGCCCGCACCGCCCATCTTGTGGTCGCCCTGCCACTGGTTCAGGCCCCTGAAGTGGAACGTAGCCTCTCGTCCGGGCGTACCGGAATCCGTGCGGCTGCCAAAGCTGAAGAACTTATAGCCCTTGTTCAGGTCAAGTCCCATGAAGCGGATGATGGCATAGTCCTGGTTAGCCTCCAGGAAGATGTAGTCCTGCGTGGCACTCTCTATGGCCAGGTCGCCCAGCAAATCTGCAGAGGGATTCTGCAAGCCGCCGTTGCTGTAACCGTTGGTCGAGAAGCGGGCAGACAGCTGCAGGCGGCAGGAAGTAGCCGTATTGTCAGCCGCCACCATATTGATGGTCTGCGGATAGGCTTTGTCCGGTGCTCCCGTACCCTTGCCGTGGATATTGTTCCAATAATGCCCGTTCGCATCAGCCCCCTCAGTCTTATAGCCCTGATTGGCCACGTTGTTCTGACCGTAGTCAATGTAGAAAGAGCGTTCCGGGGTCTGGGCTCCGATGTTCATCGCACCTGCCAGAAGGGCAAGAGCAAATAGTGTCTCTTTAGTTTTCATAAAAGTTAATTTGTTAAATTAAACGGTAAATCCGATGCAAAAATATGTTTTTTTTCTAATATCACAAGCAAAATGAACAAAAAAAGTCTGTTACTCCTTTAGGAGGGTAGGGGGCTTGATTAAGTTTGCAATCTCAGACAAGAAAGATGGCACAGCGATGAAGAAGTTATCAGGTAACGTAAGTGCAGAGGAGACGTATCGTGATGATGAGCGCGATACTCTTCTGAAGCGCATCCATGAGCTAGAGATAGAGCTTCGTAGGACAGAAATGGCCCGTGACGCCTATGACGAGATGATTCGTCTAGCCGAGCAGTATTACAACATCCCGATAAGAAAAAAATCCGGTGCCAAGTAGTTGATAGCTTGTCCCAGAAGACCCGTCCTGGTGGTTATTATTCCAAGGCGGCCCTCTGTGAACTACTTGGCATAAGCCGCAACGGCTATTACAAGCATGAAGAGAGAGAGACGGAGTTTGGAATTCTTGTAACGAGTGTTGTGATGTATTGTCGTTGGGTTCGCTTAGATGACCATTTGCCGAAGTCAGGCTGTAGAGAGCTTCTGATACTCTGCCGTGAGTATTTTGGCGACAAGTTCAAGATAGGCCGTGACCGTTTCTATGACGTGCTGCGTGCCAATGGCATGATGTTGCGACAGAAACAGTATCGTCCCCGCACGACAGATTCGCGCCATCACTTTCACATCTACGAGGACCTGTTGAACACAACGCCCAAGTTCGTGGCAAAGGCCTGCGGACAGATGGCTGTGGCTGATATTACCTACGTACGTTACCGTGGCGGGTTCCTCTACTTGTCGCTGCTGACGGACTGCTACAGCCGCTATATTATAGGCTGGTGCCTGAGTCTGACGCTGGAGACGGAAGGACCCTTGCAAGCCCTCCAAATGGGACTGGCATTCTATCGGAGCCACCGCATCGACATCAAGGGACTCATCCACCACTCTGACAGAGGAATCCAGTACGCCTCGTTCAAGTACACAGGACTACTGAAGGCAAACAAGATACGTATCAGTATGACACAGTGTGGGGATCCGCTGCACAACGCAATGGCTGAGAGAGTGAACAATACGGTTAAGAACGAATGGCCGTATGCTTATGAGAACCTTGGATTTGAGGAATCCATCAGGGCCGTCGGCAACGCCATCATGATGTACAATACAGCAAGACCGCATAGCGCACTTGATATGAGAACACCCCTACAGGTACTTACCGGCATCAGGTACAATCCGCTCTTGACACCAACTGAGGCAGATCTTACGCAGATGTCTCTTGAGGGCTCTTCGCCCCTCGCAGACGGCTTTCCCCCGAGTGTTTTGCATAGTTAATTATTGTTCATTATGACGTGTTTTCAATTTATTGTCCTAACTTTGCCACCGTAAACCAGATTCGGGAGTAACAGAAAAATCTGTCAACCGAAACGGGAATGAAGCGTTCTACGTGTCAACTCGCTTAGGAATAAGCAGAACAGGGCTATAATAGTGTAAATAAATAGGGTTGTAAACTTATATTGATATTAAGAGTATAAACTGTCAACCAAAATCAGTACAACTCACGGTAGCAAATAGGCATTGTCCTTGCTTACTCGCAGGATTCTTCACTCTTTTCTGGAAAAAGATTCTTCACTCTTCATTCCTCTCTCCCCTCGGGGAGTCGGAGGTGGTCCCATAATACGCCTCCCATTCCTTTTGCGCCTCCTGCCAGTCAACGGCTTCGCCGCTGGCGATGGCTTCTGCCTGGCGGGCTGCTTCGTCCTTGGCTTTATCACGGGCGCGTTTTGCCTTCATCGCTTCGATGGTGGCATCATCCAGGATAAGAATGCGTTCCTTGCGGATGCATTCCTGCAGTTCGTCGTAGCCAAAGGCTTTTCCCTGCACGTTAAAGTCGGAGATGTTAAACTCATAATCTACACGTAGGGTGTGCCTGATCATCTTCTGCTGATAACGTGTTCCGGCATTCTTGAGCCTAAGCAGTTTGCCTATCTTCTCGATTTCCTTCTGAGAGAACTTATTACGCCCCATATTGTGATTTTCTATTTTTGTGCAACGGAAACCACGCTCTTGGCGGGTACCATAATCTGCGTGACGGGTGCTTTGCTACTGGTTCTGATACCTATTATATAATCGTTGCTGCTATTATTGCTAAGCAGCAAGGAGTAGCTGTTGTCGGGGTTCCTGAATGTAGAATACAGCAGCCCTTCCTGAGGTACTGAGATGCTGTTGGCAATTCTGTAAGCATCCCTCTGTATAACCTTGGCAGCATGACAGATAAGATAATAGTGGCTGTTGTAATATAATGTCTTGTAGTCGTTCTGGTCGATATCTACGGCACCCATACAGGTGGTGCAGGAACCGGCAGCCTGTGTGAAGGGACCGTAGTTCAGGTCGAGCATAAAGTTCCAGACAATCGTAGCCCTTCCGTATCGGTTAATAAAGTGAAGAAGGAGGTTGTTGAAGTCGTTCACAAGATGTCTTCTCAGGTTGCGTCCGTCATTCCACTTGCCTATGGATGTCTCTGTAAAGATCTGTTCCATATCGGGCGCTTTCTGCTGTATGTCGTCCATCTCGGTGTAGCTGCCTCCGTAATCGTGCCAGGCGCATCCTTTCACCAGGTCGTAGCCGGCCATAGCAGAACTGAGCGCATTGTAAACCTGAACGGGATAATCGTCTTCTCCCGGCTTGTTGTCGTAGTTGTAGTTGTGGTCAAAGACGTAAATCTTGGTCTTGATACCTGCATTATGGAAGGCAGGAGCCAGATGCTTGATGAAGTCGGCTTCTTGTCTGGCACCAATATAGGTAGAAGCGCAGTTTCCTGCATTCAGCGGTTCGTTCTGGGGTGTTACGGCATAAATGTTGATGCCGTAGGTTTTCATTATCCGGACGAATTTCACGAAGTACTGAGCGTATGCTTCGTAATATTTCGGGTTCAGCACGCCGCCTGCGTAGAAGTCCCAAGGCGATGCATCCGTAACACTCTTCTGCTTCATCCAGCGGGGAGCCGTCCAGGGGGCAGCCATAATCTTGATTTTGGGGTTGATGGCCAATACCTCTTTTATTATAGGAATTACATAGGTGAGTTCATCATCGTGCAACTTAAAGTTAGCCAGCAGGTTGTCATCCGGTCCTTTCTGTTCGCAATAAGTGTAGCATTCGCTCGAGAAGTCGGAGCAGGCAATGCTCATACGGACATAATTTACGCCGAATCCATCGGAAGGGGAGAATGTCTTTACCAGCAGGTTGTGTCTGTCCTGGGGTGTCATCTTCATCAGATTGTAACAGGCAGAGTAGGTGAGAGCAAAACCGAAGCCGTCCATCGTCTGGTACTTCTGTTTGGCATCCAGTGTAATGATGCTGTTGGCTGTACCCAGGGCAGAGCCGATTTTCAACTGTTGCGTTTCCAGCAAAACCTGACTGTCGGCACGTGTCGTCATCACCTCAACAGTCTTTTTGGAGAAGGCGCTAAGCGTAGCGGTTAATGTCAGTAAGAGAATTAATCGTTTCATTTTCATTAGGTATTATATTGATTGTCATTTTATCCGGCATAGCTGTGCATACCGCCCAACAGGAAGTTCACGCCAAAGTATGTCATCAGCAGACAGGCGAAAGCCAGCAGCGAATAGATACGGTAGTTTCGCATGCTATTGAACCAAGGCAGGCTCTTGCTGTGCAAAGGAACGCTATAGACGAGTAATGTGATAAGCGCCCAACTCTCCTTGGGATCCCAGCTCCAATAGGTTCCCCAAGAGACATTTGCCCACACGGCTCCCAGAAAGATACCTGTTGCCAGCAGAAAGACGGCAGGTCTTAGCACTTCTCTTCTAAGGATGCTTACCACCAGCAGTATGTAGCTCAGCATGATGGTTCCCACATGAACCACCAGGAAAGGCGAGCGCAAAATAGGAACCAGAGGACTCCTGCAGATAGCAATTACCATGTAAGAAGCCATAGCTATTCCGCAGAAAGTCAGAAGAATTGTGCCCCATTGAACATTGAACATTCTTCTTGCGCTCAAATCGTAAACTCCCTCCCATTTGGGGGAGGGCTGGGGAGAGGGGCCTTTTGACTTTTGACTTCTCGAGATGGAAACCCAAATCATGCTAATGGCCAGAAGGAGGTAGCCGGCGTAGGTGATGGCTGTTCCCCAGGGGTCGTAACTGATGGTAAAGACACTACCGCCCAAATCATCGTCGAAGGAGGTCTGATAGATGCGGAAACCTTTAACTCGGGCAATATTGTTCATCGAGATGGTCGTTTCTTCCTTGCCTTCCCTGGTAGCTATCAGCACATGGCTTACGTAGTCGGCAGGTGTTGTCCCGTCTGCATCGTACAGAATCTGGAATTTCTTGAGGGCCAGATAAAAAGGCATATCCTCTGTCAGTGTATATAGCCCTTGCTCGTTCTTTACCCAATAGGTACGGCAGGTTTCTCCTTCCCGCAAGTGGACCATTCCCTTGTGACTGGTAAGATATGTTGCAAGGGCACCTAAGAGAATAACCAGAAAACTCAGGTGCAACAGCATTACGGACGGTTGCTTCCACATTTTCCTCTTGTACATGAGCCAGCAGCCAGCTAAGGCTAACATAGCCCAAAGGCAGACGAACCACCACGCGCCATATACATGTTGCAAGGCGTAATGGGTGCCGTATCGGTTCTCCAATACAGTTGCAACTGCTATGGCGATAACCAGAAAGATTACCAGAATAAGGGGAAGTTTAGAACTTACGGAATTTTTCATGCTGTCTCTCCTTAACAGCTATGCACTCCATCTCCACAAGCCAGGTGGGACGGCATACAGGAGCTAATGTTATTATAGTGGGGATATGAGGGAAGCGGTCGGCAAACAGGTCCTTTACCACTTCGTAGTCGGCTGTATCTCGCAGATAGACAATAATCTGCATTACATCCTGGAAGTCGGCACCGCCTTCTTTCAGCAATGCCTCCACATTTTCCCACATACGTTTGGTCTGCTGTACGATGTCGCCAACATGCACCACTTCGCCCTTGTTGTTGATGCTGGCAGTTCCAGAGATAAAGATATGGTCTCTGTCGCCGTACTCCACAATGGTTCCACGTTCAAATGTAACGCCGTACTCGTATGTGGGGTTCAGGTGTGTAGGAGCATACAGATAGTGCTGCTGATCGGGTTCCAGACCTGTTATGGCGTATGTTCCCAATTGTACCAATGATTTTGTGTCTGCAGGATTGCCGCCTATTCCTGTGCTGCTGATGTAATGCGTCTTTTCTGTCAGACCTTGCTGGATAAAGTTCTCCCTGCGTGCCTTTACCAGACCGTGATACTGAGTATCCACATCGCGGACAAAGAACCAGGTGCGAATGCAGTTCTCAGCCAGCGTAGCATCGAACTTAGCCAGCAAAGTTTCGTATTCAGTCAGTAAAGCCTCTGTCTGCTGGGCGCTGTCACCTTGGTTGTTACACATTCCCATCTTCCACAGGTGCTGATAGCCGTTGTGCTTGGCTACCACCACGCCTTCTTCCTCTTTCACCTCTACATCGCTTTGCAGATACAGCCAGGCTGCAATCTTGCTACCGTCCAATGGTTGTTGCTGAATCAGGCTGATAGAGATGTTCTTTTCCTGACGCATCAGCGGCTGCTGATTGGTACTGTCAGACAGGAAGTAACGTTTCAGAATATAATGTGCGCCGCAAAATTCGGGTATATTGGGCAGACGGTCTTCTGCCTCGTAGAGCCTGCGGAGTTGGTCGGCAAAAGGTTGCTGCTTGCTATCAACATGCAGCATCACATGCCATTCCGTAACGCCCTCTTTGGGCGTAAACGTGGCTACTTCTGCGGTTACTCCAAGCTCTTCAAATTGTATATTATTATAATTCATGGGTGCAAAGATACGATTAAGTGAGCGTAATACAAAATAAAATCTTTTTATTTTTATTCCAGAACGTGAGTATCTTCGAGACGGAGTCTCAAAATTACAAAATTTTCAATTCTCAACTTTCAATTTTCAACTCTCAATTCTCAATTCTCAATTCTCAATTCTCAATTCCCAACTCCCTAATCCAGTCATCAATAAGCTGTCTGACTTCGTTCAGATTCTCTCTGAACTGATTGCTCAGAATCTCTGTATGGTTGACGTGCAGCAGGTTTTCACCCCCGTCAGCTGCTATCTGGTGCAAGAGTGATTCTTGGGCATTTCCGCTAACCACACGCATCATGCCTTCTTTGCGGGTGCTGGGTATGTTTACCAGATTAGCAAAGGAACGGCCTTCCGTCAGATTCAGGCTGGCAGCTCCATTCCCTCCGTTTCCTCCGTGACACTGTATGCATGCCATATTGAAAAGGCCCAACTGCAAGGCGCCAAACCTGCTCACATCCGTCGGTCCCAGGTCCATGCGGATAGTATCCTTTTGGTTGGCATAATCTTCCAGATTCACACGGGCAAGGGTGATGATGCGTTCGCGCAGTCGGTTTGTAATAGCCAGTTCCACTGTGTTGATGTCATCTCCGATGTTGGAGAGTATCATTTCTACTCTTGTTCCGTCAGGTGTGGTGTTGGGCAAACTGCGTACTACCTGTGCGTAGTTGTCGCCTGTGCTGAATCCTGCCAATGAAATAGAATATTTGCTTTCCCACGTGTCAATACCAGAAAGAACGGCTGTCAGTTTTACCGTATGCCCTTTATCTGTGATGGTGTAAGACTGTTCTTCTATATCACCTGAATCGCAAGAAGCGAACAAGAACATGAAGAGTGAAAGCCCCCTCCAACTCCCCCAAAGGAGGAGAGAATAGTTATGAAATGAGAATTTTATCATCTGTCATTTTGCTTTTTGAATATTGCTTTCTAAATTATGAATTATCATTCGCGGTAGCGGCTCTCCCCTTTGGGGGAGCGGGGAGAGGGGCCTTAGAAGCTGAATTGCAGTTGAACAGAAGCATGATGGGTAGAGATGCCTAAGTCGTCATTATCTCGATCAAGTTGTGTCTTATGACCATACCTTCCGGTAAACTGATACATGGCGGAAAGTTTGATGTGTACCTTGGGTATGTAATAGTTGCATACCACAGCAGGCATATTCAGGAATCCGTCTTTTGTCGTTCCGTTTCGGTCCATAAAGTCATATCGTACACCCAGTTGTACGGTAGGATGGACAAAATATCCCACCTGAGCGTATGCTCCCCAGTAGTTGAATGTCTCATCAATCTTCTGTCGTTTGGTAAAACCTACGTGCATCCAGTAAGTTTCTGCTCCCACATACCACCGGTTCAGCAGCATAGAGAATTCTGCTCCCAGACGGGTGTCATTGGTACTTTCGCTTTCGCTCTCTACATTCAGACCTCCGCTAATGCCAAACAGCATGTGTCTTCCTTTCAACATCTTGGCATTACCCTGTGTAGCAGGCATCTGTCCCCAGGGCATAAAAGTGAGGCGTCCTGCATAGAGCAAGGCAGGAATATGCCAGTCGTCCGAGAATGTTTTGGTTGCTGCGTTTACCGAAGAACCGCTTCCGTTCCACAGACCCACTTCATAGCCTATCAGCCAACTGTCCTGTTTCTTGTTCAGTTTGGCTACGCCATGAAACTCAACGCCTAAATCAAATCCTGTTCCGATGATGGGATTGACAGCGTTCAGGGTGTGAGGCATGATAATGGAAGTGGTAAGCGATGTCGGTAGAATGGGGAACAATGTCTCTCCCAATGTGGTCAGATAGGCGTGTGTGAAAGGAGTCTTAAACTTTCCTACGCGGAAACGGGCAGCAGGATTAATTCTTAAATCCACCCAACCCTGTTGCAGGATGTCTGCCCCCTTGGCTGCCGCATTTACAGAAAGGTTGTAGTCCAGTCTGCCAAATGTCTTACCGGTAAAACCCAGGATGGCATACGGGATAGCAAAGCCTGAATTGGCTACATTGTCCTGATTGTAAGCCTTGTCCAATCCTTCGTCGTCGTAATAGTTAAATTGCCCGCGTGTCTGCAGGAACAGATAAGGTTTAAAGACAAATTTCCCGTTTTTCGACTGAAGCGTGAAACCTCGGTCGTCGGCAATGCCCAATACACCATTCTCCATGTCTATGTTTGGCGCATCCTGTGCCAAAACAAATTGAGAATTGAGAATTGAGAATTGAGAAATTATTAAAAGTAGAAATATTCGTTTCATTGTTAATGTTCAATGTTCAATGTTCAATGTTCAATATTCAATGTTCAATGATTTAAAGTGATTCCAAGAATTTTATGAGGGCCGAGCGGTCATCCTTATGCATTTTCTTGAACAGGTTTTTGGAAGCCTCGCCCTCGCCTCCGTGCCATAGGATGGCTTCTTGCAGGTTTCGGGCTCTTCCATCATGCAGGAAATAGGTGTGAGCGTTTACCTTCTCTTGCAGACCAATACCCCACAAGGGTGTGGTGCGCCATTCGTTTCCTCTGGCCAGACCACTCACATAGTTGTCGTTCAGTCCTACGCCCATAATTTCAGAACCCATGTCGTGCAACAGGAAGTCGCTGTAGGGGTGAATCGTCTGATTGCCCAACCAGGGAAGCTCTGTTCCGTTCAGTAGCGTAGCACCTCGCGGCTTTGTATGCAAGGTGGTTACGTGGCATAAGTGACATTTGGCTTCAAAGAACATCTGCTCTCCTTTTTCTATCAGCTGGCGTTCCGAGATACGGTTACCCTTGTAGGTGACCTGTGTCGTTGCACTTCCCAGACGGCGGGCAGGAACGCCCAATCCGTGCAAGTAATAATCTACATCTTCCATATCTTCGGTCGAGATGTCCAACTTGTCGTACAGCAGCCCCATCATAGAGCCTTGTTGCATCTGCATCTGGCCCTCGCAAATTTCCTCCGGATAACGGCTGTTTGTTACACCCATATCGCTGGAAAAGCCCAATTCAACGGTTAAATCGGCATGTTGAGCCTTATTGCCCGATAGGCCCAGACGTAACTTGCCTCGCTCTGTGATGTAGTTGCATCGTCCGGATATCCCGTATTCCGGATAATTGGATCTTTGTGCCAATGCTTCTATCTCGTTGGGGTCAAGGGCCATCATCTGTCCCATACCTACGTGTCGGAGCGGAATTCTCACGGTGCAGAAGAGATCTTCGGGGCGAATGGGCTCGTCTGTATCTCTGTATGTAGGCTTATACCAGTCGGTAATCGTATATTCGGGATAAACCAGTTCGTACGGTTCTCCGTCAGGGAATTGGAACTGCTGACTGTGCCAACGGCATTCCAGTTTTCCTTCAGCTGTTACGCCCATAATATTCTGATCGTGTATAACACGACCATAATCCTGGAAGAATGCTCCGTTCTTGCGGGTCACATAGACCAGCATCGACGAAAATCCGTAGGCTCCACTGCCATAGACAGGCGTCCCGTCTGGGTCCTGACCGTTCTGAGTCCACAGGCCCGGTTTGGTCCTGCCGGCATTACGGTGACACGAACCGCACGAATAGCCTGCATAAACGGGACCTAAACCGGATCCCGAATTCAGCGGATTGTCGTAGAGGCGGTCGCCATGTGTAAAACGCTTTTCGTTGGCAGGAATACTGGCAACCCAGTTAGCGTCAGTGTCGTAAGCATAGCTGGAGTTCTTAAAGACCGTAGAGGTGCCTGCAGAAAGCACAAAACCTTCTGGCACCTCGATGTCTCGGATGTCATTCACCTCTAAACCATCATTCTCACAACTCCATAGAGCTGTGAGAACGACGGCTAATAATAGCCTAATTATATATTTCATTTAACTTTCTGGAGTTATAGATTGAAGTTAAAATGGAAGTTAAGCCTGCAAACAGGCTGGACGATAGTTTTTACACATGTATTGGTATTGTCCCTTTTAACTCCCTTGAGCGAAGTGAATTAACTTCCCCTTTAACTTCCATTTTAATTTAACTTCCGTTTTAACTTCCGCTTTAACTTCTTTATCCTAGTATGTGCGAGCCTTACCGTCTTTGAACAGCAGGAACTCCAATGTGTGGAATCCGCGTACGTTCTGAACAGCTTCTATATCTTCGTTTTCTTCGTCGTACTCACCTTCCCATTTTATCAGTTCCTCGATTTTCCCGCTCTCCATAACGCCTTTTATGGCATCTACGTCCAAAGGCCAAGAGTCCATGTTGGGGTCAAGGCCCAGGTCGGCAACAGGACCAAACAGGAAGGCCTCGCTGGTTTCCCAAGGTTCACGGGCCTCAATCCACAGGTCTGCAGCTCTCTTGAAGTTGGCGCTTGAAGGCTGGTTGCTCAACACAACGATAGACTGACGCAATGCATTGGTCTTAGTAACCAAATCTGCATAGGTGGGAAGTACTACCTGATCAACGTATGTGCTTACAATTTCCTCCATTTCATCGTCATCTGCATGCTGACTGATAAAACTTGTCAGGTCTTTTTCCAATACATTCACCAAAGCGGCACAAGCTTCCTGAGCAACCAAGACGCTGGGACTGCCAATGTGACTGCGGAAAGGAGCAGCCATACTCTTGATAGAGTTGTAGGCAGCTTCGATCTTACCCTTTACGGAAGCGTACAGTGTGGCATTTTGTGCTTTGGTGAAGGCAGCCAGTGAGTGAACGGCTTCCTGATTGTTGCGAGTTCCGTTGAAAGCATTGCGAATGCTGACGATATTGTTGGAATAGTCATCGATAGAGTGCCAACTGTACCAAGACTCTACAGCATATACTGCCTCTGTGTATTTCTTGGCTTCCCAAAGATCGCGAGGCTCACCAATCTTGGCGGTGCCAACCTCTCCGGCGATGTCTATACACCCGTCAACTATCTGTTGTACGCAGGCGGCAGCGCTCTGGTACTCACCTCCAAAGGTTTTGAAGGTCTGTGCATAGGGCTCACCTCCGTTGTAGCTAACGCTCCATGCTTTATTCAGGTCGTTAGCATCCTTTGCCAGCAGATTAGCTACGGCAGTAGCGTACTGTGTCCAGGTGCCGATGTTCTGAGATGTAACATCGATGTTGTTTTCCTGGATGGTCACATCGGCGGTTCCTTCTGGAATTGTATTGCCGTTGCCGTTGTTGTTGTCGTTGTTGTTGTCGTCTTTGTTACAAGCTGTAAAGCTCATACTCATAGCCATAAGGCCAATCAAAAATAGTTGTTTTTTCATTTCTTTGTATGTTTTAATTCATAATTTAGTTGTTCCCGTTATCGTTCCCGTTTTAATTCTTAATTTTCCACTTATTGTCTGTTAGGAACCATCCAACGAAGGCTACGCCCAGGGCAAATTCGTTTTCCGATTTGTACTTCCCGTTACCGATACGGCGGTTGGTATAATCGGCCTTTATCACCAGATAGGGCAGAGGACGGTAGTTCAGACCTGCAACCCACATCTGGGTCTTCAGCCTGTCGTCGGCAGCTTTCAGGTTGTTGGCATCCACAATCACCTTCTCCTGTGGGTTGTAATATTCGTAGCGGAAGAACGGAACGAAATCAAGGTATTTCGGATTCTTCATGAAGGCCTTCAGGTTCAGACCTGCCTCCACACCATAGCTTACGCCGCGTTGTGCAATTGGAGCCAGACGGCTGTAAGGCGATTTGCTGCTCAGTTTATTGTTCTTTGCAGTTAACAGAGAGCTGTTGCCTACGTTTCCACCCAACAGGTTTCCACGAACGGTAAAATAACGGTGCCGGTACTGAGCATCTACCGACCAGATGGTTACAGGAACCTTAAAGGTATAGGTTTGAGGCTTATCGCTATTGGCAGCTGCATTGTTAATGTAATAGACCGAGGCACCTAACCGAAGACCGGGAACACCTCTATAATTAATGCGGGCGATGTAAGCAGGCGATGTGAAGTTATCTACCTCGAAGAATCCTTGCTTTCCCCCAGCTACCCATGTGTTACGGTCGAATCCGTTAGCATTAAGGCCTGCTACTATCATAGCCTGATAATCGAATGAGGCCCATTTTTTGCCGAATTCACCGAGAAAACTGATACCTGTTTCGTGCCAAGTACTGGGTAAAAGAGTTGTCTCACCTTCAGGACGAACCGTCCCGAAGAAGTTGACAGGTTCGTGGTGCGTATTGGTCAGTCCGACGGGGATAATCTGATGTCCTGCACGAACCATAAAATGATTATTCAGCCGGTAGGTTATATGGAATTGCTCCAAGGCCACTTCGCCGCCTTTCTCTACTTCTGTCTCGTATTCACCGTTCTCGGTGTTCTCAATCTCATAGGCATTGCCTGTACCACCAGCTTCAAATTCAACTTCTACGCCCAAGTTCCAATGTTTATTGAACTTATAGTCGCCTGCTAATACAAAACGGGGGATAGAAATGGTGTTACGCTTAAAGTCGCTGTTACCCTGAGACGTTCCGTTAAACCGATTGATACCATAGTTCTTGAACTGAGCCAGAATCTCACCATAGCCGCCAACACGATAACGCCCATAGCTATCCATTTCGGTAGAATCGTTATTCCACTGGGCGTAGGCGACGCCAATTGAGAATTGAAAATTGAGAATTGAGAATTGACAGACACCAATTATTAATAATAATGTAAGTAGTAACCTTTTCATCATACAAACGGGTTTTGTTTTCCGGCGGCAAAGGTACGGCGTATTGTGAAGTCTCGCAATACACAAATTCTATGAAATTGCAAGCCTGACCGAAGTACTCTCATACTCGTTTTTGATGAAAAGGGAATCTCTTCTGTAATAGGTTGATGCGAGATTAGGAGAGGTGAAGACAGTTTTTTCCGGTATTATTTTGTCAGTTCACATTATATAATTATATTTGCACCATGAGACGATGGATTATTTTGAGTATGGTGGCTTGTGTGGCGTGCTTTGCATTGACGGGCTGCGACAAGCTGGATGACAGCGATGGCGAAATCATGAACGAGATATTGCCAGGCAAGTGGTCGTTCTCCTACATATTCAAGGATGATGCCGACCCCGGGCTGGAGTTTGAGTACAAGTTTGTGCTGTTCAACGAGGACGGAACATGTGCCCTGACCTATGATGATGGTGCGCTGAACGGCACTTATCAGGCAACAAGTTC
>JAEEGF010140011.1_pt1 | contig 13681 bp, 10 predicted proteins | sample 9134171 | NCBI WGS metagenome assembly JAEEGF01 (sample SAMN16246542, study PRJNA631951) | gut metagenome | biome: gut microbiome; feature: rumen; material: AP-attached | host: Bos | place: Iran: Karaj | collected 2018-10
AAGGATGTCGTCGAACGAATCATCCGTAGAGCAGGCAGCCAACATGTTGGCCACCATCAGCATAAGCATATAACCGTACTTCTTCATAGTCTGAAACCTTTTCAAATATGATTAATCTCGTTATTCTGTTTGCATTCATTGATGTCAGGAGAGTCACCCGCCTCCATTTTCGATGCTGCAAAGGTAGTATAGCGGCAGCAAAGACCCAAAAACGTTCAATAAACGCCTGCAATTATTCAGCGAACGAGAACGCATCGCCCGCGTAGTTTTTGATGGACAGAAATGATGATAATTATTATAATTCCTGATGCGCCACATTTCGTTCAAAGATAAAGAAACGAATTATCCTAATTGCTCTTAATTTCTATCACGAATTGTTCTTAATGATTTCTTCTGCGCAGAAAGAGAATTAAAGATAATTCGTGATAGAAATTAGGATCAATTAGGATAATTCGTTTCTCTTCTCATTTCTTTCAATAGAAACAAGTTGCTCCTTTCAGCTCTCTTTCAGCCGTGCAGGCCGAAGAGACGCAGGCGCGTCAGCCGTTCTGCATGAGGAATCGCTCGGCCTCGAGTGCGGCCTTGCAGCCTGTTCCGGCGGCGACGATGGCCTGACGGTAGACGGGATCGCACACATCGCCTGCGGCAAAGACGCCGGGCAGGGTGGTCTGCTGCGTGTTGCCGACGGTGCGGATGTAGCCGATCTCGTCGGTCTCTATCCAGGACTTGAACACGTCGCTGTTGGGCTTGTGGCCGATGGCGAGGAAGAATCCGTCGATGGGCACGTCGTAGTGCTGCTCGTCGGCCTCACCCTTGCGCTTCACCACATGCATGCCCTGCACGCCGTCTTCGCCGTAGAGTCCGGTGGCATTGTGCTCGAAGAGAATCTCGATGTTCTCGGCCTGGCGCACGCGGTCCTGCATCACCTGCGAGGCGCGTAGGAAAGGCTTGCGCACCACGAGGTACACCTTCTTGGCGAGTCCCGACAGATAGAGCGCGTCTTCGCAGGCGGTGTCGCCGCCGCCCACGACGGCCACGGTGCGCTTGCGGTAGAAGAAACCGTCGCAGGTGGCACAGGCAGAGACGCCCTGTCCGCGGTATTTCTCCTCGTCGTCGAGTCCCAGGTACTTGGCGGAAGCGCCTGTGGCGATGATGACGGCGTCGGTCTCGATAAGGTCTTGCTCATCGATGGTGAGCACGTAGGGCCGCTTGGAGAAGTCCACCTTGGTGACGATGCCGCTGCGGAGGTCGGCACCGAATCGCTCGGCCTGCTCTCTGAGGTCCATCATCATCTGGTTTCCGTCGACGCCTTGCGGATAGCCGGGGAAGTTTTCCACCTCGGTGGTCTGGGTGAGCTGTCCGCCCATCTGCGGCCCTTCAAAAAGAATGGGTGCGAGGTTGGCGCGCCCGGCGTAGATGGCGGCGGTGTAGCCGGCAGGGCCGCTGCCAATGATAACGAGTCTGGTCTTCTCCATCTTATTCGTTGAGCAGCTGCTCTATTTGCTTGGCAATGTTCTCAATCTTCTCGGTGGGCTCAAAGCGAGCGACGACCAGTCCGCGCTTGTTGACGAGGAACTTGGTGAAGTTCCACTTGATGTCGGGCTTGTCCTTGTATTCGGGATCGGCCTTTGCGAGCATGTCGTCGAGTATGTGTGCGATGGGATGTTCCATGTCCCATCCGGCAAATCCCTTCTGTTCCTGCAGGTATTTGAACAGCGGGTCGGCATCGGGACCGTTGACCTTCACCTTCTTGAAACGGGGGAAGTCGGTGCCATAGTTCAGCTTGCAGAACTCGTGTATGCTCTCGTCGGTGCCTGGAGCCTGCTGTCCGAACTGGTTGCAGGGGAAATCGAGCACGACGAAGCCCTCGCCGCGATACTGGTTGTAGAGCTTCTCGAGCTCCTCGTATTGCGGAGTGAAACCACACCTGGTGGCGGTGTTGACGATGAGGAGCACCTCGTTGGCATACTCTTTGAGCGACACTTCCTTACCTTTACGGTCTTTGACGGTGAAATCGTAGATGGTTTTCATTTGCTTGATATATAAATGTGTTATGATAATAATTCTTTTGGGCAAAGATACGAATAATTACTGAAAAACATACATTTTGAAGGATTAAAAAAACGAAAACAGAGAATTATTTGGCTCTTGTGCATATTTATCGAAGATTCTTCGGGCTTGAGCAAAGCGAAAAAAACGCTGTGCCTATGAGTCTCTGTGTTCAGTCTTCTGCTCAGAAGGGAGAAATCCGCGCAGGTTTAGGGAATCCCCTATTCACAAATAGGGTTGTAATATTTGGTGAATACGAAGAAAAACCTTACCTTTGCATCAGAAACATTACAAACCCTTTAATATTTACGATTATGAAAAAGTTTACTTCCATACTGACAATGGTGCTCCTGGCAGCACTTCCCATGGTGTTCACCTCTTGTGAGGAAGACGACGACGACATCGCTTACCGCCTCGACGGTGTTTGGTATGGCACCGTGGCAAGCGACTACTTCTACGGACGCTATGGCTACGAGACACAGTACCAGGATGTGATGATAGAGTTCTTCAGCGACCCCTACGAGTATGCCAGTGGCCTCGGATATGAGGTTGACTTTGGCCACGGTGGCTATTATTCCGAAAAAGTGCGCTTCCGCTACACGGTGAGAAACGGAGTCATCTACATGGACTACAGCGACGGTACGAGCGTGGCCATCCACAACTACCGCCTCTACAGCAACGAGTTCGTGGGCGAGTTCCACGACTACGAATCGGGTGCGTATCTGGCTTCGTTCGAGCTCTATCGCGACGGCTACGACTGGGAAGGACGCTACCGCTACTACTCGAAGACGCACGCCGCCACCGAGTGGCCCGAACTGGAACCCGACACCACGCAGACAAAGTGAGGACTGACGGTGACTGACTGGCGGGAAACACGCGAGTCGGTGACACGATAAGAACAAAAAAAGACTTCCTGCAACAGCTTCTGGTTGCGGGAAGTCTTTTTTTCTCTCGCCGAGTTAGCTGAGTCACGCCGAGTTATTCTCTTGTATGATAAAAGACCTCTGCGAAACTCGGCCAACTCTGCGTGCTATATCTCTCGCCGAGTTAGCTGAGTCTCGCTGAGTTATTCTCTTGTTTGCTAAAAGCCCTCTGCGAAACTCAGCTAACTCTGCGTGAGCAATAATCTCGCGGAGTTAGCCGGGTTACGCCGAGTTATTCTCTTGTATGATATAAAAACCTCTGCGAGACTCGGCTAACTCTTCGTGAGCAATATTCCCGCGGAGTGAGCCAAGTCTCGCAGAGTGTTCATTCGCATCAAGCAAGCCCTCTGCGTGGGTTCGCTTACTGGAGTGCACGGAATTGCTTCAGCACATCGCACTTGCTGATGTAGCGTGCTACGCGGCTGGAGTTCTTCTTAGCAAACTGGTCGAGCTGAGCAAGGGCAGCATAGCGGCGGCTCTTCGGCAGCGGCTTGTAGGTTTCTGTCATATACTCGTACTCTGCCCAGTCGTCTACGGGGATGTAGGCCAGCGCATAGATGGACTCCTGCTGCATGTTGAAGTCGGTGCTCTTGCTGGTCATCTGCAGGTATTTGATAGCCTCCTCAACGAGGTCGTAGCGTCCTTCCTCCAGGTCGTTGTCGAGCGGGCAGTTGCGACTTCCATACTGTCCGAGGAACCAGCAGTCGCCCTTGTGCGAGCCCTGGAACAACACGGTGGCCAGCTTATAGGCAGTCTGCAGCCGCTTTTCGCCACTCTGCAGGGGGAGCACGTCGCGCAGCTGAAGGACTTCGCGGCAGAAGTCTATCTTCTTGTTCGTTGTGATGCGGGCCTGATAGTCGTCGTCGGCGCTGTATTCATCAGTGGTTCGCTGGTTCACAATCCATGCGGGCTTCGTGAAGTCGCGGTTTTCCATGTACCATGCGATGTTCTGATGGGCGATGAAATCGTGGCTGACCTTCTCCAGATAGCTGATGGCCTCGGAGAACTTCCCCTGTGCGAGCAGGCGTGTTCCGATGAGGTCGTTGAAGTAGTTGGCGTTGCGATAGGTGTGGCTCTTCACATAGCTCTCGAAGCTGTTGCTGGTCTGGTTGCTGGAGATGAAGTCGAAATAGCCCTTCAGCTGATCCACGGAGAGCTTTTCGAGCTCATAGAAATACTCGGTGCTGTAGCCAGCGGGAATAATCTCCTTCGACTTCCTGTCTTCGTACCAGTAGCCGTGATAGGTGCCGGCGTCTGCCATGGCGAACATGGCAACAGCCATGTTGTCCTGTCCTTCGCGCTTGTAACGGTTGTAGAGTGTCTGGGTGAAGACGCGGTCTTTCACGTTGTTGTAGTAGCAGTCGTCTTCGCCCTGCTGATCAATCTTCGTGTCGAGCCACTGCAGTTCCCTCACCAGCATGTCGGGCAGCTGGGCGCTGCCCACGGCGCCGTTGGCGGCAACGAGCAGTCTGATGCAGCGTGCGTTGTCGTGCATGCGGTCGGTACCGGCGAGCGAGATGGCAGCCTCGGCGTCGGACAGTGCCTTGGTGTCGTTCTTGAGCAGATGGTGGAGCATGGCGGTGGCGCTTTTCCAGAGAGCCGGTTCACGGGTCTGGCCAGAGCTGACCAGCTGGTCGGCAAAGGCGATGAACTGCTTTACCTCCTGCGTGGCAACAAGGCGGGTGCCCATTTCTTTCAAGAACTCGAGGTCGGCATTCTCTCCGTAGTCTAATGTTTCCTGGGCGTCGTTGACGAAGCTCTGCACCAGATAGCGCAGCGTTGGCGCGTTGGGATTCTCTTTGGCGATGGTCTGGATGCCTGCTATGTCGCGGAACTTGTGCACACTCCATCGAAGACTCTCCACGTCGCCCTGTTCTGCATAGATGTCCCACGCCTGCTGGCGCTGGCCGGTGTTCAGCAGTGCGTTGGCGTAGATGTTGCGCATCTTCTCGCGGAACGGACTGGCGGCCATCTTGCTGCCGGTGTTCTGCCAGAGCTTCTTGTTGACATCGTAGCGGCCCAACACCATGTTGGCGCGCATGGACAGCAACAGATACTGAGCACGGAGACGCGTTCCCTTGTAGGTGTCGGCACTTGAGGCCAGTCTGGTGAGTATCTGTCGGCGCTCGTTCAGCTGTTGCTCGGTGGGATAGGTCCACGTGTCGCGCAGCTGTTCGCATATCTTGAGGTATTCGTTGAGCTTGTCAAGATAGGTAGACATTTCGCTGTCGCCCTTCTTGTCAGCCGCCTCTTTGATGCGATTGTAACTGAACCAGAAGTAGTCGTCTCGGTTGTTGGAGTAGTCTCTCCAGAACTGCTCCATCTGCTTCTCATAGGCGGGTGTGCCTCCATAGTGGGGATACATGCTGAACATGTACCAGTTGTGGGTGACGTATTCTCCACCACAGGCCATCGCCTTCGTAGCTAAGATCAGGGCAATGGCACTAATCAGAAAACATTTTTTCATAGTCTTGGGGTTTGTAACGTTGAATATTTGGGTTTGTAAGGTCAAACAAGATGATCTCGTTGTTGGCATCGGGCCGCTTGCGGCTTACGGCGCTGCGTGCCTGCATGATGTCGGTGAGGTCGGGCTGTCGGACAACGATGGTGTCGGTGCTGAGCACGGGCAGCTCGCCTTCGTAGTGCTGTATGCCCACATAGCGTCCATGCCGGAACACGATGTCCCACCGATAGAGCGGGTAGGCCGTGGCAAGAGGCAGTTTGTAGGAGGCAAGCTGCGGCAGGTAGGGCAGGGCGGTCTTTACGTCGAGAATGGGCTTCTCGCAGTTCAGGTCGGTGTGGTCGCCGGTGTTGTACATCATCAGCACGCCGCTGTCGGCCGGTGGCACGGGGTGGGAAAGCTGGTGTAGGCGGATGGTGACGCTCAGCTTCAGTCCCTTGGCGTGTAGCATCTGCCGCAGCTCTTCGAGGAAAGCGTAGTAGGCCTTTCGCGTCTGCCGCGTCCAGTCGCAGTCAATCTGAATCTCGCCCACGCGGTCGATGTGGTGGGTTTCGTTCATCTGCAGGATGCGGGTCAGCAGCTTGTCGGCCAGTCCCTCGGTGGAGCGGCGCATGCAGTCGTTGACGATGAAGATGGTGGGAATGATGTCTGCGCCTTCGGGCATGGCGCTTTGAAAGCGGATGGTGGCGTTGGGCATGGGCTCGCCCTGATTGTTGAGCACCACGTCGAAATAGCGCACGTAGAGGCGGCTCACCCGATGGCTGTTGAGAAAGTGCTGTTTGGTGGAGTCGAGCTTGAAGACGGTGCTCCAGTAATACATGGAGCGCACGCTGCCCGTCTTGTTCGCAGACGGCGAACAGGCGCAGGCCAGTAGCAAGCAGATGGCCCATAGGAGAGTCTTTGTCTTCATAGCTTTGATGGTATGATGTGTTATTATTTCAGTCCCCACGCATTGACGGCGAGGCTGCGTTCGGCTTTTGCCTCCACATCGTCGGGCAGGTTGCAGAAGAAATCGATGCCTGTGCGCTCTTCCAGCTCGTCGATGCTGATGGCGTAGTCTGCCAGACTGGCGTTGGCTGGAATGTCCTTGTTGCTGTGCTCAAACCAGAAGGCGAGGGCACGATAGCCGATGCTGTTCTTGAGCAAGACGGCCGCAAAGAAGTACTTCGGAACGATGAGCTTGCCTCCGATGCGCGTCATGACGCCGCTCACGGTCTGACCGTTCAGTGTGACGTCGTCGATGGTGCCGCCCTTGCAAACGTACAGTGTATCGGTGCCGTTGCGCGGTGCCCACGAGCGCACTTTGTTCTCCATGGCCAGCCAGAGGCTCATTCCGGTGTAGTTGTTGTCGCTGCCGTTGAACTTCTTGATTTGCGGCTGCATGTTCGTCAGGAAGAACGTCTGGTAGTTGGACTCCTTGGTGTTCAGGCGGTCGGCCGACGGACAGATGTGCCCATGGTCGAATCCCGAGCCGGAGAAGTAGTCGCTCACCGTATAATCTTCTGACGGACGGTCGAGGTAATAGTTTAATGGCAGGTCGGGGTCGAGCGGATATTGTGGGAAGCCATAGTAGCGCGACACGTTGCGGCCTGTGGCGGGGTCCTTGCCCGAGAGGTGCTTTGAGAGCAAGGTATAGCACGACCACCGCTGCGATTTGAGGACATAGTCCCATTCCACGCAGTAGTTCACTTCGCCCCTGTCGCGGTGTACGATGAGCACGCTGTTGCTTTTTTTCAGGTGCGGAAACTCCAGCCTTCCGGCATCGGGGTAGCGGACAATGTCGTTTTTGTTGGCATTGGCATTAGCCGAAGACGTTTCTTCGTCGTCGCTGCTACAGGCCTGGAAGAGCAGCGGCATGGCCAGAATGAAGATGAATAGTCTGAGTGGTTTCATAGGTGAAAGGGCGGGGTCGTTTGGTGTGAAACAAGAAATGCGCCGCGTGTATATGCAACTACACGCCGACGCACTTCTGTAGAGTTACGTTGCTGTTATATATATAAAGGTATATATATTACTTCTTGGTACTCTTAGCATAGCGGCTCATGAAGCGGTCAACGCGACCTGCAGTGTCCACAAGCTTGCTCTTACCTGTGTAGAACGGGTGCGAGCTGCTAGAGATTTCCACTTTTACCACGGGGTAAGTTTCGCCTTCAAATTCTACTGTCTCTGTTGTCTTGCATGTAGAACGTGTAAGGAACATATCGCCGTTGGACATGTCACGGAACACGACGGGGCGATAGTTTTCAGGATGAATACCTTTTTTCATTTGTTGTCTTAAAAATATAATGTTAATACTATTCCACTTTTATTCGGGCTGCAAAGTTACGAAGTTTTTCGCATCCCGCCAAATATTTCGCCCACATTTTTGCTTTTTACGCCCAAATGCAGTGCGTTGCAGTGTGGTTAGGTGCGGAAAAGCAGTGCGGCCTCCCTGTTTCCTTCGTTTCCCATAACTGAAAAACCCACAGACCATAGCCGTTGTCAGCGGCTACAATCTGCGGATTTTTACTTGGTGATACTATAAAAACTGTGTGTTGCTGCTATTACTTCACGTAATAAATGTTGTGGATTATTCTGCGTAGGTGATGACCATTGTCACGATGCGGAGCTGTGTGCCAGCCTTTGCTTCGGTGTGATCGTTGCAGATAAACAGGGTGCTGTTAGAGAATCCGCTGAATGTTACCTGCGTGTCACTGTCCTTCGATGTGGTCACTCTCTTGCCTCCGGCTTCGCCATACATCATGTCGTTACCGTTGTAGACCGTACCGCTTTGCGGGTTGGCACAAGTAATAACCACCTTTGTAATGGCCTTGCTGGCCTTGATAGTCAGCGTGTTCTTGGCATAAACACGTATGGCGCTTCCCGAAGTGTAGTACTTTGGCGTATTGGATGTGTTCTCGCCGCCGGCAAAGGTCAGCGTGGTGCCGTCGCTCAGCGTCAGCGTTCCAGCATCCTCGGCATTGCTCAGCCCGAAGGAGGACATCGATACAGTGATGGAATTACCGCTAACTTCACCGCCGCCACCGGGATTGTCGCCGCCACCTTCTCCTGGTGTCAGCTTAACAATGTAGTTGCCTTGTGCAAACTCAGGCGTGTTGCCTCTATAGTTGAGGAGCTTACCCTTCAGGAGAACCTTGTCGCCCACCTTGATTTGGTCGTTGGAGGTGAAATTCTCGTTGTTAAGATACTTGCCACGATAGATGTAGAACTCGTTATTGGCCTTGCCGTCTTCCGAGATGTAATAGGTACCATTACCATAGTTGGTGTTGATCTCCTTGATGGTGGAAATGATGCCTTCCACATACACCTCTCCACTCTCTCCGTCAGCTGGCAGCGCATTTGCAGCATTGATAGCACCGGCGGGATTGTAGGGATTGGCTTCTGTTCCGTCTCCCTTGGCTTCGGGAGCAGGTGGTGTGTCACCGCCACCGCCGCCACCTTCGGTCGTGCCGTTGAGCGAGTAGAGGTAACCGGTGTTCTGCACGGTTTCAGGCGTGTTGCCCTTGTAGTTCACAACCTTGCCGCAAACAATGACGTCGTCGCCTTCTTTGATGGTGGTTCCAGAAGTGTATTTCTTATTGCCTAGGTAGAGAATGCGATAGGCGGTGAACTCGGCATCGTAGCCCTCGTCGACCATGGTGAACGTGGCGTTGCCGAACTGTGTGCCAAACTGCTCCTTCACTTCCTTCACCTTGCCTTTGATGTATACCTGCTCGGGCGATTCTTTGTCGGCTCCCAGCGTGTTGATGTAGGCCAGAACGCCGGCCACATTGTACGGATCGGTCTGTGTGCCAGTACCCTTTGGTTCGGCGTTGGTGGTCTCCTTGGGCTTCACGGTCTTGTCGTTGATGGTCACGATGAAGGCCTTTCCCTGAGCTGTTTCGGGGGTGTTGCCGCCGTAGTTCATTACGCGACCGCAGACGACCACCTTGTCACCTTCGACCACGTTGACGTCTTCAGTATTGGAATATTTCTTGTTGCCGAAGTAGAGGCCACGGAAGAATGTGAACGAGTTGGTACCCTCGTCGTCGTCGCTCATGGTGAATGTGGCGTTGCCATACTGTGTGGAGAACGACTCCTTGACAGAGAGCACGACACCCTTCACGTAGACATCCTTGTCAGACTCCACGCCAGGCTCCAGTCCGTCGATGTATTTCAGCACAGCCGACACGTTGAACGGGTTTTCAAAGGTGCCGTCGCCCTCGGGCGGAATCGACGTGTCAGTTTCGTTTTCCTGGTAGTCGAGCGGGTTGTTGAAAGGCATAGGCACATCCTCGCATGCCGTGAATGTGCACAAGGCGATGGCAGTTGCCATCAGCATGTTGAATATCTTTTTCATAATCGTTGTTGTTTTCTGGGTTATTGTTCGTACTCTTTGACGTCGGATTCCTCACGAATGAGAATCTGCCACGTGTTGTTATAGCGTGTGAAGATGCCCGTAATGTCGACCGTTCCTGTGGGCAATGGCTTGTTGGCAAAGTCGGCATAGGTGCTGGTGCGCACCACGAGGGCGTTCGAAGAGATGTTCTGCAGCGAGCGGTTCACGCAGTTGGCGGCGTCCTTTTCCTTTTCATTGGCAAAGACGCGCTTGCCGTTGGCACCCTGGAATCTGGCGCCTTTGATGGTCATCAGTCGGCCGCAGTTTTCGTCGATATAGTTGGAGTTGCCCAGCTTCGACACGTCGAACTCTATCGGCTCGATGCCCTTCATGCCGAGCAGTTTGTAATGCTGCTGCCACAAGACGCGCGGCATGCGGCTCACGTAGGTGCGCTCGTTCTTGTTCGTATAGGGGGTGCCAATCTCGGGTTGCAGTCCGTAGGAGCCGATGAACAATCCCTCGAGCTCAACGAGAATCTCGCGGCCCACCTGCAGTTGTCCAAACAGTCCGCCCTGAGAGATGCAGATGATGATGGAACCTGTGCCGTCCTCCAGGCCTATCTGGTTGTAGATGTTGCCCTGGATGTCGTTGCCCGTCACCACGCCCTTTATCTGTGTGGGCTCGGTGAACTGCACGTAGCCACCGTTTTTGATGACGCTGGCATACTTGCTTTTCAGCTGGGCAATGGTCACCAGATTGGTCTCTGTGACACTTGCGTTACCAAATTCTGTGCCGTCGGGTTCTGGAATATCCCAGTCGCCATCCATGCACGAGGTGAGCAGGCATACGGCCAGCAGCGACATAATATAATAATGTATGTGTCTCATAATGCTTCTTTTAGAATTTGTATGCGATGTTCAACATTCCGTTAATTCCGTAGGCATAGAACTTTTTCGGGTTCAGTGAGAAGCGGTAGGCGCGGATATTGCCGCTGGCAGTGTAGTCGCTGCGGCTCTGTTCGTAGCCTCCGGTAACGATCTTCTGGTTATTCAGCAGGTTGGTGAGCGAGAGGTTGATGCTCATCTGGCGTCCGTGGCGCAGGCGCAGACTGCGGCCGATGCTCGCGTCGAGCATGAATCCGCCGTGGCCTTCCTGCTGCTTCAGGGCGCTGGCCAAGACGTTACCATCGTTGTCGAACACCATCTCGCCCGCATTCTGGCGGTTTTTCAGCGTCGACTCATAGCGGAACGACGGCGAGTAGCTCAGGTATATACGGTCGTAGTAGTTGCAGTTCAGGTCGATGAACCATCCACCTTTGTGGTAGCTCAGAATGACGCTTGCGGCGGTCAAAGGCGTCCCCGACTCGCGCATATCTTTGCAGAGAACCTTCTCGGGTTTGTGGTCGTTGTTGTCATTGTAGGTGCCAGTGGTGGAGCTCATGTACCACACCTGTGCGTCGTTGGTGTACTTAGCTTCGCTGATGGTACCGATGGCTTTCAGGCTGATGGCGCTCGTAATGGGCACGGTAAGTCCCCATTCCACGCCGTAGAAGGCCTTGTTGATGCCTGTCATCGACACGTATGAGAAGGAGTTGATGTCGTCATAGTAGAAGTTCTGCCATTCCGTTTCGTCCTTCACGCTGCTGTAGTAGGCGTTGATGTTTGCCTTCAGCCAAGAGGTTCGCAACTGGTAGCCCACCTCGGCGCTGAACACCTTTTCGTTCTTCAGGTCGAGCACGAAGTCGTTGTTCACCTGCGGCGACACGAAGGCCGTTCTGGCCTGCGGTGCGCGCCATTCGTAGCCCACGCCGAGCGAAACCGAGTTGCCCAGTCCGAGCGTATAGCTCATGCCGGCCTTGCCGCCTCCGTCGAGGAAGTGGGCCGTGCGGCTCTTTCCGTAGGAGTTGTCGGCAGCCATGCCGTTGCGCATCTTGCCGTCGCGGGCCATCTGCGTGCCACCCACGCGGCCGCTCACAAACGAGTGGAGGTTGCCCTTGTCATACTTGTAGGTCGTCCAGAAGTTGGCCTTGTCCACCAGGATGTTGAAGTCGAAGGCGAAGCGGTCGCCTTTTCCCACGAAGCCGTTGGGGTTGTTCATGTCGTATTGCACACGTGGGTCGTCAGCGGCATAGGTTCCCAGGGCATAGGTGTTGACGTTGTGGAACGAGGAGGCACCCAGCATGTCGTCCATGGTCACGTAGTGCATGTTCTTGTTCGTCGACATGTTGATGCCCATGTTGAGCGCGGCGAAGCGGCTCATTTCCATGCGCAGGGCCGATGCCAGCGTCACGGTGAGGTTGTCCTGGTGGTTGCGCTCAATGTAGTAGATGGCGTCCTGCCCGGTCATGCTTGCCTGATGGTTGGCAAAGTATAGCTGGTCGAAGTTGATCTGACGGTTGGCCTTGGCTCCCGAGAAGAAGATGCGTGCGCGCTCAAAGTCGGCAATGGCCTGGTTGGTGCGGTTGGCATGGTCGTTCTCATCCCACACGTCGAAGTAGCTCGACGGCATGTTCTTCCAGTAGTCGGGGTGCGGATTGTCGGCATTGTTGTAGTCGAGCTTGGTGCGCGAATACATGCCGTAGCGCCCAGTGAGCGTCGTGGTCAGGCGTGTCTTGTCGTTGATGAGCCAGTCCCATGTGGAGAGCAGGGTGGGCGAGAAGTCCGTCACTACGCGCGAGCTGCGCTTCTTTCCCTGCTGGTATCCCCAGTAGGGGTTGTAGTAGCGGTCGTTGGCCAGCCAGTAGGTCTCGTCTGTTCCGGCTCCCTGTGTGGCGCGCTCGGTGGGGTTACCCCATGTGACCACCGAGAGGCGGTGGTTGTCGTTGATGATCTTCTCGGCGCCGAGGAAGTAGGAGAGTGAGTTGTAGAACGTGCCTTCCACGTATCCCTCGTTGGCCCATCTATAGGTGACGTTGGCCGAGAAGGCCCATCCGCTGGCCAGTATGCCCGAGTTGTAGGTATACATGGCGCGCACCAGGTAGTTGCGGTTGGCCCCTGTCAGGGTGATGCGCTGGCCTTGTGCCAGGCTCGTCGGGCGGAAATTGTAGTTGTTGGAACCGCCCATGGCGCTCATGGCGAAGTTGTTGTTCTCGAACGGGAGCGCGTTTTCCACGCCACGCGTCTGCTGGTTCAGACCGCCCACAAGAGCAAAGCGGAACTGCCCCGACTCCATGTCGTTCATGGGCGCTCCGTTGATGTAGATCTCGTTGTACTTCTGGTTGAAGGCGCGATAGCGGAACCGAACGGGACTGAACAGGTAACCCACCTGAGAAGCATACATGTTGTTTCTCGATGAGATGATGGTCACGTTCTGCGACATGTCGTCGTCCTCGCCCAGCTGTGATTCCGTGAAAGTGAAGGCCGCCTCGCTTGTCTGGCTGGCTGTTTGCTCCTCCGTCTGTCCCGTGTCTGTGGTCTGCGCCAGGGCAAACGGGGCATAGCAGAGGGCTATCACTGCTATTTTCAGCTTTTTCTTCATAGGTTGACGTTTTGGTTAATACACTTATATGTCTGCAAAAATACACAAAAAAAATAAACTGACGAAAAAAATTGACATATTTCTTCCAAGTTTCTGCTACTTTCTCTCGTCAGGCCCCTCAGCAGCTCCCGTCGCCCTTGTCGTCGGCATCTGTCAACCGGTCCGTGTCCACTTGTCGCAGGCACTTCCGGAAAGTGCCGTGTCGTGAGGAAAAATTCTAGATTTTTTACAGCCCTTTTGCCAGGACCTGTGCGGCGTTGTGGCCAAAAAGCTGTCGTTTTGTACCATTTTCTTGAACTTTTTTCGCCAAAACGTGTTTATTCCAAAAATATATTGTATCTTTGCACAAACAAGTATTATTAGCATACTCAACTTTCGCAAGTTGATGGAGTTCAGGAGTTACAGGAGTTAGAGGAGTTCAGACAATACTTCCAACCCCTGTAAACTGACGCA
>JAEEGF011410425.1_pt1 | contig 13680 bp, 10 predicted proteins | sample 9134171 | NCBI WGS metagenome assembly JAEEGF01 (sample SAMN16246542, study PRJNA631951) | gut metagenome | biome: gut microbiome; feature: rumen; material: AP-attached | host: Bos | place: Iran: Karaj | collected 2018-10
GTTACGCACCCTTCCGCCGGTCGCCGGCAAGTATTGCTACTCCCGCTGCCCCTCGACTTGCATGTGTTAAGCCTGCCGCTAGCGTTCATCCTGAGCCAGGATCAAACTCTTCTTTGTATATCTAAAATTCTTAGCTTGACCTGACACCTTGATTCAAAAGAATCAACGCTCTCGTTGTTCTCGGTACTTGCTTGTACTTTCTTATAACAGTCTTTTCAATGAACTCTTTCAAAAAAGGCGCTAAAAAAAACAGCCTGTTCGGCTGAACGCGCCCCCCGTTTCTTTCAAGCGGGACTGCAAAGGTAATCACAATTTTTGAATCTGCAAATATTTTTGCGATTTTTTTGAAAAAAAGTTGTGTTAAAGAACTTTTGCAATCCGCCGTTCTCGAACGGGGATGCAAAGGTAGTCTTTATTTTTTGATTTGCAAATTATTTTCGAAAAAATCAGCAAAAAAAATGTGGTCTGAGCAGCGCTCAAACCACATTTTTTATCTAAAGTGCTGATTATTACATCATTCCTCCCTGAGGCATGGCGGGAGCTGCAGGAGCGGGCTCGGGGATGTCCACTATACCGCACTCGGTGGTAAGGAACATTCCGGCCACGGAGGCTGCATTTTCGAGGGCTACACGGGCCACCTTGGTAGGATCGATGACACCGGCCTCGAACAAATTAACATACTCGCCCGTGCGCGCGTTGTAGCCAAAGTCGGCCTTGCCTTCCTTGATCTTCTGGACAATCACGCTGCCGTCCACACCGGCGTTCTCGGCAATCTGGCGGAGAGGTTCCTCAATAGCGCGGGACACGATATGGATACCTGTGTTCTCGTCTTCGTTGTCGCCCTTAAGACCTGCGAGAGCCTCGACGGCACGGATGTATGCCACACCGCCACCGGGCAGATAACCTTCCTCGACTGCTGCGCGGGTAGCGTTGAGAGCATCTTCCACGCGGTCTTTCTTTTCCTTCATCTCAACCTCGGTAGTAGCGCCCACATAGAGCACGGCAACGCCGCCGTCCAGTTTGCCAAGACGCTCCTTGAGTTTCTCTTTGTCGTACTCGGAAGTGCTCACCTCGATCTGCTTGCGGATCTGGTCCACACGGTCGCTGATGGCCTGCTTGTCGCCGGCGCCTCCGACTATGGTGGTGTTCTCCTTGGTAATGGTCACCTTCTCGGCCTTACCGAGCATATCGGGAGTGGTGTTCTCGAGCGTAAAGCCGCGCTCCTCGCTCACCACCACCGCACCGGTAAGGGTAGCGATATCCTGAAGCATCTCTTTGCGGCGGTCGCCAAAACCCGGGGCCTTGACGGCAGCAATCTTAAGAGTGCCGCGGAGTTTGTTCACGACAAGGGTGGTAAGAGCCTCGCCGTCGACATCTTCAGCCACGATAAGCAGTTCCCTGCCCTCACGTGCGATAGGCTCGAGGATGGGGAGAAGGTCCTTCATCGTGCTGATCTTCTTGTCGGTCACGAGGATGGAAGGATTGCTCAGTTCGGCCTCCATCTTGTCACCGTTGGTCATGAAGTACGGGGAGATGTAGCCGCGGTCGAACTGCATACCCTCAACCACCTTGACTTCCGTATCGGTGCCCTTGGCCTCCTCGACCGTGATAACTCCGTCACGGCCCACCTTGGACATAGCGTCGGCAATGAGCTTACCTATATAAGAATCGTTGTTGGCGCTGACCGTACCGACCTGCTCCACCTTGGAGTAGTCGCTGCCGACCTGCTTGCTCTGGTTCTTGAGCGACTCGACCACTGCCGCAACGGCTTTGTCGATACCGCGCTTGAGATCCATGGGGTTGGCACCTGCGGTAACGTTCTTAAGACCCACATTGATGATGGCCTGGGCCAGGACGGTGGCGGTGGTGGTACCGTCGCCCGCCTGCTCGTTGGTCTTGGAAGCGACTTCCTTGACCATCTGGGCGCCCATGTTCTCAAAGCGGTCTTCAAGCTCCACTTCCTTGGCCACGGTAACGCCGTCCTTGGTCACCTGGGGAGCTCCGAACTTTTTATCTATCACTACATTACGGCCTTTAGGTCCAAGGGTTACCTTGACTGCATCGGCCAGCTGGTCGGCTCCGCTCTTCATTTTGGAGCGCACATCAGTATTGAATTTTATCTCTTTTGCCATAATTACAGAATTGCTAAAATGTCAGACTGTTTGACGATAAGGTATTTTTTATCCTCTACGGTAACCTCGGTGCCCGCATATTTTCCGTACAGCACCACGTCGCCGACTTTAACCTCCATGGGCTCATCTTTCTTACCCGGGCCAGCGGCTACAACCGTTCCCTGCTGGGGTTTTTCTTTTGCGGTATCGGGGATATAGATTCCCGACGCTGTTTTGGTCTCGGCCTCCTTAGGCTCGATGACCACTCTGTCTGCTAAAGGTTTAATCATAATAATGTGTTAATTATATCCAAAATAAAGCGCCCCCGGAAACCCGGAGACGCTATTGTTAAAATCAATGTCTATGCCAGTGACAAAATGTCATTAATACTTGTTGAGAGGCACGCCGGCGGTCATTTGGTTCACCTTGCGGCGCACATCGGAGAGGACGGCGGCGTGGGCGGCAAGAGACTCCTGCTGCGCCTCGGTGAGTTCCTCCTTGGCTGTAAGAGCGTCCACGCACCTCTCGCAGGAGCAGAGCACCGCGTCGATAAGGTCAACTATGTACACCATGTCTTTCTCTACGAAGCCCCTGGATGTAATGGCTGGAGTGCCGATGCGTACGCCGCTGGTCTGGAAAGGACTGCGTGAGTCGAACGGCACCATGTTTTTGTTGATGGTGATATCGGCCTTCACCAGTTCACGCTCGGCTATACGGCCCGTAACCTCGGGGAACTTGCTCCTGAGGTCGATAAGCATAAGGTGATTGTCGGTTCCGCCGCTGACCACCTTGTAGCCAAGGCGAAGGAATTCGTCGCACATGGCCTTGGCATTGGAGACGACCTGCTTCTGGTAGGCCACATACTCGGGCTGCTGAGCCTCGAAGAAAGCAACCGCCTTGGCGGCTATCACGTGCTCCAGAGGGCCTCCCTGGCAGCCGGGGAATACATAAGAGTCGAGCACCTGGCTCATCTTCTTGACTACGCCCTTGGGGGTGGTACGGCCCTGCGGATCGTCGAAGTCCTGACCCATGAGGATAATACCGCCGCGAGGTCCGCGAAGAGTCTTGTGCGTAGTGGAAGTGACGATATGGGCATAAGGCAGCGGATTCTTGAGCAGGCCGGCAGCGATAAGACCAGCCGTGTGGGCCATGTCTATCCACAGTATGGCGCCCACTTTGTCCGCAATGGCGCGCATGCGCTCGTAATCCCACTCGCGCGAATAGGCAGAGGCGCCTCCCACAATGAGCTTAGGCTTGTGCTCCAGGGCAAGCTGCTCCATTTTGTCATAATCGACCCTGCCGGTTTGAGGATCAAGCCCGTAAGCTACCACTTTATATAAAATGCCCGATGCATTGACGGGAGAGCCGTGGGTGAGATGTCCGCCCTGGCTGAGGTCAAGGCCCATCATGGTATCGCCGGGCTTGAGGACAGCCATGGTGACAGCCATGTTGGCCTGGGCGCCGGAGTGCGGCTGCACGTTGGCCCAGCAGGCGCCGTAGATAGCTTTCAGACGGTCGATAGCCAGCTGCTCTATCTGATCTACCACCTCACATCCTCCATAGTAGCGCTTGCCCGGGTAACCCTCTGCATACTTGTTGGTGCAAATGGACCCCATGGCCTTGAGCACATCATCCGAAACATAGTTCTCGGACGCAATCAACTCCAGTCCGCTGCGCTGACGCTCGGACTCTTTTTTGATTAATTCAAACAACTGGATATCCTGTTTCATAATAATATTATTAGCTTTCAAATATAAGAATTTTTGTACCTTTGTGCAAATGCGCGACCGCAAACTTTTGAATATAGAACTAGGCCGGATAAGCCCGGAAGAGTACCGGACTCTGCCCGAGTCGGGTATCGTGTTGATACTGGACAATATACGCAGCGCGCATAACGTCGGCAGCGCTCTACGCAGCGCCGACGCGTTCAAGGCCGACAAAGTCTGGCTGTGCGGCATATGCGCCACTCCCCCGAGCGCAGAGATTCATAAATCGGCCCTGGGCGCCGAAGACAGCGTGCCCTGGGAGCACCGTCAGGACACTATCTCCGTAGTTGAAGAGTTAAAAGCTCAAGGATACACCGTATTGAGTGTGGAGCAAACCGAGAAAGCTACTTCTCTGGAGGCTTTCAATCCCGTTCCGGGAGAACGTTACGCCCTTGTTTTCGGCAACGAGGTGGACGGAGTACAGCAGAGCGTCGTGGATGCTTCCGACGGAGCCCTGGTCATTCCGCAGTTCGGCTCCAAGCACTCGCTGAACGTCAGCGTTAGCATAGGAGTTGTCCTTTGGCAGATAGTAAGTAAACGTAGCACATAAGAATCCGGCGGGAGGCCTGAGGCCCGGGGCCCTTTTCCCCATGTTTTATGGGTCCCGGAGCCTCAGGCCTCCCGCCGGAACAACATGACCGATTTAAAAAGATATGACAATGAAACGAGTATTATTGCTTTTAACTGCAGTGCTGCTCCTCTCCGGCGGACTTAACGCCCAGACTACTACCCGCCATACCATGCGTCACCATGGAGTTGAACGCGAATACTGGCTCTATGTTCCCGATACACTCTGTGCACAGAGGCCCTTGGTCTTCGTGTGCCACGGCTACGGCGGCAAAGCCGAGGGCTACTTCCCTGCCATGATCCAAAGCGCCCGCAAGCATGGCTATGTGCTCTGCTACCCCCAGGGCCTCAAAGACCCGGGCAAAGGCAGGACAGGATGGAATGTGGGCTATCCCTCGCAGCAAGGATGGAAGCAGGACGACGTGGCATTCATCCTGGCCCTTCAGCGCAAACTCCAGAGGGAGTATAAGTTGAACAAGGCTAACACCGTCTTCAGCGGAATGTCCAACGGCGGCGAAATGTGCTATTTACTGGCCTACACGCATCCTGAACGCTTTGCAGCCATAGTGTCGCTGGCAGGACTGACTATGGAATGGATATACCGCGACATAAAACCGCGCGGCCCGGTACCGTTTATCGAGATTCACGGGACGGCCGACAAGACTTCCCACTGGGAGGGCGACCCCGACAACCACGACGGCTGGGGCGAATACATTGCCGTGCCTCACGCCGTGGGACGGATGATCAGCACCGACTGCTGCACCCACGAGGTCTGCGACACTCTCCCCCTCTACAAACCCGGCAGCCATACCGTTGTGCGCCACCGCTACCTTGACGGAACAAACGGCGCCGAAGTCCGCCTTTACGAAATCATTGACGGCCTCCACAAGAACGGCTCCGCCGACCTCGATGTCCCCGAACTCATCTGGGACTTCTCCTCGCTGTATTTCAAGTAGTTACTGATCTTGACCTGGTCGCTTTTCACCAGGTCAAGATTGGGAAGTCGCTGATAATCAACATGGATCATGAATGTCAAGGTACACCTGATAGTCACGCTCATTGCGACGGTGCAGATGGCGGTTTCAGCACCGGCGCAGGAGATTAAAACCGAGCATATCTGCACGATAGAGCGGCAGTACCCCAACGACGGCGACTGCTACGGCAATCTATTTTTCCAGTTCCACTCTCAGAACCAGCATCCCGAGGGAGATTTCCACGGAGTGAGCGTTGCCGATTTGCGAAGCGGCAAGACCTTGGCATTCACCTATCTGGGGTTCAACCCCAACTTCCACAATTCAAGCATAACATTCACGAGGCGCAAAAAGAGCATCTTCGCCCCCTTCCCGCTGCTGATCGCATCGGAAAACTATGCGCCTAACGAGTACTATAAGATACATGTGTACCGTGTGCGGCGGCGCGGCGGCAGCTACAGCTTCGAGAACGTCCGGACTATCGACATGCCCTCCCCTGACAGCCTGGGAATATTGTACCCGCATGCTGTTCCCGACGAGGACGGGCGCCACATATGGATAGAGGGTTATTCCGCGGACAAGGCAAAGACGGTATTTCTGTTGTTTGACAATCCGGAGGGATTTCCGGTCAAGCCGGGAAGGGAGCCGGGAATGACGAGGGTGCCGATTCGCCGTTTCGAGATACCCCGGAAAAACGTTACCGATCAGGCCTACTGCATTCGCAAAGGCAAATTCTATCAGGTTGTAGGCGTAAAGCGCGAAGCCTGGCTACGCATAATAGATATAGAAAGCGGCACCCTGGAGCGCGAAGTGCTGTTCAACGACTACGGCCTTCCCTACGAGCCCGAAGCCGTATTCTTCTGGCGCGGGCGGCTCTGCGTCAGTTTCTCCGCCAACGGCAAAGCAGAGGTGTACACAGTTGATTTATTATGAAAAAGATTATCGCAGCGGCTGCCATGCTTGCGGCTATGGCCATATCTTGCCGCAACAATGAAGTCAAACAGCAAATCCGCACCGGCGACCTGCTGTTCGTAGGCATCCCCATGGATTATCAAGCCGATAACATGGCGCAGGCCATTGCCGACGCCACCGGCGGCAGCGACGAAATCAATTATATCCACACCGCAGTGCTCGAAGTCGACAGCCTCGGCGCAATATGGGTAATCGACGCCACCCTCGCTCACGGAGTTGACAGACATCCCCTGGACACGCTATTCAAGGACTTCACCCTGAACGACGGCGGGCGCGCAACATTCAAGGTGATGCGCCTGAAGGATAACGGCGACGCTGCACGATGGGTCGGGCAGTGCAAGGCTCTCCTCGGCGAAGAATACGACCTGTACTTCCTTCCCGCCAACGGACGGCACTACTGCACTGAGCTGGTCTACGACTGCTACCTCAAACGCGACGGGAGCCACATCTTCGACTCCGTGCCCATGAACTTCAAAAATAACGAAGGCGAGATACCAGAGTACTGGACCTGGCTGTTCGGGGAGCTCGGCCAGAGCGTCCCGCAAGGCGTCCCGGGCACAAATCCCCAAGGCATGTTCAATTCTCCGGCCTTGAAATACGTTGCAGATCTATAAAGATGCTCATTCACAGCAAGATACAAAAAATGACCTGGTAAAAAGCTACCAGGTCAAGTTTTGTAATCGATTGATAATCAATTAGCGGAGCTTCTTATAACCGTACTGGCAGGTATCACCGAGCTCAAGCTCGATCTTCATCAGGCGGTTGTACTTGCAGATACGGTCGGTACGGCTCAGCGATCCGGTCTTGATCTGGCCGCTGTTGGTAGCGACTGCGATGTCGGCGATGGTAGTGTCTTCAGTCTCGCCGGAGCGGTGGCTGGTAACGGTGGTGTAGCCGTGACGGTGGGCCATCTCAATGGCGTCAAGAGTCTCGGTAAGAGAGCCGATCTGGTTGACCTTGATGAGGATGGAGTTGCCGGCGCCCATCTCGATACCCTTCTGGAGATACTTGACGTTGGTCACGAACAGGTCGTCACCCACGAGCTGGCAGCGGTCGCCGATAGCCTTGGTGAGCTTGACCCATCCTTCCCAGTCTTCCTCGGACAGACCGTCCTCGATGGAGTCGATAGGATACTTCTCGATGAGTTTCTTGAGGTAATTGATCTGCTGGTCGGTGGTGAGCTTACGGCCGCGGGGATCTTTCTTCTTGCCGTCCTTGAGCTGCTTGTAGTCGTAGTAGAACTTGCCGTCCTCCTTGAAGCAGAACTCAGATGCGGCGCAGTCCATAGCGATGGTAATGTCTTTGCCGGGCTCCAGACCGGCGGCCTTGATAGCCTCGATGATGCAGTCAAGTGCGTCGTCGATGCCCTTGAGAGCGGGAGCGAATCCACCCTCGTCACCTACTGCAGTGCTGCAGCCACGGTCTTTGAGAACCTTCTTGAGAGCGTGGAACACCTCAGCTCCCCAACGGACTGCCTCAGCCTCGCAGCATGCACCCACGGGCCTGATCATAAACTCCTGGAATGCGATAGGAGCGTCGGAATGTGCACCGCCGTTGATGATGTTCATCATAGGAACGGGGAGAACATAAGTATTGGTACCACCGATATAACGGTACAGGGGGATGTCGAGATAATTGGCGGCGGCGTGGGCCACGGCAAGGCTTACGCCCAGAATGGCGTTGGCGCCGAGTTTGCTCTTGGTAGGAGTGCCGTCGAGCTCGATCATGGTCTTGTCGATGGACCTCTGCTCGAGTGCTGACATACCTATGATGGCGGGGGCAATAACATCGTTAACATTGGCGACGGCCTTCAGGACGCCCTTGCCAAGATAACGCTTTTTGTCGCCGTCGCGAAGCTCCAGAGCCTCGTTTTCGCCGGTAGATGCTCCTGACGGAACAGCAGCAACGCCCTTGATACCGGATTCGAGAATAACTTCGACTTCAACTGTAGGGTTTCCTCTTGAATCGAGTATTTCCCTGCCTGTAACTTGGATAATACGCATAATATTGATAAAAAATTAGTTGTTAGTACCTTTTGGCGGCGCAAATTTAGTCTTTTTTACCGAAAAAACCAAGAGGTTTTCTACGCGCACGGTACTCGGCCGTGGCCGTGAAGAACACGTCTCCGCTGGAGTTGGCCGCGGTCTCCACCGAATCCTGCACCACGCCTATAATAAAACCGATCGCAACCGCCTGCATGGCAATATCGTTGCTTATTCCGAAAAATGAGCAGGCCATAGGAATCAGCAGCAATGAGCCTCCGGCCACGCCGGAAGCGCCACAAGCGCCTAGCGTGGCAATGACGCTCAGCAGCAAAGCAGAGGCAAAACTGACCTCCACCCCAACAGTATGGGCAACGGCAAGCGTCATGACCGTGATAGTCACGGCAGCTCCGTTCATGTTGACGGTGGCTCCCAAGGGGATGCTCACCGAATAAAAGTCCTCTTCAAGCCCAAGCCTGCGGCACAAATCCATATTGATAGGGATATTTGCGGCAGAGGAGCGGGTGAAAAAAGCATTCAATCCGCTCTCTTTCAAGCAGGTGAAAAGCAGCGGAAAGGGATTGCGCCCTGTAGCTATAAACGAAATGAGAGGGTTGAACAGCAGCACGCTTACCAGCATACAGCTTACAAGCAGCGCAAGCAGTTTGCCGTAAGTGGTAAAGATCTCGAGGCCGCTTTCGCTCACGGCAGAGAACACCAGGCCCAGGATACCGAAAGGCGCAAACTGGATTATCCACTTAACAGCCAGGGTAATAACGTCGGCAAATTCGCTTATAACTTTGATCGTACCCTCAGAGGCGGCCAATTTCAGGCCAAGCCCGAGAATAAAAGCCCAGAAAAGAATGCCTATATAATTGGCGGTAGCAATGGCCTCCAAAGGGTTCATTACCATTTTGCTGAGGAGATTCTTAAAAACGTCGGTCAGGGCGCCCGGAGCACTGCCCTCCGCTACCTCGCCAAGGCTCAGGGTGACAGGAAAAAGAAAACTTCCTATCACTGCAACCGCCGCCGCTACAAGAGTAGCTGTGAGGTATAGCACTATTACCGTACGGAAACGCGGCCCCAACCCTCCTTGAGCCTTGGCTATGGACGAGGCCACCAGGAAAGCCACCAGCACCGGAGCAATTGCTTTAAGGGCGCTGACAAAAATGTGACCAAGTATCCCTATTCCCGTCCACTGCGGCACTATAAGCCCCAAGACAGCTCCAATAACAAGGCCGCAAAGGATTCGCAGCACCAAAGAAGTGCCGGTCCACCATTTTAAGACTTTACCCATCAGCCTACAGCATTCACTACGGCAACCCGGGCAATCTTAGCATCGGATTTGAACTTCTCGTCACCCAGATAATCTTCGTTCATTACTTTATACACAAAATCTTCGTCGAATCCGCAGAAAATCTCTACATAGCCCTTTTCGGTCTCGACATAAGACACATAAGGAGCCTCTTCGAAGTTGGAATTATACTCTTTAACCACATTCAGGAAGTCGCTCACCGACATTCCCGGCCTTACACCGTACACATTGGCATAACGTGGAGAGCACACTTCAATCTCGACAATGTCCATGTCTCCATCAGAACGGATCAGGAGCGTGGGCTCATTCTCCCCTTCTTTAACCAGATAATATACGTTAGTAGAAAGACCTTCGGTCTCGACAAAAACAGTTTTGTACCCGGGGACCGAGAACGGCACAGCCTCCCCCAGCATGATATTGCCGAAACCGTAATTGTACAGGCATATGGCTCCGGTAGAATTGTCACGGACGAACTTGTTGCCGTTCCACTGATACATCACCCCGCTGTTGCCGACATCATCGATGAACACCTGAAAGCCCCTGTCGCAATATGAGGGCGAGTATTTGCCGTTCTTTATGGCATAGTAAAGATTCTCGCTGCCATACAGCAGCAGAGGGTCAGCGGTAAGGTCCTCTGCCGTATAAGGCTTGTCCATCTTGAGGGTCGCAGAAGAGACTTTGCCGCTGCCTGTCTCATACCAGTAGTAGCGGTCGGGGTCTTTATGTCCCTCACCATCGTCGAAGAAGCCGCTCTGAAGCACGCCGAAAAGCTTTCCTCCAGTCTCGTCCGAGAAGGCGTGAAAGTTTACATAAGGGTGCGGTTTGTCGCTATCCTCTTCCGTCCAGTCGTAGTCGGATGGCTTGCTGAAATAGTCTGACCAGTAGATGCTGTTGTCGTTTTTGGACCATATAGTTTCGGGACCCTCCCCGTCGCCGAGCACTCCGTCAAGCATCTCTTCAAAGCGGTCTTTGTAGGCAGAACGGGCCTCGGGAGTCTTAAGTTCTTCAGTAAGGTCAGAGGCCGGGATGGCGCTGAAAAAAGCCCACAGTTGGCCGCTGTCCACTGCAGGCAGTTGTTCAAACGGTTTGCCGGAACCTTGGTCCGATTCACTGCACGAGCAAATCAAACACGCCGCCAGAAGGGCTGCAGCGAGAGAGAATAATCTTTTCATATTATCAAATTTGTGTAAAAATAAACAAAAGAAAATAAAAAACAAAGAGGCCGGCGTGAGCTGCTGCCCGCGCCGGCCTGATTGAGGATGCTAATAATTATTGAACCTGTACAGTATAACCGGATCTCTTGAAGTAATAAGTAGTTCTATTATAAGTACCTGTTACTTCAAGGCTAAATCTTGCTGTGCCGGCTTTTAATCCTTGGATGCGGAAATAATTCCCATTTGACGAAGCCCAATTGTTAGCTTCAGAAATCGATATAACATCAGTACCGCTGGTGACAGTTACATTGTAGTTAGCCCTTCCGATCATAGCATCATCTTTGATAGTATGAACTTGGAAAGTTCCCTCTTTGCCATTTTCAATAGTAATAGTAGAGCTGGAGATGAAAGTAGAGCCATCTTTCAAAACAGATTGACTACCAAAGTAAGTATTACATTTAATATTCCACGGATATACCTTAACATTGTAGATGACAGCATTTGTCACACCGGCACTCGTGGTTGATGCCGTAATAGATGCACTTTCTTTGGATGATTCACAATCAACGGTTACTACACCTGAAGAAGATACCGTGGCCACAGATGTATCTGAAGATTTGAAATTGTAAAAATTGTCAATCGAGGTATATGTAGCATTAGAGGGCGATACCGAATAATTGGTACCATAAGCAAGGTTAACTGTAGCCGAACCGCTAAAGTAGCCACCAATGAATGTGCCCGGAGTCAGTGACGATATAGGAACGTAGAACTGAATCCAGAAACTCCTTGTGTTACCGTTTGAGTCGGTACCGATAATCTCTACCAAGCCTGCCTTCTTGGGTGTTACTGTAGTCTGATTGCCAACCGCAGGGCTCACTGTAGCAATGCTTTCATTCGAGCTCTTCCAGTTAATTGCAGCAGCTTCTGAACTGCTATAGTAAGTGCCACCGGATTTGACAGCTCTAACTATAGTGGTACCAGTGGTTACACAGTACCCGGGAGTGGTTGAACTGCTGCCCGACCAATTGGAGTAGCTGGCATAGTCGCCGCTGGCCCAGGTAAACTTAGGTATCACCTTAATATTTACGGTTCTTGCAAAGAATCCGTCGTCACCCATTAGCACAAAGGCAACCTTTGTCGTGCCGGTCTTAAGTGCGGTAACCTGCTGATAAATAGTAGTTCCTACCTTTGCTTCAATATTTACAATCCCGGACGTTTCGGCAGTTGTGAAATCGCTCTGGTTGGTCAAAGTTACCCTGCTGGTGCTTGAACTTACGAATTCTTGAGTGTACATAAATGCAAGATTGATCTTGTCCCCATAAACCATCTGCAACGTCGCTCCTTCAGGTATAGGCTTGTGGTCAAATTCCGCGTAGAATTCAGGATTTGAATTATCCCCAACCGGATTCTTGTGGATGATCTGGAGGGAATGATCATACACCTGGAACGTCCTCATGTTCTTATAGTCGGTTATGCTCGAACTGTGCAGAGGTTTTCCGCTGATGGTCGCCGTTCCCTTGGCTTCACCCTTTACCCAACCATATTTGTCCACCGTTGCGATGGAGGTGTTGGATGACTTGTATTCAAAATCGGTATTGGTCGTGTAGGTTGCATCGGCAGGCGAGAAGGTGAAGTCCTTGCCGCTTCCGCCTGTAATGAGATGCTCATTGCCCTTGCCGATCTTGAACGTGGTTGAGTTGGCCGTGATGGATGTGATGTCCTTGTACACGACTACATAGTAGTACCTCTTGTTGCCGGTGCCGTCAGTTACGGTAATGGTAGCATAGCCGGGCTTCTTTCCGGTAATCGTTCCCATATATCCGCCGTACTCGGTTGAACCGGTAACAGAAGCAACGGATGTATCGTTGGACGTCCATGTAAAGCCCGAGAGTTGATCCTTGGTGTAAACACCCTTGTCTCCGCAGAGGGCCACTCCGATAGTCTGACCTACAGGAATATACCTGCTGTTGGAAGAGGAGTTGGTCTTGTCGGCGACATAGTCGCCGGACTCGAAGTAGCTCTTCTTGACCGTGAAAGCTATGGTCTTGTCAAGTTTGTTGCCCTTGTAGTCGATATAGGTGTACTTGACATTTGAAGTTCCTATGCTCTTGAAATAACAGTCTGCTCTTGGATATCCTGCTTCTGAATCCGGGCCTTCTTTAACTTCCACCACAGAAGAATTGGAACTCGACCAGGAATAGGATGCCATATCCTTCGTATCGCATACATTATAGTTTCCGGAGGAAGCATCAAAGCCGGGATATAGCCTCAAGAAAGTGTTTTCGGCGGCATTCTTCCGTATATGAGTATGAGTACCTCCGTTAACATCAGGGCGCGAACTATCCAGTTTCAACCAAGCAAGAATCTTGTAGCTGAAAGCACTTGAGGCGGCAGAGTTGGCAATACAAACTCTGGTGGTCTTGGTGATTTTTGTTCCGCCCTCAGCAGTGTAGCTAAAGGTAAGATCACTGTAAGTTTGTGAAGAATCATTCGTATACGGATTTCTTACCACCTTCACGCAGAAAGCCTTGCGGGAGCCGAGGTCTTCTACTGTTACTGTTATATTACCGGTCTTTGAAGAGCTGCAGCTGAAGTGCGAAGCGTCGGCATCCTGTACGTAGTTGTTCTTGTTGTAGTCCCAAGGAACGATGAGGAACTCGTTGGCGCTGCCTCTGTAATTGGTGCCGTACTTATAGTGGATTACATTGCCGAATGTAGCCGTGGTAGTCTTGTCCTCCAGGAACTGGGTGCGGAGTTCAACGGTAGGAGCCGTCACGGTTACCGAGCAGTTCGCCTTCTTGCCGCCGTCCTTGGTGGACCCTGTGATGACCGCGCTGCCCGC
>JAEEGF012002084.1_pt1 | contig 13680 bp, 10 predicted proteins | sample 9134171 | NCBI WGS metagenome assembly JAEEGF01 (sample SAMN16246542, study PRJNA631951) | gut metagenome | biome: gut microbiome; feature: rumen; material: AP-attached | host: Bos | place: Iran: Karaj | collected 2018-10
TAAGTTTAACAAGATTCTGCCGAAGCTTCATCAGCGTTAAACTCCGTTCGACTTGCATGTGTTAGGCACGCCGCCAGCGTTCATCCTGAGCCAGGATCGAACTCTCACTTTTAAATAATTGTTCTTTCCGGTTCAGACTTATGCTGACTTAATCAGAATAATTCTGCTCCACTGTTATTTCTAACAGCTTGATGGTGGCTAAACCATCAAAAATTTACTTTTGGTTTTTGTTCTTCTGAACATTCTGTTCTTCTCAAAAGAAGAACTGGAATTTTCAGGGTTGCATTACTGTTAAGTTGTCAAAGTGCTTTTGATCGCTTCATCATTGCTTTTGAAGCTCTCATGTCTTGGCTTGTCCGCCGCAACGTGTTATATCTTAACTCGTTGTCTTGGCTTTGTCAAGAACTTTTTTAAATTTATTTTCTCGCTTCTTGGAAGAACAAAGCTTCTCTCAAGCGGGCGTTTTTTAGTATATCATCCACCCCACATGATTGCAATAACTTTTTTGAAAAATTTTCAAATTTTTATTTTTCACCTTATGCTTTCCTTGAAATCGCCTTTAACGATGACCATCTTCCATATCAAGATCATGATTCAACAACATTAAAAGATCATCATTCATCGACATTAAAAGATCCGGTGCCCCGCATCGCGGATCACCGGATCTTAATCATTTTAACTTCCTGCCTGAATGAACCAGCATCCCCATCGCCTTTACGGCGGTAGGCAACATGGTTCATTTACTTAAACTTCGCACTTTTCAAACATTTATTTTAAGAAAAAATATGCAAGTACTACTACTCCAAGTACTATCCTATACCAGCCAAACACTTTAAAGTCATGTTTTCTGATATAACTCATCAAAAACTTGATCACAATAACAGATATAACAAAAGCAACTATCATTCCTGTTGCAAGTATGGCCACTTCAGAACCACTAAATGCAAGTCCGAACTTTACCAGCTTCAGGAGACTCGCTCCAAACATTACAGGTATAGCCAAAAGAAAAGTAAAATTGGCTGCTGCCGTTCTGGATACTCCTATCATAAGTGATCCCACTATAGTAGCTCCGCTTCTGGAAGTCCCGGGGAATATAGCTGCTATAAGCTGGAATACACCTATTATAAGCGCTGTTTTAAAGTCTATCTCTTCTATAGTCTTTATCACAGCTTCTTTTCCTTTATTCTTATTCTCTATAATTATAAAGAGGATACCGAAGATGATAAGCATTGTAGCTACCACATATCCATTATACAGGTGCTCATCCAGCCAGTCGTCAAAGAGAACGCCGACTATGGCTGCCGGTATACAGGCTACAAGTATCTTGGCCCAAAGCATCCATACGTCTTTTTTATTGACTCTTTTCTCTTGTCTTGCTTTTTTACTAAAATCCCAAGGGAATATCTGATTCCAGTACAAGAGTACAACTGCAAGTATTGCACCAAGCTGTATTACAACTAAAAACATATTCCAGAAATCCTGGGAGACATCCATTTTGACAAACTCTTCCAATAGGATCATATGGCCTGTCGAACTAACAGGAAGCCATTCTGTGATTCCTTCTACTATGCCGTACAAAAAAGCTTTAATAATATCAAGCATCTCAAACCTCTCACTATTTAACTATCATTCAATAGCTATATTTTAATACAGATGTTATAAATCATATTCTGTATTTGATCATCCAAGACCATATACCTCTTTTGCAAACTGTCTTAGTCTTGGCATTGCGCGTTCTACCTTCTCAGTGTCAATACAGTATGCCATTCTAAAAAATCCCGGAGCTCCGAAATTATCTGCCGGCACCAGTATAAGGTCATATTCTTTAGCCTTGTTACAGAAGGCAACCGAGTCTTCTTCAAGAGCTTTTGGAAGGATGTAGAAAGTTCCTCCCGGCTTAATAACGCTAAATCCTATATCTACGAGTGTGTCATATATTATATTCATATTGGTCTCATATACAGACAGATCTGATGTAATGTCGCATACTTTACCAACTGCCTGCTGGATTATAGACGGAGGGCAGTTATGACCTGTGCCTCTTGATATCTGACCACACATAGGAACTATAAACTCAGCATCATCAGCCTTTGGATTAACAGCCACATAACCGATTCTCTCTCCCGGAAGCGACAGCGCTTTGGAAAAAGAATAGCATGAAAGAGTATTCTTATAAAAAGTAGATACATATGGAGCATCTGCATCCTTAAATACAATCTCCCTGTAGGGCTCATCAGATATCAGATAAATCGGATGTCCGAACTCTTCTGCCTTCCTTGTCATAGTATCAGCAAGATATCTGAGCGTACTTGTAGAATATGCTATACCCGAAGGATTGTTTGGAGTATTGATAAGAACTGCCATAACATCCTGCGTAAGCATTCTTTCAAATTCTTCTGTATTGATCTGGAATGTATCAGTATTGGCAGGAACAATTTTGAGTTTGCATCCTGCGCCTTCAACATAAGGCTTATATTCAGGGAAAAAAGGTGCGATTGTAAGCACTGTATCGCCGGGCTTTGTCACTGCTCTGACAGCATGTGAGATAGCTCCCGCTGCACCGGTTGTAGGGAAAATATGTTCAGCAGTATAGTCCATGCCAAATCTTCTATTAAGAGAAGCAGCAATAGCTTCTTTGTATGAAGGATCGCCAAGTGTAGGACTATATCCATGAAGCTTCATCGGGTTCTCATCCCTAAGCATCTTGATCATCGTATCAGTAAATATTTCAGGAGCAGGAACTGATGGATTTCCAAGAGAAAAATCAAATACGTTCTCATATCCAATTTCCTTGCCTCTTGCAGTTGCATATTCCGAAAGATTTCGAATTATATTTTTGGCCCCAAGCATCGCTTTATAATCTTGATTGATCATTACAAACTCCTCCCTTACACTGTTACATAAATCTTATATATGCTTACTTTTCATCTCTAACCCAAAGGATTGGATGAATCATTTCATCAGTATATAAAAGCCATCTGACTTTGCCCTATACACAACAGACTTATATTAACATATTTGCAAAAGAAAATCCCTCCCTGATAGATTTAGGATAAATCCGTAACCTACCGGAAAGGGATTGGTTGATTTATTTTAACATATCATGCAGATCAGAATCCGCCAAAAAGTGAAACAAAATCTTCTGCAAGTTCTGTGAGCTCATCCTCATCAGCATTACCAAGATCTACAGCGTCTTTAGTATCGATCTTCTCAACCTTAGCGCCTTTAGTAGCTGTGATTGACAGATTGAAATCTTCAATTGATGATGAATAGTATGAATCATATTCTATATCATCAAACTCAAGCTTAAATCCGCCCTTTACCTTTTCATAAGTACCCTTGAGAGTGAATTCAGATCCTGAATATTCATCAGTATATGTCATCTTGATCTCTCCGGATTCCTTATCATATTCCATCTTGCTGGTCTTAACACCATTGCTATAAACTTCCTGAGTTATAACACCGTCTTCTTCTTCGCCCTTAACCTCGTAGATAGTCTCTTTGCCGGACTTAACTTTCATGTTCTGAGTAGGGTAGCTTCCACCTTCGAAGAGAACCTCAACCTTGTCTTCACCTTTGGCATCAATAATGATAGCTGCAACCTGATTCTTGTAAAGATAGAATGTGATCTCTGCCTCATCGCTTCCATCAATCTCATCGAGAAGTGAATCATACATATCTTCGAGATCCTGATCTGTAAGCTCTTCAATAAGATCAAGCAGTTCTTCGTGGTTCTCTAATGCAGCCTTATACTCATTAAGTACTCCCTCAAGAGAATCCTTATCAAGTATTGTTGTATATCCTGAACACTTTACATCTTTGCCATTAACTTCGAACTTTTCTGTATCAGCTTTTTCAAATTCAAGAGTTGCAAGAGCCTTTGAATTTGCATTTGCAATATCCTTTACAAGGCTGTCGGAATCAGAGATAGTCTTAAGGATTGTATCGATCTGATCAAATGTTACTTCTCCGCCAAGAAGATCTTCAAGATCTCCATCCTTCTCAGCTGTGTAATCATAGAATACAGGACTGTCAAGTCCTTTCATGTCAAAGCATACCTTTGACTGATTCATATAAAAATTAAAATTTACAGAAACGATGCTTGCACCAGCATCACCAGTAACAGACATCTCTTTGCCCTTCTTGGCATAGCTTACATTAGCATCAACCTTCGTACCTTCAACCTTACCGCTGAGTTCCATCTCTACCTGAAGGTCATCAGCAGAATCCTGAAGTACAGAAGTATCAAACATCTGAGCCTGACTAAATGTATTAACAAGCGCCTTCTCAATCTTAGTTGCCGGTGAACCGAACATTCCCGCAACCTTAACAACAAGGAAGATAAGAGCTGCAACTATAAGTACAGCTGCTCCAATTCCTAAATACAAGCCGGTTTTCTTCTTTGGCTGATCAGGAGTGCTACCAAAATTCTGTCCTTGATAAGGTGTCTGGTTAATCGGCTGACCTGTCATTGGATCAAATGCCGGTCCATTTTGCTGCTGAATCGGCTGTCCTGTAGCCGGATCAAATTTGGGCTGAGCATTTTCTTCAGGAATTGGCTGCCCTGTCATTGGATCAAATTTCATATTATCCATCCCTCCATATTCTTTGATAATAAATCCATCAAAACTTTTAATTTTTGAAGAAAAAACATTTTATTATTGTTTCTTCGTTCACATGAAACATCACATGGGTCATTCTATACTAGTTTAAAAAAGTATGCAAACATTATGGACCAAACGTCATATTGATGCGACGAACGACATGTTTTTGGAAATAGTACATTTCAAGCCAAAATTCATGATGCAGCCACCACCAATTTAAGCTATTAGCCGCTCGCGATATGAGGTAAAAATGGCTTTTTGGCTCAGTGTCTGTTATCATGACGTAAGGGTAAGTATACTCATTGAACGGTGCATCAAAGGCTAACGTCACGAAAAAACGCCGCAGCAATTTACAAACAAGCCAGAAAGAAGGAATACCACTAATGTCCGCCAAAGAGAAGATCCTTGATCTTTTAATCGAAAATAAAGGTTCATATATATCCGGCGAGGAGCTGGCATCAACCATAGGGATATCCCGTGCCGGAATATGGAAAAATATCAAAAAGCTTCAAAATGAAGGTCATCTTATAGATGCAGTAACCAATAAAGGCTACATGCTAAAGCCAAGTAGTGATGTTTTTGATGAAAAAAGCATCAGAAAGCATCTCGAAATACCACAGGATATTGTCAATTTCAAGATCTTAAAAGAAACCCAGTCCACTAACTCGGTTGCTTATCAGATGGCTCTATCCGGAGAACCTGAAGGTCTTGTGGTTCTTTCTAGACAGCAGAGTCTTGGTCGCGGACACAAAGGGCATACATTCTATTCACCGGCAGGTTCCGGAATATATCTAAGTATCCTTCTAAGACCCTCCAATCTCTCAAGCTCTAAAACAGGTCTTATAACCTGCATGGGAGCATCTGCCATGTGCAGAGCCTTAAGAGATGTATCCGGCAAGGATGTAAGAATCAAATGGGTCAACGACTTATTTTTAGATGGCCGAAAAGTATGCGGCATCTTGACAGAAGGAGCTCTGGATCTTGAAAGCGGGCTTCTTGGCTTTAGTATTACAGGATGCGGTGTCAATCTATATCCTCCTAAAGGCGGATTCCCTCCGGAATTATCTGATATTGCAGGATCCTTGTTCGAAGATAATGTAGATGATGGCGGAAGCAGGATAACTGCGGGATTTCTGAATTATTTCTTCGGATACTATGAAGATTTCAAAAAAGGAAACCACGAAGGCTTCCTTAATGATTACAGACAATATTCACTTATCATCGGCAAAAATGTCAAATTTGATATAGATAAAGAAGAGCACACCGGCAAGGTAATAGCAATTGATGATCTGTGCCGACTTGTAATACAAGAAAGCGGCGAAAGACCGTACTTACTAGAGCCCGGCAAAGTATCCATACATTTTTGAATCAAAGATTCAAAAATGTATACTTTAAAAATTATAAAATCAGTGGATAAGATACTCTATGATCCTTAAGTATGCACCTGCAGGAAAAAGATATGACACCGGCTTTAAGGATGGCACATATTCCGATACGTCCTGCCACACAGGGCATATGATAACCTGCGCTATAAGAAAAGTCATGATCCAGGCCATATAACTTACTGCATTGTTTAAAAGCTTACTAAGAAGAAAAGTCCATATAACTGCTGCCATCACAAAGATGATATACAAAAGGATATCTATAGTAACATCCACAGAAGGATCAAGTGTCCTTATAAGCACAAAACCTGTGATACCGGGAACAATAATACCGGTAATATACAAAAGGATCTCAAAACGTGTCTTTTCTCCAAAAGGAAGCGCTTTAGAAACACAGCTTACGCTTCCGTAGAACTTCTCACTTCCATTTAGCAAAAGAGCCATCGTAATAAGGATCATAACAAGTCCTCTTACAGGCTGCATCTTCTTATCGCTTTCTGATGCTTTTATTCCTTCTACAGTCTGATAATCTGCGTTAAAGACATCATCTCCTGATAAGAGTCTGTCATATTCATCTGTAAGCCAGGCAGTTATTTCAAAGTCATCTCGTCCAAATATCTCATAGCTTTCACTGTCTATGAGGATCTTACCATATATTTCAAAGAATTCTGCAAATACTGTCTCCCTGGCAACTTCTCCTTTGGTCGTATAATTGGATGAGACATATTCTATAAGATCACTTGTATCACACAAAGCTATCCTTTCATCAAAATCCTCTGATAATACAAATCCGCATTCTGCACTTCCTCTCGTAACTTCGTCTATAAGCGCGTCATAGCTTTCTATACGTTCAAATTCAAAGATCGTATCATTTTTTTGAGAGGCAGTTAAAAGATTATCTATCAGCTTTTGACTATAGCTATCTTCAAGAGCGTTCTCATCTGCACTATACAAAAGAATCCTTTTGTTATTAACATCAGGCGCTGTTACAAAGAATATAGCCAATACGGATATGACCATAAAAAGAGCGATCACCCAAAGAAAAGGTCTTTTGAGCTGACGTTTTAAAAGAAGCACAAACCATCTGCTTCCTCTTCTCAGGTGTACATTTTTCTGTTCTGACATACTACTCCTCCTGCAGCAAACAGTAATCCCGTGCCAAGAAGCGACAAGATAACTTTTATATCAGGATATGAAAAAAGGATCAAAGAAACCCCTGTTCTCCACAATCTCATGGGCATGATCCCACCGATTTTCTGAAATACATCAGGCAAAAAAGCCATCGGAAAAATGCAGCCTGACGAAAAAGCCATAAATATCGCCATTAATATCAGTATCATAGCATTCTGTGCTTCTATATCAGACAGCGAATATATAAAATGAAAGAATCCTGCAAGGGAAAAAGATAGAATTAAAAGTCCCGGAATCAGTGCTATCTCAAAATAAAAATCCGTAACCGCTCCTGTAACACCTGAATATATCATTATCATACATATCATAATAATTGATATAAAAAGTAAAAATGTCGCCATAACAAGAATTCTTACAAATCCTGATAACACAACACCTATACCGTTGACACGGATTTTTTTTCTTACAACAAGGTCATTACCTGTGTACAGATTTCCAAATAAAAGACCTGCAAAAAGAAGTATCACAGCAAAGCCTGATGCTATGTAATACTGCATTATAGTATCTTCTCCAAAAGCTGATACGCTGGTATCTGCTATAACACTGTTTCTATCAAGAGCATTCCTTGTAAAAAGATCTGTAAGAAGATTCTCCATGTCGCTTCTTGAAATAACCATGGAATACCCATGTATCCAGGCATCAGTAACTGCATAAATTCCTGATTCACCGGTTCTTATAAGAGATATTCCATCCCTTACCTCTTCATGAAAAACCTGGGTATTAAGCTTGGTATCTTCAGGAAGAAGGACGATTGCAGGGGTATTGATACCCGTCATGATATCATTTATAAATGTATCTCCAAGAATGATCGCAGCCTGCACAGAACCATCTCTTATGCCTTTACTTGCTTCATCCATAGAAAGGTAAGTAAAATCAGCTATATCGCTTACGCTCTCTTGCATCTGGATAAGTGACGAAAGAGCCTTGAGTGTGCCGGCTTCTTCGCTGCTTGGCAGTACCATGGCGACAGTTACTTTCTCATAATCAGTAAGATGCGACATCACGTAGAAAGCTCCAGTCATGCCTATTCCTATTATAATAGCCATGATCATGATAGATAAAAGCATATGTGCAAAGCTTGCAAGCATTCTCTTGTATTCAATTCGTATATATTGTAAAAGGTAATTTTTTTTCATTTATCTATTATATTTATGTATGCCTAAGTACACCATTTTCCATGCTATAAACTTTGGTGCTGTCATTCATCTCAAGTTCATCATGAGTTGCAACAATGATGATACCGTTGCCCTGTCTGAATGTTTTCATCCAGGTCCTTATCTCCTTTTTGAAATAAATATCAAGAGACGCCGTAGGCTCATCCATAATAAGCACAGGAGGATTACTAACGCAGGCGCAGGCTATTGCAACACGTCTTTTCATACCGCCAGAGAGCTGTGATACCTTCATCTTCAGAATATCATCAAGGCTAAACTCTGTTATAAGCTCCTGAGAAGGTCTCCCTCCTCTTCCGCTCCAAAGGCTTATATTGTCCTGAACGCTCAGCTCATCCAAAAGAGGGTTGTCCTGAGGAAGGTATCCTGTAAACTGCCTGAAAACAGACTTATGTTTATCAGCCCTGCTCCCCCAGAAAGAAATCGTACCGGACGCAGGCTTATCTATTCCTGCAAGTATACGAAGGAAGGTTGATTTGCCGCTTCCGTTTCTTCCTATTATCGCGATCTGATCACCGGGACTAGCGTCAAACGATATCCCTTTCAAAACCTTATTTTTGCCATATGATCTTTGAATATCTCTTACTTCAAGCATGTAATGCTCCAGCTCCTTAATGTTATTACAAAAATAGCCGCGCTGTATGATATACACAACGCGGCACTTCATGCGCTACTATTATTTATGCATCAAGCTTTGCTGCAGCTTCAAGAGCTACTTTGATCATATCGTTAAAGCTTGTCTCACGTTCCTTGGCAGTTGTCTCCTTGCTTGTTACAAGGCTGTCTGAGATAGTAAGAAGGCATGCAGCATGCTTATTAAGAACATTAGCATTATGGAAAAGAGCAAAGCTCTCCATTTCTACGCATACGCAGCCCTGCTGCTCACTAAGCTCTTTGAACTTGTTAAAACCATCCTGGTAATAGAACACATCTCCTGAATGGATAGGTGCTTCAAGAACCTTGATTCCGGATTCATCAGCACAGCCTTTTATAACTTCATTGAGCTTATCATCAGGATACATGAACTCTCCCTGACCGCCGCCTTGTACCATAGCATAGCTTGACTTACTGTAAGCCTTGCTTGCAAGTACAACATCGAGAAGATCTACATCTGCACTGTAACTTCCTGCAGATCCAACTCTTATGATGTTCTCTACATCGTAGAATTTGTAAAGCTCATAAGAATAGATACCAATACTTGGCATACCCATACCTGATGCCATGACAGAAACAGGAACTCCCTTATATGTGCCAGTATATCCAAACATATTTCTAACATCGTTCACAAGCTTGGGATTTTCAAGGAATGTCTCTGCGATATATTTGGCTCTGAGGGGATCTCCCGGCATCAGAACTGTCTTTGCAAAATCACCTTTCTCCGCGCGATTGTGTGGTGTACTCATAATAATCCTCCTAACATAATTTGTCATAAATCCTATTGCATAGCATGTGCTAATGCAATATCTCGTTTTTACAACAACAAAATAAGTTGCATGGCATTAGGACTGTTTTTAAATCTGAAAAAGGTCCAAAAGCCATACCACATATATTATACTTCAAAACTGCACAGTTTTTGAAGTTCATTTTTGTAAACTCTTACAAATGAAGATGAAATCATCTTAAAAAGCCTATCATTTAAAAGTTCCTTTCACTTTCTTCCACAGCAAGCAATCTGATAATCTTCTTGACATTTAAAGGCAAGGGCCTTATATTTTATGTAAGCACTTACATTTTTTATAAAAAAACTATATTAATGCGACTTTTTAGTCTTTGTTTTGGATAATTTTGGAACGTAATTACATAAAATCTTTTTTCAAAATATACACATAAGGAGCTTTATGAAAGAATTTATTAGAATCAATGACTCAGACAACGTTGCAGTTGCTCTGATGCCTCTTTCAAAAGATAAGACTATCGATCTTGGTGACATCAAAGTCACTTTGCTTCAGGATATACCCCAGGGACACAAGTTTGCGCTTGCCAAAATAAAATCAGGCGATGCGATAATCAAATACGGCAATCAGATCGGGATCGCCAAAGAAGACATTCCTACGGGAAGCTGGGTTCACACACACAATATAGGAACCGCTCTTGGTGAACTTCTTGAATATAACTATAATCCCGTGCATGCAAGCATCACCGGCTCAGAAGAAAGATTTTTTGACGGATTCAGAAGATCTGACGGCAAAGTCGGCGTTCGTAATGAAATATGGATCGTTCCTACTGTCGGATGCATGAACTCAGTTGCCAAAGAGATAGAGCGTAGCGCTCAGCATCTTGTAGGCGGATCCCTTGAATCCATCTTTGCATTCAATCATCCTTATGGTTGCTCTCAGATGGGCGATGATCAGGAGAATACAAGAGAGATTCTTGCTGATCTTATAAGACATCCAAATGCAGGCGGCGTTTTGGTCCTTGGCCTTGGCTGCGAGAATTCCAATATCGACGTTTTAAAGCCGTACCTTGGCGACTATGATGACAAGAGGATCAAATTCCTTGTAGGTCAGAATTCTGAAGATGAAGTTGAAGATGCACTTGCCATCCTTACTGATCTTGCAGAATATGTTAAGACTTTCAAAAGAGAAAAATGCAGTGCGTCAGAACTTATAATCGGCATGAAATGCGGAGGTTCCGACGGACTTTCCGGAATCACTGCCAATCCAACTGTAGGAGGCTTTTCGGATATTCTCATAAGCAAAGGAGGTACGACAATCCTTACTGAAGTACCTGAGATGTTCGGCGCAGAGCAGCAGCTCATGAACAGATGTGACAACGAAGAGCTCTTTGATAAGACAGTGTGCCTTATCAATGATTTTAAGAACTACTTCAAAGCTCACAACCAGACAATATATGAGAACCCATCACCGGGCAACAAAGCAGGAGGCATATCAACTCTCGAAGATAAGTCCAACGGATGTACTCAGAAGTCAGGAAGTGCTCCTGTCAAAGGCGTACTTAAGTATGCAGAGCTTGTACATGAAAAAGGTCTTAATCTTCTCTCTGCCCCAGGCAATGATCTTGTTGCATCAACGGCGCTTGCTGCTTCCGGAGCACAGATCATCCTCTTTACAACAGGAAGAGGAACGCCTTTTGCCAGCCCTGTACCTACAGTTAAGATTTCTACCAACAATGCTCTTTATAACAAGAAAAAGAACTGGATTGACTTTAACTGCGGTACTATCGTAGAGACAGATACTGTAAACGGTCTGTCAGAAAAACTATTCGAGTACGTTCTCGAAGTTGCTTCCGGCAAAACTGTAAAGTCTGAAGATGCAGGATATCATGACCTTGCAATATTCAAACAGGGTGTAACACTTTGATCAAGACTAATTGTTACTTCTTTTTACGCTTTAAATATTGTGTATAAACCAAGATCCAAATACTAACATTACAATTCAACGATCTTACAAATGGATTTAATAATGTTTATTTATAGAAAATAATTCATATATTTAATAAAGAGAGGGTTAAAAATGAAAACTTTAAGTTACAAAACACTTGAGGAAAACGGATACGACGGATACCTGTTAAAGGATGCTCCCGAAAGAGTACTTCAGTTTGGTGAAGGCAATTTCCTTCGCGCATTTGTAGACTATTTCATTGATCTTATGAATGAGAAGGCTGGATTTAATTCTAAGGTTGTACTGGTACAGCCTATTGCAGCTCCAATGGTCCATGACATGATCAATGATCAGGACGGACTTTATACTCTCTATCTTCGCGGACAGGAGAATGGTCAGGCAGTCAACAAGAAAAGAATCATCTCCTGCGTATCACGCTGCATAGATCCATATGCCGAGTTCGATGCTCTTATGGCCTGCGCAGATAACCCGGACCTTAGATTCATTACATGTAATACAACAGAAGCAGGAATCGCTTATGATCCAAACTGCAAGTTTGAAGATAAGCCAGCTGCTTCATATCCAGGTAAACTCTGCCAGTTCATGTACAGACGTTTCCAGAAATTTGGCGATCAGAAGGGCAAGGGGTTCATCATCCTCTCATGTGAGCTTATCGACAACAATGGTAAGGAGCTCAAAAAATGTCTCCTTCAGTATGCTGACCTGTGGAATCTTGGAGATGACTTCAAGAAGTGGATCGATGAAGAGAACATCATCTGTTCTACACTTGTAGACCGTATCGTTCCAGGTCGTATCAGAGATGCTGAGGAAGTTAAAAAGATCGAAGAAGAAAACGGATATCATGATGATCTTGTAGATGTGGGTGAAGTATTCGGTTTCTGGGTTATAGAAGGGCCTCAGTCCATAAAGAAAGAGTTCCCTTGTAAAGAGGCTGACCTTCCAATCCTCATCTGTGATGACCACAAGCCTTACAAACAGAGAAAGGTTCGTATCCTTAACGGAGCACATACTTCCTTTGTACTTGGCGCTTACCTTGCAGGTGAGAATATCGTACGTGACTGTATGCATGATGAGACTATCCACGGATTTATGGACAAGCTCCTCTATGAAGAGGTAATTCCTACACTTACACTTGATCCTGACGACTGCAAACAGTTTGCAAGCGATGTAACAGATCGTTTTGCTAACCCTTATGTAGACCACCAGCTCCTGTCCATCTCTCTTAACTCTACTTCCAAGTGGAAAGCAAGAGTTATGCCTTCCTTCAAGGGTTATGTAGAGAAATACGGAAAGCTTCCTGTATGTATCACTGCATCTTTTGCTTTCTATGAGATGTTCTATCATCAGGGCAAAGAGCTTACAGATAAGGGACTTGAAGCTGTTCGTCCTAGCGCCGCTGTTACCCCTGTAGTTTCAGGACCTTCCGAATATGTAATAAGCGATGACAGACCTATCCTTGAGTTCTACTATGCTCACAAGGATGACGACGTTGCTGCTCTTACACATGCAGTTCTTTCAAATACAGATTTCTGGGGCGAAGACCTTACCAAGGTTGAAGGCTTCGAAGAAGCTGTTACAGGTTACGCTAAGATGATAGAAGAAAAAGGCGCTTATGAAGTAATGAAATCCTGCCTTAACTAAAAATAATGAGGCCAATCATGGAACACAGTAATCCGCTTTTAAGAAATAATAATTCTCCAAAATTCATTACAATAGGCGAAGTCATGCTTCGCCTAACCCCTCCTAATTATGACAAGATAAGGGTTGCAACAAGCTTTGATGCAAGCTATGGCGGAAGCGAAGCCAATATAGCTCTTGCTCTTGCAAACCTTGGGATAGACTCAACTTTTTTTACCGTAGTACCTGATAACAGTCTTGGTAAATCCGCTGTAAGGATGCTTCGAAGTAATGATGTACACTGCACTCCCATAATCCTGACAACACCTGATGAAACTCCTACCCACAGGCT
>JAEEGF011301068.1_pt1 | contig 13679 bp, 5 predicted proteins | sample 9134171 | NCBI WGS metagenome assembly JAEEGF01 (sample SAMN16246542, study PRJNA631951) | gut metagenome | biome: gut microbiome; feature: rumen; material: AP-attached | host: Bos | place: Iran: Karaj | collected 2018-10
TCATAGTAGAGATGCAGAAGGCAGAGCAGGAATATTTCAAGGACCGCAGCCTGTATTACTCCACCGCCGCCATCCGTGAGCAGGCACCAAAGGGCAAGTGGGACTATCACCTTGACGAGGTATATACTATCGGCGTGCTTAACTTCGTTTTCGCTAACGACGAGTACCCGGCCGACAGTTACCGCCACGAGATAAAGCTTAAGGACGTGGAGGACAACCACGTCTTCTATGACAAGTTGACCTTCGTTTATCTTGAGATGCCGAAGTTCAACAAACGCGAGGACGAGCTTGTCACGATGCTTGACAAATGGATGTTCGCCATCCGCAATCTCGCTGGACTTCTTGACCGTCCGCTGGCATTGCAGGACAGGGTATTCACCAAACTCTTCGAGCAGGCAGAGATAGCGAAGTACAACCCGGCGGAGCGCCGTATGTACGAGGAGAGCCGCAAGGAATACTGGGACTATACCAGCACCCTGCAGACGGCTGAGAAGAAAGGATTTGTCGAAGGCATGGAGAAAGGTATTGAGAAAGGTCGCAAAGAAGAGAAAATAGACATGGCTCGCAAGCTCAAGTCGATGGGAGTTTTGTCCGTAGGGCAGATAGCCGAAACGACAGGCTTGTCCGTTGAGGAGGTAGAGAAACTTTGATAGAGCGTAGAGTATGGAGTGTAAAGTATAAGGTGTAAAGTAATGTGATATAAGGTAATGAGATCGAGTAATATAAATAAAGTTAACGTGCATGATTTTATTGGGCAAATATTTGCTCAATCCAATAATTTGTATATCACTCACTCACTCACTCACTCACTCACTCACTCACTCACTCACTCACTCACTATAATAGCCTCTATAGGAGAGAAAAATGATGCGTCCGCATACGTAGTCTGATGGCTGCGTGTGTGGACGCTTTGCGTATGCATGACAGAAATAATTACAAAATAACACATATAATGACAATGAAACAACAGACAAACAAGTTTTTTATCATCATCCTCCTGCTGCTGTGTGCAGTGGGAATGAGGGCAGAAACTTCCCTCAATAAGAACGTCACCGAACTGACACTTACGACGTATTACAAATGGCCAACAGATTACGAGAGAGTATACCCTCATTTTTATGTTGAGTTTCCTTGTGACAAGAGGACTGTTAAATATAGTGTAGTAGAAGGTGGTCAATGGGTACAAAGAAGTGCAGAATATTACAGGGATACCCTGTATACCAACGTAGTGACTTACCAGATGTTTGGTAAGGATTTAGGCAGCGACTACGTCCCATCAACTGGTGATAACGTCACAATACAGTTCACGGTGGATTTCAGTAGATTTACTGGTTATAAGTCAGAGTATAGGTTTGGCGCTTCGCCGATGCTCTATGCCTACCGTGACGGTGTAAAGGTTAGTGCCGATAATGTGGAGCGTATTTCGTCAAGCAAGGCGGTGTTTACTTTTAATTATCAAGTACCTGTTCCCGCTGGTGGAACGTATGTTCGTGGTGTGAATGCCACGGCAACGATAAACGCTCCACAGATTGGTGCAGAGCCGCAATGGGCACTCAGTAATGCTGCAGGAGCAAAACCGGCATGGACGGAAGAGGTGAATGCGAAAGAACAGTTTGAGAGAAAAGAGGCGGTGATGCAGAACGACCTCGCATGGTTTTCTGTAGGTAAGGACTTCAACATGACAGCAATGAACAAAGGCGATAAGTTCAGGGCAGGTTCTAAATATGCGTGCAGACTTACATTCGATGCAGCGGACGGTACGCAGTTTCACGAGTTGAACACGGTTTACAAACTGAACGGCACAGAATGTCATGACGAGACATACATGACCAAGAGCTTCTACGAACAGGGAAACTATGCTACGGGTGTATATGCAAATGCCAGCCAGGCCTATATATACTACATATATGAACCGCTTCCCAGTTACCTTGGCGACGTGAACAACGACGGTGCTATTACCATGGCAGACGCTAATTCTGTGGTGAACTATTTCCTTGCTTCAGAGAAACCTCTTGATGTCAACACCAGGCTCGCCAATGTGAACGGAGACGATGGCATCACCATGGCCGATGCAAACCAAATCGTAAATATGTTCCTGAACGGTGTAGCGCCGGAAATAATAGAAGACAAGTCTGACGCTCATGACTATGTGGATCTCGGACTGTCGGTGAAATGGGCTACGTGCAACGTGGGTGCTACGGTGCCAAAGGAGTGCGGTTCTCTTTTTGCATGGGGCGAGACAGAACAGAAGTACGTATTCTTTGAGGGTACGTACAAATGGTACGACAGTGACACTAACAAATACACCAAGTACAATGCTACTGACGGCAACACACAGCTTGACCTGGAGGATGATGCCGCGGCAGTGAACTGGGGCGGCGCATGGCGTATGCCTACTGACGAGGAATGGACTGAACTGCGCGAGAACTGCACATGGGAAAGTGTGATCGAGGAGAGAGTTGGTGAACGTAATGGTAAACCTTATACTTATTACGTGTCAATTGGATACAAGGTGACAGCTGCCAACGGCAACTCCATATTCTTGCCAGAGGTTTATTATGGTGATGAGATATTGTTTACAGGAGAATGCGGTGACGAATATTGGTCATCCACTCTTACGCCAAGCCAATCGTATTATAATGCCTATGGCGTAATATTTATAGATGACTATGAAAAGCATTCTTTGGACCGATCAGAAATTGACCGATATTATCCAAGACCAGTGCGCGCAGTGAGACCGTAAAGGTCCTGCATAGACAAAAAAGGCGTTCCCACGCAGGATGTAAAAAATTCGCATGTCCTGCGTGGGAATATTGTTGTGTAACGAGTTTTCTCATGGGCGGAGATTTAGAACAATTTCAGTCCATGCGGTCGCGGTAGTCTTTTTACCATAAAACAGTGCGTCAAAATTCCTGTTTGATTCTTGCAAGATTTTCACGAGGTGCCTGAGCACTTACGGAGTGCAAGAAAGTATCACCGCTCAGCTACACCATCAAACGGTGCGGATGGCTTTTATTTTAACTATACAGATATTTTCATTTTTCATTAACTACGTTCATTTATGCAGCAGGTGGCTTCGGCAACGGATTTTTTTGTCTATCTTGTGTTGTTAATGGTGTAGAATAAACCTAAAAAAATATGTGTGTACGCAATAATTATAATAAGTATGCGTTTTTTATTTTAGATACGGAAACACCGTGAAACGAATTGTACACGCAAAAATAGCATGATATGATAGAATACATAAAGGGTGAACTTGCAGAACTGACACCAGCACAGGCAGTGGTGGAGGCTCATGGAGTAGGTTATTCGCTCAATATATCACTCAATACATACACTGCCATACAAGGCAAGAAGGAAGTGAAACTGTACGTTCATGAGGTGTTGCTTACTGGCGGCAGGGACGATTCCTATACATTGTATGGATTCAATAGCAAGCAGGAACGTGAGATATATCGCATGCTCGTTACAGTGAGTGGGGTAGGCGGAAATACTGCACGCATGATACTGAGTGCTATGAGTCCTGCAGACTTGGTGAACATAATATCTACAGGTAACGAGAAGGCGTTGAAGGGCGTGAAAGGCATCGGTTTGAAGACCGCACAACGTATAATAGTGGATTTGCGCGACAAGATGGCTGCCAGCGGTTTGATAAACGACCTCGGTACGGAGTCTGTTGCAGCAGCACCAGGTGTAAACACAGAAGTGCGTGATGAGGCAGTAGGTGCCCTTACCATGCTGGGCTTCTCTCCGGCACCAAGTGCTAAGGTCGTTACGGAGATACTGCAAGGCACGCCAGACATGCCAGTAGAGCAGGTTATAAAACAAGCACTGAAATTGATAAAATAGTATGTTTGTCTAATGCTTCGTGAAAGTCAGGAACTTTCGTTTTTTAGGTAAGAAAGATTAAGTGAAAAAGCGTCTGCTCATAATAATTGTATCTATATTGTCGGTCATCGTAAGTTCTGCGATGATTCGCACTTTTGTTGCACCTGACGAAAAGTCAGGACCGACGCGATGGAATGAATTTGAGGAGGCGGAGAAAGAATCCAAGGCCGAGCAGGCTGCAGAGAAGAAGGAGAAGCCGCTGACGAGAGCGGAGCAGCGCCGCAAGGAGCTGGAAGAGAAAAGGAAACAGTTGGAGGAAGAGAAAAATAAGAGTGAATTAGAGAAATATCGTGAGAAGCAGGCGAAGCTGCGCTTGCAGGAAGATACCATCCCTGACAGTCTGCTGCACCCGAGATGGAAGATACAACGCACTACGGCACTTACCTACGATGACTTGAAACAGGGAGCGGCAGACCTGAAACGTCCGGAAAACCTGAAGCAGGAAGTAGAGTATAACGATACGCTTGACCGGTACGTGATGGGTACAAGACTGGGCAAGACATGGATAAATGCACCGTTCATGATGGAGCGGGGCGAATATATGAAGTGGTCGGAGAAAAACTTATTCTCTGACTATTTCCGTAAGAAGAATGATGAGATTTTCCAGCAGAAGGGAAAGGAGAAGTTTGACTTTACGGATATGCATTTTGACCTCGGACCGGCAGAGAAGATATTCGGTCCTGGCGGTATTCGTGTGAAGACACAGGGTTCGGCAGAACTGAAGCTGGGAGCTACGATGAAGAGTATAGACAACCCTTCATTGCCGATACGCAATCGTAACACTACCACAATAGACTTCGACGAGAAGATAAACGTGAACGTGACGGGAAAGGTGGGCGACAAGATGAACCTGAACCTGAATTATAATACGGATGCTACGTTCGTCTATGATGCCCAGAACATGAAGCTGCGCTATGATGGTAAGGAAGACGAGATAATAAAACTCGTGGAGGCAGGTAATGTCAGTTTCCCAAGTAATTCCTCATTGGTGCAGGGCGCCTCGTCGTTGTTTGGCTTAAGGACGGATATGCAGTTCGGTAAACTGAAGTTGCAGACTGTGGTGTCGCAAAAGAAATCCTCATCGTCAAGTGTCTCAAGCAAGGGTGGAGTGCAGCTCACACCGTTTGAGATAAACGTAGCAAACTATGAGGAAAACCGCCACTTCTTCCTTGGTATGTACTTCCGTAACCACTATGACAGTTGGATGACGACATTGCCTACACCTACTACGGGAGTGAAGATTAATCGAGTAGAGATATGGGTGACCAACAAGAGCGGTTCTACGAGTAACACCCGTAACATTATAGCATTCCCTGATTTGGGTGAAGGCGGTACGGTGGCGCCGAGCAATAATGCCAACTCCCTGTATAGCAGTGTGAGTGCAATCGATGGAGTTAGAGACGTAAACCAGACAAACACCCTGCTTGACGGAAACGTAATCAACGGTACCGTGATGGCAGGTGGCTCTACCTATGAAAAGATAGAGAAGGCGCGCCTGCTCACATCATCGGAATATACGGTGAATCCATCCATGGGCTACATATCGTTGAAGAGTACGCTGCAGAGTGACCAGGTGCTTGCCGTAGCCTATGAATATACCTATGGCGGCGTTACATATCAGGTGGGAGAGTTCTCAGGTGACAATACCGATGTCACACAGGCACTCATAGTGAAGTCGCTGAAGAATACGAGCAATACACCATCGCAGCCAAACTGGAAGCTGATGATGCGTAACGTGTATTACATAGCATCTACCGTACAGAAGGAGAAATTCCGTCTTGACGTGAAATATCAAAGTGATTCGGCAGGAGTCTATGTGTCATACATACCAGAGACGCAGGTGAAGGGCTCGCCGATAATAAAGCTGATAGGTGCCGACCGTCTGGACAATAACAACAAGACACACTCTAACGGATTTTATGACTTCGTAGAAGGATACACCGTGACGAACGGACGTGTGTTCTTTCCATTGATAGAGCCTTTTGGCAATGGTATATACAATATACTGCGCACTAAGGTCGGTGACGATGTTGCGGCAAAGTACCGCTATCAGGAACTTTATGACACTACGAAGACTGTGGCAAAGCAGATGGCGGAGAAAAACCGCTATGTACTGGTAGGTCAGTACAAGGGCACTTCTGCCAATGTCATAAGTCTTGGCACATATAACATTCCGCAGGGAGGAGTGTCGGTAAGGGCTGGCGGCGTGGAACTTACCGAAGGCGTTGACTATTCCGTTGATTATTCTGCAGGTGAGGTTACCATACTCAACCAAAGCATCATTGATGCAGGAACCTCTGTGGACGTATCGGTGGAGAGCGACAGTAACTATGGCATGCAGCGCAAGACGATGTTCGGACTGAACTGGGAATATGACTTCTCAAAGGATTTCATGCTCAGCGGTACGTTCCAGCATCTTTCAGAGCAAAGCCTCACGTCGAAGGTGGCAATGGGCAGTGAGCCAGTCAGCAACACCCTCGTAGGTCTTAACCTCAACTGGAGGAAAGAGAGTCAGTGGCTTACCAACATGCTTAACTACATACCATTCCTGCATGTGTCGCAGCCATCGAATATAGAGTTTAACCTGGAGTTTGCCAAACTGTTCAGCAAGACTGCAAGCGGCACACAGGATAATGCATCGTATATAGACGATTTCGAAAGTGCCACAAACGGCATAGACATCAGTTCGCCGACGGCATGGACATTGGCAAGTGTGCCTACACAGGGAAAGAATACCTACGACAAGACAGGACTGCAGTCTGGCTACAACCGTGCACGTCTGGCATGGTACACTATCGACCAGTTGTTCACAAGCCGTTCGTCAACCCTCACGCCAGGTCATATCAAGGGAGACCTTGACCAGTTGTCAAACCATTATGTGCGTGCGGTGTATGTAAACGAACTGTACCCGAACCGCGACCAGAATACATATTCCGGAGCCACGAACACCCTGGGTGTGCTCAATCTTGCATACTATCCGTCAGAGCGTGGACCGTATAACTTCAATCCGAACCTTACGTCACAGGGACTGCTGCCTAATCCTTCGCAGAGCTGGGGCGGCATGATGCGCAAACTCGATACGAGCGATTTCGAGGAGGCAAACATAGAGTATGTGGAGTTCTGGTTGCTTGACCCATTCATATATACAAGGAATGACGGTACGGCATCAAAACATTCGGGAGAGCTGCATATAAACCTTGGTGAGGTGTCGGAGGATATACTCTACGACGGAAAGAAATTCTATGAGAGCGGAATGCCTGTGTCGGAAAACGAGGCAACGACGCTTGAAACCACACAGTGGGGTTACGTGCCGGTGCAGAATACCATAAACTATGCATTTGCCACCACCAGCGGTTCTCGTGGCAAACAGGACGTTGGTCTGAACGGCCTGAATGATACGGAAGAGCAACAGTGGGACGCATATCAGGGATTCCTCAACAGTGTGCGTGCCAACGTCACAAACGACAGTGCAAGGGCTGCAATACTTAACGACCCTGCCAACGATAACTATCACTATTTCAGAGGCTCAGACTGGGACTCAAAGCAAGCATCCATACTTGAGAGATATAAGTACGTAAACAACCCACAGGGTAACTCGGCTGATTCAGAAACAAGGACAGAGTCATACGATACATCATACAAGACGTCGCCTGATGTGGAGGATATCAATCAGGACTATACGCTGAATGAGTACGAGAACTACTATGACTACACCATAAGCATATCGCCAGACAAGATGGATGTGGCAAGCAACGACTATATCGTTGACAAGCGCGAGGCAACCACTACGCTGCGTAACGGCAGTAAGGAGACCGTGACGTGGTATCAGTTCAGAATACCTATTAATTCCGGCAAGAAGGTAGGTTCCATATCAGACTTCTCTTCCATACGTTTCATACGTATGTATATGCAGGGATTCGAGGAACCAACAATACTGCGCTTTGCAAGCCTTGACCTCGTGAGGGGAGACTGGCGCGTGTACGACCAACCGCTTAAGGGCGCTTCGCCAAATCCTACGGCGCAGTTTACTGCATCTGCCATCAGCATAGAGGAAAACAATGACAAGACACCTGTAAACTATGTGCTGCCGCCAGGCATCAGCCGTGTGGTTGACCCATCGCAGCCACAGCTTACAGAGAACAATGAGCAGGCACTGCGTATGGACATAACAAACATGTCGCACAATGACGCTGTGGCTGTATATAAGAACACCAATTACGACCTGCGCTACCATAAGCGCCTGCAGATGTTCGTCCATGCCAATGCCATGGAGCAGAACACCACGAACCTGCAGAATAGTCAGTTGGCACTGTTCCTGCGCCTCGGTTCGGACTATAATAACAACTATTATGAATACGAGATACCGCTGAAGCTCACTGCGCCGGGCGTTTACAGCACCTATTCAAATGCTGACTGCGCAGTGGTATGGCCGGCAGAGAACATGCTCAACATAGAGCTGAAGAAACTTACCGCCCTGAAGAAACAGCGTAATATCATGAAGGCGCAGGGTAAGGCATCGCTTACCAACCTTTACAGCGAGTACGATCCGGACAATCAGAACAACAAGATATCCATCGTCGGTAATCCGTCGCTTGGTGAGGTGCGCACTATGATGATAGGCGTGCGTAACCTGTCGGCAGAAATGAAGGATGGCGAGGTGTGGGTCAACGAACTACGCCTGCTCGAGCCAGAGAGTGAGGGCGGTTGGGCGGCATCAGCCAACCTTAACCTGCAGTTGTCAGACCTTGGCACCGTACAGGCTTCGGGCAAATATGTCAGCGACGGTTTCGGTGGATTGGAACAAAAGGTACTTGAGCGAACCATGGATAAGTATGGCACGTACTCCGTGACTACAAACCTCGAGCTCGGCAAGTTCTTCCCTGAGAAGGCAAAGGTTTCCATACCTTTATATTATAGTGTCACTCGTGAACGTACATCGCCAAAGTATAATCCGCTTGACACGGACATGTTACTTGAGGATGCCCTTGAGAGTGCTGCCAATGAGCAAGAGCGCGATTCGATAAAGAGCATAGCGGTTACGAATACCGTGAGCAAGAACTTTGCTATATCAGGAATGCGTGTGGGTATAGCCACAAAGCGTCATCCTATGCCTTATGACCCGGCAAACTTCTCGTTCTCATACAGCCATACCCACAACCATACTGATGGACAGACCACAGTGTATGAGAATGAAGACAGATGGCGAGGAGCCTTGACTTATTCCTGGACACCGGTATATAAGTCGTTCGAACCTTTCAAGAAATTGAAGTCGAAGTCTAAATACCTTGACATAGTAAAGAAATTCGCCCTTAACTGGTTGCCTCAGAATATAGCTGCCAGCACTGAGATGACGCGTACATACAGTGAGTTGCAGGAGCGTGACCTCGAAGATCTCGGCAATGAGTCGAGCCTGCCGGTAACGTTTAGTTCGCAGTTCCTGTGGAACAGAAACCTTTCTGTACGCTGGGACCTCACCAAGAACTTGCGTCTGAGCTTCCAGAGTGCTACAAGGGCAGAGATAGAAGAGCCATACACCCAGGTAAACAAAGATATCAATCCCGATGGCTACAAGGTATGGAAGGATTCTGTATGGACAAGCATAAAGAAGATGGGCACGCCGCTCGACTACAACCAGACGTTCAAGGCGTCATATCAGTTGCCGCTTAACCAGATGCCTATTTTCGCATGGCTCAATGCCGATGCATCATACGACGCGAACTATAGTTGGGCACGAGGCTCAGAGGTTGACGGCATAGTGAAATACGGTAACACCGTGACGACCCACCGTACCGTAAACATAAACTCTACCATGAACCTTGACAAACTGTATAACCTTGTGCCTTTCCTCAAGAAAGTCAATGAGAAGTTTGCCAAGACACCGAAGAAGAAAAACAACGCCGCAGACAAAAAGAAAACTGCAGCAAAAGACAAAGTTAAGGGCAAGGATGGTAAGGACGCAGAGGAAGATGCTGCTGATAAGGACAAGAAGAAAGATACGAAGACCGTAGCACAGACGAAGAAAAAGACCAACGTATTCACCAGGGAGGTGACGCTGAATGCAGATACATTTCTAGTTGTCACCCACGGTAGGAAGACCAAGCGACTCCTTGTTAGCGCAAAGGACGTAAAGGGTAACGTGATACCGGTGAAGTACAAGAAGATTGACGAAAACAAGATAAAGATAATCAACAAGTCTGATACTACGTTGAAGATGAAATTGTCTGTCACCGCACTTGAACCGCTTGACGATAAACTGTGGTACAAGGTAGCGCAGCATACCGCACGTGCGTTGATGATGGTGCGCAGCGTCAATATCAGCTATCGTAATCAGTATGCCCTGTCCCTGCCAGGCTTCATGCCTACGGTAGGCAGTGTGTTCGGACAAAAAAGAGGTGATGCAATGTCGCCAGGTCTAGACTTTGCCTTCGGATTCGTCGGCGACGACTATATCGAGAAGGCACGCAGCAATGGTTGGCTGTTTAGCGGAGTTGATTCAGTAGCAACGCCGGCAGCAATCAACCGTACGGAAGACCTGCAGGTAAAGGTCACCGTAGAGCCATTCCGCGACTTTAAGATAGACTTTAATATGTCGCATACGCAGTCAAAGACCAAGTCGGTGCAATATATATACGAAGGCAATCCTACTACTCAGAGTGGTAACTTCACTATGACGACCGTCAGCATCAAGTCTGCCTTTGAGGGTATAGGCAGTGCAGACAATGGCTACAGATCGGCATCGTTCAGCAAATTCTGTAACCTGCTCGATGCATACCAGGTGCGTGTGCAGCGTCAGTATGCCGGCACACGCTATCCTGACGGCAGCGTGCTTGCCGGACAGAAGTTCAATCCGGCAAACGGTGAGGTCAACAAATATAGCGCTGACGTTATGGTGCCTGCATTCCTCAATGCATACACGGGATATAAAGGACTTGACATATTCCCTGCCATAGTCCACATGTTACCTAACTGGACACTACGCTACAACGGATTGACTAAGATAGAGTGGTTCAGACAGCACTTCAAGAGTTTCACACTCAACCACTCCTATAAGAGCGTCTATGCAGTAGGCTCATACAGCTCATACTCTACGTATCTCTCCTACATGGGCGACAGGATTGGTTTCATCTGCGATGCCACCGATGCAAACCGCTACATACCAAATTCTATGTATAATGTCTCCACCGTAAGCATCAACGAGGCATTCTCACCGTTGCTCGGCATAGACTTTACCTTGCCAAATAACATGAGCTTCAAGGCAGAGTACAAGACAACACGTGTGCTTACGCTCTCCATGACCAGTGTGCAGATTAACGAAGCACTGTCAAAAGACTGGGTAATAGGCATGGGATATAAGATAAACGACTTAAGACTATTCAACAGCAGGTCGAAGTTGGCTGTAAAGAACAAGAAGAGAAGCACAGACTCTGATGACGAAGGCAATGCTGCCAAGAGCACATCGACGAGCAAGACAAAGGGTTTTGCACATGACCTAAACCTGCGTCTTGACATAAGCTATCGCCAGCAAGCAGCCATTACGCGTGACATAGCCAGTGCAAGTTCCTCTGCCACATCGGGCAACAACGCCTTCAAACTGGCATTCTCTGCCGACTATAGTCTCTCCAAGCTCCTTACCATGAGCTTCTACTACGACCGTCAGAGCAATACACCGCTCTTGTCTTCGGGCTCTTACCCGACGGTCACGCAGGACTTCGGCATGAGCGTCAAGTTCTCACTGACAAGGTAGGACGCATCCAAATAGCTTGATTTGAAATAATACATAAGTAAACATTTTATTAATACTACGTTATATGATATACAAATATGATTTTCTTATAATCGGTGCCGGTGTAGCTGGCATGAGTTACGCCCTCAAGGTTGCAAGGGCACATAAGGGCAAAATCTGTTTGATATGCAAGACCACCCTCGACGAAGCAAATACCACACGTGCACAGGGCGGTGTGGCATCTGTCACCAACGTCATCGTGGATGACTTTGAGAAACACATACAGGACACCATGATTGCCGGTGACTACATATCCGACCCTGCTGCCGTAGACCAGGTGGTGCGCATGGGACCGTCACAAATCAAGGAATTGGTACAGTGGGGCGTCAACTTCGACAAGAATGAAGACGGACTCTTTGACCTCCATCGTGAAGGCGGACACTCAGAGTTCCGCATACTGCACCATGCAGATGACACCGGAGCCGAGATACAACGCGGACTGATGGCTGCCGTGCGGGCATGTCCTGACATTGAGATAAAGGAAAACCACTTTGCGGTAGAGGTGATAACACAACACCACATGGGTATAGAGGTAACACGTGCCTCACACGACATAGAGTGCTATGGTGCATACATACTCAATCCCGACACACAGAAGGTTGACACCTATCTCAGCAAAGTCACCGTTATGTGTACCGGCGGATGCGGTGCCGTATATCAAACTACCACCAACCCTATCATTGCCACCGGCGACGGCGAGGCTATGGTTTACCGTGCCAAAGGTACCGTGGCTGACATGGAGTTCGTGCAGTTCCACCCGACATCGCTCTATCATCCAGGCGAGACACATCCTGCATACCTCATCACCGAGGCTATGCGTGGTTACGGTGGTATATTGCGACTGCCTACCGGTGAGACATTCATGGAGAAATATGACGAGCGCCTGTCATTGGCACCACGTGACATCGTTGCACGTGCCATAGACAAGGAGATGAAGATTCATGGCATCGACCACGTATGCCTTGACGTAACACATAAAGACCCGGAAGAGACCAAGCACCACTTCCCTAACATCTACCAGAAGTGTCTCTCCATCGGCATCGACATCACCAAGGAATATATACCTGTGCGCCCAGCAGCTCACTATATGTGCGGCGGAATAAAGGTCGATCTAAACGGTTGTTCAAGCATCAAGCGACTCTATGCCATCGGCGAGTGTTCATGCACTGGACTGCATGGTGGCAACCGTCTGGCATCCAACTCGCTCATCGAGGCTGTGGTATATGCAGAGACAGCGTCAAAGCACTCGCTCGACCACATTGACGAATATGACTTCAACACGCTGATACCTGAGTGGAACGACGAGGGCACCATGACCAACGAAGAGAAGGTGCTCATCACACAGAGTGTGCATGAGGTAGGCACCATCATGGCCAACTATGTCGGCATTGTCAGGAGCGACCTGCGACTCAAGCGAGCATGGGTACGCCTCGACACGTTGTATGAAGAGACAGAATCCCTCTTCAAGCGCGTCAAGGCAAGCAAGGATATCTGTGAACTGCGTAACATGATCAACGTAGGTTACCTCATCACTCGCTGGGCAATAGAGCGTAAGGAGTGTCGCGGACTCCACTTCACTACCGACTATCCGCACCATGCCTACGACAAAAAATAAGATGAAGTCTGCAAATTAACTGTAAGCAGGCGAGGCTATCTTTTATAAGACAGTCTCGCCTGCTATTATATTTAAAATGAGAACTTTATTGGGTCAATTAATACCAAAAAGCGAAAATAATAAAATTTTTTTCATTGTTTTGTTTTTTTAAAGATTAGACATATAAAAGCCGGCTTGAAATTTTGTGCAAAATTACAATCTTTTTCATTGTACTGCAATACTCAAAAATATTGATTTTCATTGATACCTATAAATGGTTATAGCCAGAGGTTTTTCCTTTTTCACAAGAAAAAGTTTTGCAATAAGGAAAATTATTTGTAAATTTGCATACTCAAACGAAAAAAGGAACCATGACGATACGTAAGATATATAAAAAGGTGGTCTTGTATGCAG
>JAEEGF011115749.1_pt1 | contig 13678 bp, 16 predicted proteins | sample 9134171 | NCBI WGS metagenome assembly JAEEGF01 (sample SAMN16246542, study PRJNA631951) | gut metagenome | biome: gut microbiome; feature: rumen; material: AP-attached | host: Bos | place: Iran: Karaj | collected 2018-10
TGGTATTTGTTCTCAAGCATTTCGGTTTCAACATCATCGCTTCGGCCAGGATGGTGATTGAAGCCCGTTTTCAAGCCCCGAAGCGTGATACTTTTGTTTTTTGGGGTCTGAATGAGCCATCGTTCCTGTTAGCGCGCAACATCATTCAACACTATGGTAATGATGGGAATTATCGCATCATCATTGTGAGAGCTAACCATGACAAAGAATCGAACAGCGAGCGTAATGGCATGGAGAGATTGTTCAACTTCCTGTCACTCAGCAACCAAGATATGGAGTGGTTGTGCGAACTGGATTGCCTGACAACGAGCACCTATGCAGACTTGGCTGGAAAATCGTCTAGTGCAGATATTCTGAATCAACATTTTGACTTAAAAACACTGGCACGTATCATCAGGGAAAAAACCAGTAGTGAGGTACATATGTTTGTTCTCACCGATGACACCAGTGCTAACATCCAGGCGGTGGGTAACTTGAAGCGTGACATGACCATCAACGCAGCCGTTGATGCCGGCATCAAGGTGACGCTCTATTGCCGAGCCCGCTACAATAGCATACACCGCGTGATTGAGGACGAGCAAATGCGTGAGCATCTCGAGGTCAAGGTCGTTGACCCGTCGCGCATCAGCGTCGAGATGCTGAAACAGCATGCTGAACTACATCCTGCCAATTATGTAAAAATTGAAAACGATGCTACGGTATCATCGCCTTTCAATGCGTTGATAATCGGCTTTGATGAGGTGGGGCATGACGCATTGCGATTCCTGTATGCGTTCGGCGCTTTTGTTAGGACTGGAAGTAATGAGGGTGAGCGCTCAGATTTCCATTGCGACATCGTTGACAAGGACATCAAGCATAAGGCAGGATTGTTTACTGCAGGTGCGCCGTCGGTGTCCCGCCGCATGAATTGCTGTGAGGGCGGTGGAGTGTCAGACAACTCCTCAGCCATCACTCTCCATAATATGGATGTGCTTGGGGTAGATTTCTACAATTATCTTGAAGCAATTATCAGGACGCTCAACTATGTGGTCATCGCTCTTGGCGATGATGTGACTAACGTGTCGCTAGCCGTAAGGATATTCAGGTTGGCTGTACGTTATCGCGAGGACATGTCCCGCTTGCGCATCCTGGTCATGGTAAGTAATGATCCTGATGGTCATCTGCGCAGGATTACAGAACACTACAACCGGTTGTGGGCAGCTCAGATGAGTAGTAATGGGAGCAATCATCAGCAGCAAATTAACAAAGAGGATTCCATTCATGAACCCATAACACTATTCGGCTCAATAGAGGACACTTACACCTATGATTATATCGTGAACGAAAGGCTCAAAGCCAAGGCCAAGCACTTCAAGCAGATGTACGACCAGTCAATTGTCTTACTCAACAGAGCAGCAGGCGGACAAATGCCGGACCCGCTCGACTGGGACAGCGAGCATAAGGACCTGATGCAGCTTGGGGTGCGTTACTCGCCCACCTTGTCGGGCATCATGCGGCTGCGCCGTGTGCAAACCCAGAATATGGAAAACTGTTTCCACAAGCACACCAAGCAGATACTTGCCCACCAGGCCCTAGGTCAAGAAAAGTATCTCATGCTATCCGGACCCTACCTGTCTAGAAAAGAGAATGAGACCACCTACACATGGCAGGGCATCGAGCCCGATGATACTGTCACCCGGGTGCTGGACATATTGGCACAGACCGAGCACTTGCGCTGGATCGCCTCACATGAGCTACTGGGTTACAGCGATGCAGGTGGGGTAAATGACAAAGACGAACTGCGCTTGCTGCATGGATGCCTCAAGCCATGGAATGAGTTGACAAGTGCTATCCAGAGCTATGACTATAATGTCGTAGACGTCTCGTTGGGAATTGGGCTCAACCATGGCGAGCAAGACAATAGCGGGAATGTTGACGAAGGTTCTGATGGCAGCAGGAGCGCTGACGACACCCAAAACATGAATCAGTAATCACACCGATATGAGAAAAATATTATTGTTGTCATTAAGTTTGCTGCTGGCGCTGTGTGCAACGGCGCAGACTCAGCAAGGCTATGTCAAAACCAAGGGACGCAAAGGCAGTAACGGAGCCGTTGTGCCGGGTACCCGCATCAGAGGGGCGACAGTGCAAGTCAAAGGACGCAGCGCAGTGGTCACACAGGCCAACGGCGTGTTCTCCTTCCCGATTCCCGCTAACAAGTTCTTTATCCAGAGCGTGAAAAAACAAGGTTATGTTGTCAATGACCCTGAGATGTTGACTAAAGCCTATGTGTTTTCACCCAACCCCTTGATTCTCGTGCTGGAAACACCCGAGCAGAAGACCGACGACAAGTTGTCATCAGAACGCAAAATCCGTCGCACCCTGCAACGGCAACTGCAACAACGCGAAGACGAGATCGAGGACCTCAAGGAGCAGAACAAAATCACACGCGAGGAGTACCAGAAGGCCCTGCAGGAGCTGTACGCCCAACAGGAAACCAATGAGAAACTGATCGGTGAGATGGCCGAACGTTATTCGCAGATTGACTACGATCTCTTGGACGAATTCAATACACGCATCAGTGACTGCATCCTCGAGGGACGTCTTGCTGAGGCAGACTCGTTGCTGCGTTCCAAGGGTGACATCAACGACCGCATCGAGGCTATCCACAAGGCCGAAGCCATTGAGGCAGCCGAGGCAGCCGAGATTGCCGAACGACAACAGCGCCTCGAACAAAGTCAGGCCGGCACCCAAGCCTCCAAGAACGACATCGCTCAGGATTGTTACCATTTCTTCGAGAAATTCAAGTTGGAACACAACAATGACTCAGCAGCCTATTATTTGGCACAACGCGTCAGACTTGATTCCACCAACGTTGCTTGGCTGAGCGATGCCGGTGATTTTGCCTGCGATTACATGGCTGATTATCCCGCTGCACTCAACTATTATCAGCGGGCTCTTGCTCATGCGCTCGAGCAGATGGGCAGTGACTCCGAGATTGTGGCCATGATTTATAACAATATCGGCATGATTTACCGCAAGCAAGGCAAATTTGACTTGTCGATGGACAATTACCGCAAAGCACTCTCCATCTGTGAGAAATCACTGGGTGATGATAATGCTGTGACCGCAACTACGCACAACAACATCGGCATGCTCATGGATGCCACGGGTAATTCAACCCAGGCATTGGAGCACTACCTCAAGTCGTTGGCCATTGAGGAGGCGACACTTGGAACTGAGCATCCGGCGACTGCCATGTCCTATAATAACCTGGGAGCGTTGTATTACTCTCGCGGCGATTATGCCAATGCGATGGACTACTTCAATAAGTCACTCGCAATACGTGAGAAACTTTTGGATGCCGACCATCCTGACCAGGCCATGTCTTACAGCAATATCGGATCGGTATATACCGCCATGGGTGACTACTCCCGTGCACTGGAGTACTTTAACCGTGCCCTCAACATCCGTCAGCAAGTATTGGGCGAAACCCATCCTGATGTGGCCCTGACGCTGAGCAACATCGGTTCGGCCTATTTGGGCATCAATGACTACAGCAAAGCCCTAGAATCTTATAACAACTCTATGGCAATCACCGAGAAAGTACTTGGCAGCGATCATCCCGATGTAGCCATTTGCTATAATAATATAGGACAGGTCTACGATCGTCAGCGTGATTTTGCCAAGGCGCTTGAGTGGTATGGCAAGTCGCTTGATGTGAAGCGGAAAACGCTGGGCGACAATCATCCGTCTACCATCAAGTCGATTGAAAACATGGGCTTGCTCTATATGAATCAGAGGGATTATGCACATGCCTTAGAATGTTACTCCCGTGCTTTGGCGGCCAGAGAATCCACCCAAAGTGATGATAGGGTAGGGTTGGCTGGTGCCTATGACAGCATGGGGGCGGTACTCTATCGGCGTGGAGAGTATGCCCAGTCGCTGGAGCACTTCTTGAAGGCTGCAGCCATTCGCGAGCAGGTGCAAGGCAACAACAGTGCTGCTACTGCTCAAACCTACAACAGTACTGCTGGCGCCTATGGTAAACTTACCGACTATACCAAGGCCTTAGAGTACTATCAGAAAGCCTTTGACATTATCGCGTCACTCAAGGGCGAAAACAGCAAAGAGGTCGTCAACATCAAGAAGAACATCCTCATGACAGAGTATCAGCTCGCCATGCAGAAAGGCAAACTCAAGGGTTTCTTGAGCAATCATTGCTTCATCGGAACCGTGAATAACGGAGATACTCCAGCCTCGGCCCAAGGAATGTCGGGCGAATACGTTCTGCTTGAATTTGCCGATTGGAATCAGGACAGTGAGACATCCCTGTTCGACCGCGCAGATGAGATGAGGCAGTCGCCAAAGGATATCGTCGTGATGAAGGATGGAGAGATATCACGACATCACTTTGAGAACAAATTGGGTATCACCTTCGGAGTAAAACAGGTCACCAAAGAAGAGAAACAGCAAATCAATCAAGCCTATAAGCAATGGAAGGAACAGAACAATCAATGAACGCTGAACAACAGTTCAAATATTTCGCCTTTATCAGTTACAATTCCAAGGACACGGAGTGGGGCAAACGCATCCAGCGCAAGCTGGAGCATTACCGCATGCCGGCAACACTGTGCAGCGAGCGCGGGTGGGAACGTACGCCAATCAAACCCATCTTCTTTGCCCCGACCGACATCCAACCCGGCGGGCTTGACGATGAACTGAAAGATCGCTTGAGGGCTTCAAGGAACCTGATTGTTATCGGCTCTCCCAATTCGGCAAAATCAGAGTGGGTAGGCAAGGAGATCGAGTTCTTCCATGAACTAGGCCGCACCGACAAAATCCATTATTTTATCGTCGATGGTACGCCCCATAGTGGCAACCCTGATACCGAGTGCTTTAATCCGATTATCGACAAACTGGGGATGCCTGAAATCCTGGGCGCCAACATTCATGAGAAGATTTACCGCTTCCCATGGCTGAACAAGGAGCGCGCCTATGTGCAACTGGTATCTAAATTGCTCGGTGTTGAGTTTGACTCTATCTGGCAGCGCCACAAGCGACAGCTCATCAGGAAAATCATCGCCTGGACCATCGGTGCAATAGCAGTCCTGGCTGCCCTGGCATGGGTGTGGGCCGCCAATCAGCCCTTTGATGCCAAGATGAGTCTTAACGAGGCATCAGTTCAAAACGACCAACTGCCTCCCTTGCAAGATGCAGTGGTAACTGTTATGCTTGAAAATGAGTCCAAGAGTGACACCATTCACGCCATTGGCCAGGATGGTGTGTTCAACAACATTCCTCATCGCTTTATGGACCAGGAGGTGAAAGTAACGCTTACCTGCAAAGATTTTTTACCTCTAGATACAACTTTGAAGTTAACCCATGATGTGACTTTGAATGTCTATCGTGACCCATCGGTATATGGTCATGTGCATTTCGGTATTTGGGACCCAGAGACCGAAAACTTTATTCCCAACGTCACTGTTGAGGTTGCAGGGCAGAAGGCGGCATCCAACAAGGAAGGACAAGTAGAGCTCTTTGTCCCTCTAGAGAATCAGCGCAAGACCTACCAGGTAAAAGCCCAGTTCCCCCTGTATAACGACATCATCACGATGCCATGCGGTGAAAACGACGTAGTGGAGAAAATGTAAATAGAGTGACACGATGAAAGCATCAAACGATTATATCCCTCGGCCTGTGGATACCAGTGCTATTGATTTGCCCGAAGAACTCCAGCAACTTGTCGAACAGGTAGCCGAGAATGTGCATGAGGTCTGGGCACACTCCAGGATGTCTCAAGGTTGGGTTTATGGTCTGGAGCGCAATGATACCCTCAAGACTCATCCTCACCTGATTCCTTACGAGGACCTGCCTGAGGTAGAAAAGCAATACGACCGCGACACGGCAATCGGCACGCTCAAACTCATCATGAAATTGGGCTTCAAGATTTCCAGGTAAATTATCTCAATGATCAATATCGTCACATAAAAAAGGCTGCTAGACTAGCAGCCTTTTTATGAAGTATCGTTGACTAGGTTTGAAGCCTTGAGCTTATTTCATGACCTTAACCGAAGTGGTGGTTCCGTCGCTGTAAGTGGTCACGATGATGGTTACTCCCACGGGCTGCTGGATCTCTTGGCCCATGACGTTGAAGTAACGCCTGCTAGCAATCTGCTTACCGCCAGCAACTTCATTGATGCTTGTCACGGGGCTAACGGTGAAGTCGTAGGAAACGTGGTCACTGGCCAACTTGCCATTGGCAAGAGCATAGGCCTCAATGGTGTAGTCGCCCGGAGTGGTATAGCACAGCACATCGATGTATTCGGCCCATTCAGTGAATGCTCTGCTGTTGGGCTGCTGCACGCGGTAATAGATGGTACTGGGCTCCGTCGGGGTGATAGCAACAAAGTAACCATTAGTGTTGTCAACAGTATAGCCATTAATGACAGGAGCACTGGTCTTTTCGGTGGGCTCGATGGGATCGTCAGAGTTCAGTACATATACGATGTTGGCCTCTACAGAACCCACTTCATTTACCATATCATAGGCATAAAGACCTTTAACAAAATAATTGTAGGGATACGGTTCAGTAAAGTCTCCCCAAGTTTCCTGCATGGTGATAGTATTGCCCTCTATCTTATAGAGGAGATCTTCGTAATCGTACTCTAAATTGAGTTGGTCATGATCGTAGGAATTAATGATGCTTGTATGGACCGTGGCAGGCATTATATAATTATTTAAATCCTCAAAACGGAGGAATTGTGGCATGCGCACCCTGATGAGTGTGCCATCATCGTTCAGAGAGCCCATCACCCAATTGCCTGTGTTGATAGACAAAAGCGGGTCCTTCAAGTAAACGACCCTGTTGGCGTAGTCAAACATGATATCACCTTTTTCAGACAACGATTCCTGGCTGAACGTATCACTGAACCTGCTGTTATTGCTGAAGTAGATACAGTCACTAGTGCGGTTATAAGTTTTCAGTTCACCTTCTGGCTCCCAACTGATGACATAGGGTGTAGTATCCAACCCTGTGCCCCACTCGCAATAGCCTGCCCACTCGTAGTTGTCATCATCACCAGAGGCTTCCTCATCTTCCCAGACAATACTCAAACCAGTAGCATCGTAGGACACGTCTTCCTGGGCGTCAACGGCGTCGGGGCCACTGGTATTCTCGATGTGGATGGTATTTCCGTCCATGGTGTAGGTCACATAAGAGACAGATTCGTCTCGGGTAAATGTGGTTTGGCCCGTCGAAGCATTGTAGCTCACAGTTCCCCAGGATAGGACTGCTTTACGACCGCGAGTTTTGTATATGGTTTGGCCAAGAGGAATAGTAAAGCCACCTTCCTGGTCACTCTCACCTTCTACCCAGTAATTACCAAACTCCTTTTCGGACCCATAGACAATATTCCTCACAAAACAAATGAGTCCTCCGTCAGTTGTTTGAATCTCGATAATGCCGCTCTGGGGAACAAACCCAGTATAGGCCGTGGTACCGGCGGAATTGATGAAAGCGAAACCGCTACTGGTGCGCTGATAGATGAAGTAGTTTTCGCCCCCAACCTCATCGTCGCTCAGGCGTGATGGGGCACCGGACTTGATGCCGGCAAATGCCGCGAAACAGCACGTCAACAATAGTAAGAGTAATGATAATTTCTTCATAATCCAAATTGTTTAGTTTTAATGATTAATATGTAATGATATTCATAATTTGCTCATTCTTGGGGCAAAAATAATCTTTTTCATTGACATACCAAAGACAAACGGCTAATTTTACCTGATTATTAACAGGTGCGAACCCATGTAAACTGACGGTTTAGTAACCAATCTATCAAACGAAAGCAACTTTCCCATACCAATTCCCCAAGCATCTGTCGGGAAACCAAATAATAGTCTAAAATAGTAACCAGAATATTAGAACAAGAATGAACATAAAAGAAAAAAGCGGCTGAAAATCAGTCGCTTCTTTAATCGCTTGTGGAGCATAGCGGACTATATCTATAATTTATTAGAGTAAACTATAGATCTGGAAATCTATCATAAATAGTTGAAAATCAAATTTTAGGAATTTAATAAAATTAAGTGCGATTTATTTTGATATTTCAAAAAGTGTGCGTAATTTTGTGCGCAAACCTAAAAATTGTAGATTATGGCAGTAAATTTTTATCTTGACAATCGAACAGACAAAAAGGGCGATGCGCCTATTAGAATGAGCGTCACAATACGCGGGGCGCGTTATCTTACCTCTACAGGCTATAAGATTGCACCCGCAAAATGGGACGCAGCCAGGCAACAGGCGCGGCGCGGTTGTTCAAACTCAAATGGCGTTACCTATTCGGCTATAAATTCCGCGCTTGCCAAAATTACCGACTATTTCACGGACTTTGAAAACAGGTGTATAACTGAGAATATCCGCCCGGGGGTGGACGCGTTAAAGACAGAATTTGCCCGGCATTTCGGGCGCAAGAATAAACAGGTAAAAGAAACAAGTTCTAAAACTCTTACTGTTTTGGATTACCTCGATATGTTCACGGCGGAAATGGGCGCGGCAAACCAATGGACGGACGGCACCAGGAAAAAATTTGCCGCGTTTAGAAATCATTTAGAAGAATTCAATAGTAAACTATCATTTGCCGATCTTACAGAAAAGGGGCTTAACGCCTTTGTGTCATTTCTAAGGGAGAAAAAGGGAATGAAAAATACTACTATTTCAAAGCAAATCGGGCTTTTGAAATGGTTTTTGAGGTGGGCAACAGCAAAAGAGCATAACACAAATAGGGCGTTTCAATCATTTTCACCCAAATTAAAGACCGCGCCGAAAAAGGTTGTTTTTCTTGAATGGGCGGAACTGATGAGGGTATTTAATTACTCGATACCCAAAAACGGCACAGTTGTAACGCTGGCAGATGCTGAGGGCAACGAATATGAAAAGACCGTACACGATGCGGCAGGCATTGAGAAAACCCGCGATATTTTTTGCTTTTGCTGTTTCACCTCGTTACGCTATTCGGACGCTGTGAACCTTAAGCGGGCGAATATAAGTGGGGGCACAATGACAATAACAACGGTAAAGACCGCCGACACAATAACGATAGAAATAAACAAATACGCCCGTAGTATTTTAGACAAATACGCCGCCCGCGATGATCTAAGGGGGTACGTTTTCCCGTCAATTACGAACCAGCGAATGAATGTGTATTTGAAAGACCTTTGCGAGCTATGCGGAATTAACGAACCTATCACACAGACCTATTACAAAGGTAGCGAAAGAATAGACGAAACCGCGCCTAAATTCGAGTTAATCGGTACCCATACAGGGCGGCGCACGTTTATTTGTAACGCTTTGATGTTGGGAATACCTGCAGAAATTGTAATGAAATGGACGGGGCACAGCGATTATAAGGCGATGAAACCATATATTGACATCACAAACGCAGCCAAAGCAAAGGCGATGAGTTTATTTAATGCACTATGAAACCAGCAATAGAAATAGCGGAATTAAACGCCTTAATAGAGAAATATAGGCGCGGCGATTGGGTTTTGTGGGCTGACCTGGTTGCAGATGCAGAAAAGCACCTTTTCGCTTTTAGAGGTGTGGGGCGCATAAACAACGCTGCAGAGGTGGCGGCGATAGGCAAAAGCAACATCACGTCCGCGACACGCTACCCACATACAAAAGAAGAATTAGCCGCCCTTTTCGGTGTGACGCGCAAAGCTCTTGACGGGTGGGAACGTTCCGGGCTTGTCACACTGAAAAAGACCCGGCGAAATGTGGGCTATTCTTGGGGCTATGATGCAAAAGACCTGTTAAAACAGATTGAGAAACACGAAAAAAGTTACAAAAAAGAATAGATAAAACGCTATATAATTGAGTGTTGCAGCGATTTATTAACAATCCTTGTAACACTCTTTTTGCACCCATACCACACCGCCCAGCTGGTTGTTATTACCTTGTTGTTGCCATTTAATTAGATATTTCGCCCCAATTCTTTACGATTGTATTTATTATATAATTTTCGTTTTGTATAACATACTGAAACACAGCAAATTAAATGGATTTTATTATACTATTTTTGAATTATTCGCCTTACCTTTGCCCCGAATAAGTTTAACAAAAAACAGTATTAGACAAATGGCACAAGAAAAAATTATTGTTATGACAGATGAGCAATTAAATAAATTGCTCGATGAGGTAGCGCACAAAGACAGCGACACGCCAAACCAGGGCGCAGCACCTCGCCGTTACGTTTATGGCTTGCGCGGTATTCGTGACCTTTTCGGGGTATCACACACAACGGCACAGAGGTACAAAAACACCTTTTTAGCCCCGGCGATTTCCCAGCGCGGGCGCAAGATCATTGTAGATGTGGAAAAGGCGTTACAACTGTTCAACCAATATAACGAGGTTGCGGTATGAGCAAGGAACCAGCCCAGGAACCCCGCCCCGATGTGTCGCAATTCACAGACAGCGAATTATTAGAGGAACTGACGCGGCGCGGCTATGAGGTTTACAGGTGGAACGATGAGGGTTGCACCTGGGACGATTTGCCACAATGGGCACAATAGTTTTTGCACAGATGAAAGTAAACAAAAACGGCTATAATTATGGACTATAACAAAATGACTTGCAGGCGGCAAAGGTTGTTTCAAATCCTTTTCGCTGGCAAAAATTCGGTCGCTGATATATGCAAAAAGACGGGTTACAGCGACCCGCGCGGGCATATACGCGCACTTAGGAACGCGGGAATTAACGTACTTGACGAATGGCGCAAAACTGCTGACGGGGTGCGCTACAAAGTTTATTGGATTAAGGCGGTATGAAAAACAATCTAGATAACAAGGAACCACGCTTTAATTTCTCGCGTGATTGGCTTTTGTTTATGTGTGACATAACGGGCGATGAGCAATTACGTTTATTCCGGGCGATTGCTGATTACGGGCTTTATGGCAGGGAACCCGAAAACCTAACGGGTGCAGTTGCTGACTATTTCGCTAATGTTATTCGCCCGAACCTCGACAGGCAATTAAAAAGAAAGGGGGCGCGGTATGGCAAAGAATAAGCTGCAAAAAAATGAGCGTGAATATTTCCCCTTTTTTCGGTCTTTTCGCGATGCGTTAAACGAACTCAAAGAACTAAACGACACCGCCGCCGAATTGTCGCTATATAGGGCGATAGTTAATTACGGTCTTGACGGTATCGAACCCGACAACCTTACAGGGGTCGCGGTTGGATTTTGGCGTTTGATGCGCGTTAATTTGGAGAATAGCCGCCGCAAGTATGAAAACGGGTTGAAAGGTGGTGCGCCAAAGGGCAACAGGAACGCCGCAAAACGTGACCGCGAAAGGGTCATAGAACCACCCACGCCGGGCGAATTGTCCGAGTTTTGCAACGCTAATCGCTATAACATCGATGAGCAATATTTTATGGACTACAACGCCGCCAAAGGTTGGGTTACAACAAACTACCGGGTTAAAGATTGGCGGGACGCTGTGCGCGAATGGGTAGCCACGGGGGAACGTAACGGGTTTGACGATTAAAACTACATTTATGGAACCTTTAGAGATAGTTAGACAACTGAAAGAACGTAAGGCGCGGCGGATCGAAGAAAAGAAAGAACGCCGCCGGGCTTACAACAAAAAACAGCGTTTGCGCCGTAAGATGCAACGCGCACAGGAACCCGCCCAGGGGCAACAGGATTAAGTGCTTACACAATAAACACTATGCGAAAAATCGCAAAAAAAGTCTTTGATTTCTCGATGATTGTATTTACTTTTGCAGTCCCTAAACATTGTAGCAACCGCCCAGCGGTTGAAATAGACATTTTGCCCTTTGTACGGTGGCGGCAGCGGAAACGCCCGCACGGTTACTACAATGACCGAGGACACCTAAACAAAGGGCTTTTTATTTCCTAAATATTGTAGTATGGACAAGGAACTATTAAACAGGCTGGCAGACCTCGCAAGGCAGGGAGCCGAAAATTATTCATTTGGCACTATTGCCAATATCGACTACTTAACGCAAACAGTTGAGCAAATCCACGTTTTTTTAGCTGATCTAGCAGCCGCCCCGGTGTATCAAGTCGCGGACTGTATCAAATGGGCGGCAACTAATAAAGCCGTTAATTCAATGGACGAAGAAACCCGCGTTAAACTCTTTCAAGTCTTTGACATTGTTTTATTGATAATCAGCAATATTACAGAACTTGGTATTTTGCACCGCTGGTTTGAGGATTTAGACAACATTTTATCAAAAGAATATGTAGAAAGGAGGTGTAAAAAATGACTGTGACCAATGTAAACCTAAACGAAAAACGAGCAAAGGAAATGGGGGTGCCCGCAGGGCGTTGTCAATTCATTGATTTTCCCCAAAAAAGCAAGAAGAAATAACCCTGTTTCTGTGTTAGTGTTTTCATCATTGCAAGGGTGGCAATTCTGCCGCCCTTTGTCTTTGCCTGGAAATAAAGAAAAACAACCAAAAATCAAGCCAAAAACAACCAAAATTCAAACAATAGGTAATAAGAATAGGTAATAAGAATAGGTAATAAGTAACGATAATGATATACTTTTATGAGTATATAAGACGCTAACCGCGTCAAAAATTGCCGTATTTGTTTTTCCATTGATTGCAGGGGCGAATGAGAAACAGACAGGCGCCCACAAAAAAAATCGCGCACGCTGGCTACCCGTCCCAGGGTGTGAACCAAAACGCGCGACTAGCCCCGAATATAAAAACCGATAGGCGGCATATAAGGGGCTTTTTTGCCTTTTGTGGTGGATTGTGTTATTTGACACAGAAAACGCCGCCACAAGCCAACAGGAACGTTAATTTAGCGCCGATTTGAACGCCTTTGTATCTGCCTCGTTTGGCTGGAAAGTGGAATTATACGCCCGTTGCTCATCTTTCAAAAGTTCTTCAAGCCATAGCACCCGGCGTTGCAAAAAATCACGGTCTTTAATTGCTTCTAGGTCGCTGTGATCTTGTGGGATTGCCGCCCGGAGTTCGCGCGCCTCTGTCAATAATTTTTGCAGCCTCTCAATGTTCCCGGAACGTTTTTCGCGTTCTTCTTGCATTTGCAGTTCGTATTCGTATTTTGAAACCATAGTTGTTATGTTTAGTTGTTAAAGCTAACCCCGTTGAGTTCGGCGTGAAGTCGCGATAATTCAAGCTTGGCTTTTTCAATCTTTGCTCTCGCTTTATCCATGCGCGATTGAATATCGATTTGTTGCGCTTTCTTTTCGTTGGTAAAGGTACCGACAAATTTAGTTTTGTTCCACTCTTGCCACTCGTGTTGAATGGCTTTCAAAGTTTCGCCCCATGCATCAACTTTAGCCTCTGCAAGTTTGATTTTAATTCTTCGGCGGGTTGCCTCGCCTTGATACTTTGCTTTTAACGCGTTGTATCTTTCTTCGTTTTCTTTTGAATTCAAATATGCCATAGTAAATTTGTTTAATTAAACCGCTACAAAATTAGGCAATAAATGTAACATTGCCAAATGATTACAGAACTAAAGAAACACGCCTGGGGCAAACGGTCTATAAATGCACACAAAAAACGCCCAAATCCGCTAAAATTGTGCGTAGATTTGTGCGTAAAATTTATAAATCGCTGATTTTCAGCGTTTATTGTGGAGCATAGCGGACTCGAACCGCTTACCTCAACACTGCCAGTGTTGCGCTCTACCAGATGAGCTCA
>JAEEGF011269307.1_pt1 | contig 13677 bp, 9 predicted proteins | sample 9134171 | NCBI WGS metagenome assembly JAEEGF01 (sample SAMN16246542, study PRJNA631951) | gut metagenome | biome: gut microbiome; feature: rumen; material: AP-attached | host: Bos | place: Iran: Karaj | collected 2018-10
ATCGCGGCAAGGATGGGGCAGAGTTCCACCATCACGGACTTGCCCACGGCCATGCCCACGAACATCATCGGGATCATGTCGCCGAACTGGTAGGCAAGCTGCCACGACATGATGGCGCCCGTAGCCATCGATGCCGCAAACACCACGGGCAAACTCGTGACGCCCACGCGATGCATCTGTTCCACGGTCGTATGGAAGTTCGTGAAAGCGCCGGGAATGTTCTTGAACAGTTCCCACACGAACTTGAAGTAGTTCAGCACGGTTCGCAGGAACCTGCGTACAAACCTACCGAGCGCTTCCGCTATGCCGTTCAGCAATCCCACCTAAGGCCTACTTTTTCTTCTGCTTGGGCTTGTCGGCGGGGCGCTTGCCCGGGCCCGAAATGGTCTTCTTGTAGAGTCCCGTATCGGAGAGGTACTTGATGGCTTCCTTCAGCTGCTCGTCGCGCTTGAGCGAGAACGCCGTACTCACGGAGTCGTTCACCATCGCGGTCAAGAGTTCACGCTTGATGCCGTCCTTGATGTAGTCCTTGTTCTCGTCGAACTGCGCGTCGCGCTTTGCCTCGAGGGCCTTGCGCATGTCGGCAAGCCTGTTCGCAAGCGTAGTATCCGTCACGTTCTTAGAGCTGTCGCCCATGTAGTTCTGTTCGTGAACGATGCTCTTCTCGAGCTGGTCCACGCCCACGAGGGCATTGCTCTTCACCTTCACGAAGTTCGTGTCCTTCATGCAGAATTCCTTGAACTGCGTGTACAGGGAATCGGGCACCACCCAGTTCGCGTCAATCTTCACGTTGGCGACATCGAGCGAGGGGCGCACCTTCACGGCGAACTTGAAGTACATCGCCATGCGTTCCTGCACCTGCACCACCCAGGGCATCGGGGAAAGTTCCACGTCAACGTCGGGCGTAATGCCGCCACCACCGAACATCATGCGGCCGTTATTCGTGTAGAACGTGTCGCGCACCACGGAATCCTTCTTCGCGGTATCGGCGGCTGCACCCTCCTCTTCTTCGGAGGCGGCCTCCTCTTCTTGCAGCTTGAGGCCCTTGATGCCGTTTTCGGGCTTGTTGATGCAGCGGCCGAAGGGCAGGTAGTAGAATGCGGTAGTGAGCTTGAGGGCGTTGCCCTGGTTGTCGAGCGGGAAAATCGTCTGCACGGAGCCCTTGCCGAAGCTCGTCTTGCCGACCACGAGGGCACGGTCCCAGTCCTGCAATGCACCCGAGACGATTTCGGCGGCACTCGCGGAACCCTGGTTCACGAGCACGGCCATCGGCACGTCGGCGCCAAGGATGCCGTCGCGGCGGGCACGGCTTTCGGTCCGCTGGGTGCGGCCGAGCGTCGATACAATCACGTTCCCCTGCTTGAGGAACAGTTCGCTAATCTCGATAGCCTGGTTCAGGAGTCCACCCGGGTTGTAGCGCATGTCAAGGATAAGCTTCTTCATGCCCTGCTTCTTGAGCCCGCGGATGGCGTTCTCCACGTCGCTCCTGGTCTTGTCGCTGAAGGTGGCAAGCTTGATGTAGCCGATATCCTTCGTGACCATCCCGAAGTAAGGCACGGCGTGCACCACGATTTCGGCACGAGTAATCGTGAACTCCATCAGGTCGGCAACGCCTTCGCGCTCGATGGAAACGGTAACGTCGGTACCGATCTTGCCGCGCAGCTTGCTCACGGCATCGTCGAGCGAAAGGCCCTTCGTGTCCTTCCCGTCAATCTTCCTGATTCGGTCGCCCGCACGGATACCCAGCCTGAAGGCAGGCGTGCCGGAAAGCGGGGAAATAACCGTGAGGATATTGTCGCGCAGGCTAATCGTAATGCCCACGCCGCCGAACTTGCCTTCCATCGAGACCTTGAGGCCCTCGTAGTCCTTCGGGGTAAACACCGTCGTGTGCGGGTCGAGGATATCGCGGATGCCGTTCAGGGCGGCATCGGTCAGTTCCGTGGGGTTCACATCCTCCACGTACTTGCGGTTCACTTCAGAGAGCACCTTGTTGAGGCGGGAAACTTCATCGTAAAAATCCCCGGGAGGGGTCTTGGTATCGCCCGCGGCAAACGAGAGCGACATCGCCGACAGGGCGACCATAAAGGAATTGCGGAAAAACTTCATATTAAAATCCATATAGCGAAAAGATACAATTTCACGGCGGGCGCGAGGGCTCAAAAACGGAAAAAACCGGCCCAAACAGGCCGGTTTCAAAAAAAAGGAGAGAGAGAATGAAAAATCAGGCGGCTTCAGTCAAGATTCGGTGAATCTGGTCGTTCTTGAGCTTAGCCAAAGCGGATTCCTTGAGCTGGCGGACGCGTTCCTTGGAGAACCCGACCATCGGGGCGACTTCCTTCAGGTTGAGGTCGGCGTCCATCGAAAGCCCAAAGTAAAGCTTGACGACGTCCAGTTCCTGCTCGCTGAGGTTGTCGCGGAGCACCTTCTCGAAGATGTCCTTGCGCTCGTTATCGCAGGCAACGTTGTCCGTCGCGGGAGTATCGGATGCGAGAGTATCGCCAAGGGTCATTTCGCCGGATTCGCCCACGGGAGCATCGAGCGAAGAGGCACGGTTGTCCATCATGAGCACCTTCTCGATGGCGTCGCCCTTGTACTTGGAAACCCCGGCAAGGCTTTCGGTATCGAGAACGTAGGTACCGCCCACCACCTGGCGGAACTTGCCACCCTTCTTGTTGAAGCGGCGGAGCACGAGTTCCTTCTCGGCGCTGATGCGGACCATGCGGCCCTTCTCGGCAATGGCGCGGGTGATGTTCTGGCGGACCCACCACACGGCATAGCTGATGAACTTGATTTTCTGGTTCTGGTCAAAGCGACGTGCAGCCTCCATGAGGCCCATGTTGCCCTCGCTGATGAGCTCGCACACGTCGAGCCCCTGACCCTTGTACAGATTGGCGATGTTCACCACGAAGCGGAGGTTCGACTTCACGAGCAAATCCATCGCTTCACGGCTTCCCTGCCTGATCTTCTTCAGCAGAAGCGTTTCCTGTTCCCGAGAGAGAAGCGGGTACTTGGAAATATCGTTCAGGTACTGGAAGTAGACATCCCTTTCATTCGAGCGAGCGGTTGTGTAAGCTTTGTTAGTCATGATGAACCTCGTTGTTCGTGTCCTATCTCTTTACATCTTCAAATTTACCTCCGATTCCTCTTTACTGTGTCATTATCGGGAAAGCCCTTCGCAAAAGTTAAATCGGCTTTCTGTCGTTTTTTTCTGCATTTTCGTCATGAAATTGTCACAGAGGGGGTGCAAAAAGCCCAAATTTGACTTAATTTTACCTTATGACCGTAAAAAAGACGAAAAAAGCCGTTACAAAGTTCTTCGAAACCAAGCGAGAAACGTTCGAGGAAATCCAGGAAGCCAGTTTCCAGCGCAGCGAAAAGCTCCTCGTCAACGTGCTGAAGGAAAAGGTAGGGACCCTCAACTACCCGTTCCCGCCTTTCGTGCCCATAGCCCTCGCCTGGATATTCATTATCCTGTTCCCGCTCGCGTTCATCCTGGACCCGACACTCACCACCTCGATCGACATAAGCGCCCAGAAGATTATCGGGTTCTACCTCCCGCTGCTCGCGACGGCCCTCATCTTCTTCATCAACCAGAGAGCCCTCGTACGCAGCTGCATCTTCAAGAAGCACTATGTTCGTTACTTTATCTATAACTGTTTCCTGCTTATCGCCCTACTCCTGTTGCGCGAGGTGGCACTGTTCCTGACCGACCGTTCTGCAGGCGAAGGCATCGCGGAGTTCTTCTCGACGTACTGTTTCTCCACCATCAAGGGGCATTTCAGCATCCGCACCGTCATCTCGTTCGCATTGATGGTTTCGTTTGTCTGCGTCACGAGCGTTTTCTACAACATCATCTTACGCCAGACACTCAAGGCGTTCTTGCAGCGCGAAAAGAAGAACGTGGAACTGCAGTACGAACTGGATTTTCTCAAGAACCAGCTGAGTCCGCACTTCCTCTTCAACACGCTGAACAACATATCGGCACTCATCACCATCGACCCGAAACGTGCCGAAGAATCGATGGCGAAACTCTCGAAACTCCTGCGCGTAATGCTCTACCAGACAAGCGATGCGACTATCCCCATCAAGGAAGACATCGACATCTTGCAGAAATACGCGGAACTCGAGAAGCTCAGGCTCGACGAAAGCTACGACCTGAAATTCATCCTGAACCTCGAAGACGAAAACTTCCAGATTGCACCGCTTATCGCCATGCCTCTCGTAGAAAACGCCATCAAGCACAGCGTAAACCCGGACGGCAAGAGTTTCGCACACATCTCGATTACCCAGGCGGGGAACAAGATTACCTTCGAGACGGAGAACTCCAACTACCCGCGGAAGGCGAAGTCAAACGCGGGCGGGCTCGGGCTCGCGACCTTCAAGAAGCGACTTGACCTGCTCTACACGTCGCGATACACCTACGAAACGGGCGTTGAAGGCGACATCTACAGAGCAAAACTCGAGATAATCACCGATTAATCATTTTAGCCACGCGATTAATCGCAAATTACGACATTTTTTCTAAAAAAAATTTTTGAAAGACTCCTTTACAGGAGTTTTTTGTTTATGTAGTTTTTTTGACCCAACAATGAGGCACGGCGGATTAACGCGAATAGGAAACGTTTCTGCCGGGGCTTAGGCTGTGGCCCCCGGGCCATTTACTTTATATACATCGACGATGGGAGCTATCCTATGAAGAATAGGACTCTGAAGGGCATTGCTATCGCAGGGCTGTGTATGGCTATCTGCGGGCATGCCGAAAACTGCAAGGAAACCGTACTCTACGACGGCTCCGGCGCAAACGGGCGGATGGAAGAAACCGGCCGCACGTTCCCCGAGGCGCCCGAATGGAACGCGAACTGGGGAAACCTCGACAACATGAACCCGCCCTACATCAGGCTTTCGGGCCAGAAGGGCGCGAAGGCCGACTGGACGGGAAGCCTCGTGTTCGACAAGCTGCCGCTCCGCCTGAACGGCGGTTCGCTCAAGATTACGGCACGCGCGACGCAGAACGTGAAGTTCGGAATCTGGCTTACCGGCAATTCCGGCAGCGGAAACGTCGCGTTCTACAACCTGCAGGCAAACAGCACGAAGGCAATCGAGGTGCCCGTGGCAAGCCTGCTCGGCACGGGCGACGTTACCGCAAGCAAGGTGGGTATCGGGCTGTTCGGTGTACCCGCATACCAGTACACCACGCTGTTTATCGACAACGTGAAATTCACCTGCGCTGCGGGTAATGCGGGGAACGGCTCCGGCGCCACCTCGGCGGATACCGACGGCGAAAACACCCCCTACTACTTCCGCGACGTGGTGCCGAATTCGCCCGTGCGCGAATTCAGCGGTGACCCGCTGGCCGCCCCCGCAGGCGCGTACACCGCGGGCGAACGCAGCGCCCTCCGGCAAAAAACGCAAAGCCTGTTCGTGCTCGGCGAGCAGGAACACCGCCAGATTGTGCGCTTCCAGGAATCGAAGGCGCTTACCGCAAAGCAGTCCCGCGACGGCTGGTACAACAGCATGTTCCTCGTGGAGCGCAACCGCCTGAAGGACAGCGTAATCGCAAGCCCCAAGAACCTCTTCCTCGAAGCAGGCGAAATCGCAGCCGCCAGCGGGAACAGGAGCATCCCGCTGCTCGTTGCCGACCTGAATTATGCCATCAAGTACTTTACCGACTCGACCCTCGTGAACTACGGGCTCCAGGATTACCACCTGCTGCTCGCCGGCCTCCCCGTTACCGAAGTGCGCTCGTCGAAGGTAAAGGTTGCCTACGACCCGTTCTTCGCGGCAACTACCCGCAACACGCTCCCGAGCGTCGAGATTTGCGCTGCGGGAAAGTGCAACGCGGTACAGCCCGGCAGCGAAACCGAAATTGAATTCGCCACGGCGGGCCTGCAAGAAATCACGGTAAAGATGCGTTCCGGAAACCTGAACGTAAACCAGACTCTCAAACTGGAGGTAAAGTAATATGAACAAGCTCTACCGCATCGCATCTGTAATCGCCTTCGCGCTTGCCTCCGCAAGCACCGCCAGCGCAACGCACACGGATTTTCACTTCTTTGAAAAGGCCTCCGGCAATTGCATTTCGAAGTCGCCCTCGCCCGTATTCTCGAAGTGCTACGATTCCGCTGGCGAGAAGGTTTCCACCAACACGGTCCCGATGGTGCGCTTCCGCGTCATCGACCCGGTCGTCGACGAGTCGGCCCGCTTCAAGATTGCGCTCAGCCGCCCGTTCTTCATTATCGACGGCATCCACCTGAGTACCGACGAGGCACGCACCCTCGACCAGCTGCACGAAGAGACCGAGGCGTTCGGCATTCCGGGAATCCTCACTGCCCTCGGCTACACGCCCGTGCTGGTGCAGTTCCAGGAAACGGTGCGCGCACCGCTCCAGACGAACGCAACCTTCCTCGCCGACCTCTTCGGCTACCTGAACAGCAATGCGAACATTCCCTTCTTGAACAAGACCGAGGACGGATTCATCGTGCTCGGGATTAGCCAGGGCGGAATCCTCGGTCGCTACGCATCGTACCTGTACGATTCCAGGCGCAAGCCGGGCGATGCACCCGTGCGCCTGTACGCCTCACTCGATTCGCCCCACCAGGGTGCGGTAATGCCCCGCGGGCTCATCTCCACGCTCGACTTCTGGGCGAACAAGGCGGCCGTGCCTGCGGCAGAGGCGTTCAACGACCTCATTACCTCGCCGGGCGCGCGCGACCTGCTGCTCTACGATACCGAAGCGGGCAACGGCACCTACGAGGTAAAGACGAGCACGGACAGGTTCCTGTTCGGCGAATACCGCAAGGCGGCAAACTACAAGGGGTTCCCCGCGGTACTCATCGCGCAGGGGCAAATGAAGGGCAAGTCGCCCGAGCACGCAAAAACGTACTACAGCCTCAACAGGGCCGCAAAGAGGGGCAGCGAACCCTGGGGCAGGGCAGAAAGCCGCATGATGGCCAGCACCTCCGAAAGCGAGGAATTTTCGCACAATCACGTGTACAAATTCCTTGACCAGAACAAGACGGCGGGCCCGAAGGGAACCGCGAGCCACGACTTTATCCAGGGAAGCACCTACCCCTTCGCGCGCACCATCTACAAGGCGCTCCGCGAAGGCATGCTGGACGCCATTCCCGACGACATGAAATTCACCATAGGCATATCCAACATCGGGTATACCATCGAGTTCGACAACGTGTGGGATGCCGACACGCTGTACCAGGCGAGCAGCACGTTTATCCCGACGGCGAGCGCCATCGACCTGCAATGCGACGGCGACCTCGCCATCCGCAGCGACTGCGCGTTCAGCAAGTCGCATGAAGGTTTCCCGTTCGAGGCGCCCGGAGCACAGTCCACCGCCGGTTCCGTGTACGCGGTAGATGCAAGCCACCCGCGGTTTGGCGAGCCCATCAGCGGGCGCCATATCGAGCCGCCGGTAAATTCGGACGGCAAGATTGACAGCACCGTGCTCAAGGGAATGCAGACCGACGTGTGGCGCCTGCTCTGCGAGGTGGCAAAACTCGACTACGACACCACGCAAAAGCAGTTCCGCAACGCGAAACTCACCGGAATCTTCTCGCCCGCTACAAGCTGCATGGACAACTCCAAGATGCCCGAAATTATCGCGAACGGGGGCATATTGCAGACAAAGCGGTTCGGCTACATGCGATACGACTACAACGCCGATGCCACCGAGAGCGACGAGGAAGTACAGTTCCGGCTCCCCTCCGGCTGGCAGCGGGTAATGACCATCGACAACGCGAAGGACGTACCCGAGGGGGCGGTCTTCGAGGTCGAAATCAGGGTGAATAACCCGAAGAGCAACTGGATGAAGGCGGAACTTTTGCTGACGCCGAACAAGAGCGGCGGTGGACAGGTGCAACTCGACGAACTGAATGTAAAGCAGGACGGCAACTTCCACGCGATTCGCTGGCAGATGCCTACCGCAAAGGGCGCGATGGCGAAGTACCGCTGGTTCCGCCTGGTACTCAACAGCAACGGGGGCGATGTTACCCTCAGGAACGCAAGGCTGATTACCTCGGCCAGGGTGTTTGGCGAAAAGCCTGCGGCAATCAGGGGCGCCGACATGTTCCCGGCAATCTACCCGCTCGTGAACTGGAACGAATCTACCGGCATCGAGACCGGCAAGGTCCTGAACGTCGACGCAACGACATTTACCTTCAAGGAACGCTACGCGGGCATGCATCTCGATTTCGGCGGAACGTTCTCGTTTGACAACTACAAGGAACTGAGCGTCGAGTACCTGGGCGGCACCTGCCAGAACAGCGAGATCTATTTCGGTACAAATTCGCACGGAAAGGCGAATCTTGGTAACAACTCGGTGCAAAATGCGTTTGTTACCAAAGTTTTACCCCTACCTGAAATCGTCAACACGCGCGTTACCGCAGGCAACGGCTATTCCGCGTCACGCTTGACCTTGCAGGCCCTGAGGGCAAACGAGACCTGCGTCATCCGCGCCATAAAACTGCAATAAGCGGCTATTGACGAGTAACATCAAATAAGATAACTTTCAGAAAACACATACATACAGCGCCGGGGGCGACCCCGGCCAAGGGATGTTACAATGAGAACAAACAAGACATTCATGCTTGCGGCAAGCAAACTCGCGGCAGGTATCGCCGCCGCCTTCGCGCTGACCGGGTGCATTCCGCCCCAGATGCAGTCGATGGGGGCAGCACCGCTCCCCGCATACCACCAGCCGAAATCCACTCCGGATGGCGAAAAGCAGATTACCCTTTCTGCCGATGCCTACGGGACCTTCGCGGCTTCCGGATTCAACGTGGAGCAGGTGAACGCGGGCGGCGGAGCGCTCAGCTTCGAGTTCCACCCCGCGGGGGCGATTTCCCCGCTGTTCGTGAACGCGAGCGTCGCGGGAATCGCGGGCACGCTCCAGTTCGGGTGCAACGACGTTCCCTGCAACTTTGACGGCTACAACGCCTGGCTCGATTCCAAGGACGGCGACGAGGACTATACGTTCTGGAACCTGCAGGAACGCATTGTCGCGGGTGCCGAATTCAACCTCGGGAGCCACCTGTTCCTGGGAGCCGCGGGCGGTATCCAGTTCTACCAGGGCGGAGGCGATTACGAAAGCAAGCGCGAACGCCTGGAAGACGCAAGGCTCGTGGAAAACATGGACGAGAGGGCCGACTGGAGGCCCACCGCTTCCCTGTGGTTCGGCCCGCGCCTCGGTGAAAGCGCAGGCTCGCTCGCCATCGAGTACGGCGTCACCTTCGCGGACAAGGTGAAGGAATGGAACACGACGCTCGGAATCTCGTATTTCCACCCGAGCGGATTCCACGGCACCGTCTACACGAACACCAACACCTCCTTCGCGGTATCGCTCGGGAAGTCGTTCCAGTTCTAGAATCCTTTACGGTTCATATAGCAAGGGTCGCTCGGTTTTCCGGGCGACCCTTTCTAACTTGGCTTTCGCGCAGGCGCTACTTCATCTTGATTTTCATTTCGAAGACCTGGCGGCCTTCATCGTCCTCAATCTTCATGTAGGTCGCACCCATCTTGTCGGCGCGGAAAATGCGCACTTCCTGACCCTCGTGCGTCTCGCCCATAAAGTGCACCTCGAGCATCGAAGGAATGCAGAGTTCCAGGTCTTCCGAAGAGAACACGTTCAGCGCGAGCTTTACGTACTCGATGTTGTTCATGTGGTGCGACATATCGATATGCTGGGGCAGCACCTTCTGGCGGTAAACCTCCACGTATTCCGCGGGTTCCACCGGGAACTTCGTGAACTTGTTGTCCATGAACGGCTCCGGGGCGCCTTCCGTCGGGAAATCAACCGCAGAAAGTTTCACGGGGCGGTGGCGCTGCAAATCCAGGCAGCACGCTTCCTGCACGGCGAGGATAATCGGTTCGCCTTCCAGCGTGGTAATGGCCGTATTCTCGTATGTGCGGATAGGCGCGTTATCGGCGGGGAACGACGTGGTAACCACCTTGTCGCGCCAGAACGGGCGCTGGAAGAACTTGAATTTCGCCTTATAGATAACCCAATAGGCACCCTTCTCGTGAACGCAGAAGTTATCCTGCTTGATGGCGCCGAAATTCTCGGTGAAGTTGTCCTGCACCATGAGCACCGTCTGCGCGATGCCCATCTTGCCCGAAACATCGATGTATGCCGACGTGATAGTGCGCTGTTTCTGGAAAACCAGCGGGTTCTTTGCAAGTGCGTAAATATCAATCATATTTTCAATATATATAAAATAAAGCCCGAGCGCAACGGCACGCGGGCTTACTTTACTATTACGGAGATTGCTATGGCCCCACTTCGGCTTCGCTCAGTGACCTTGGGCCTCGCAATAACACGAAATTTTACGCTAGATTTTCTTGAGCACGAGCAGGTGGCCGGGCGCCTTCGCGGGGTCAAGACGCACGAAGTTCCTGTTGCCGCGCCATACGAAGCTCTCGTCGGTAATCAGGTCCTTCAGGAAGAAGAACGAATCCTGCGAAAGGCCGAGCTTACCCATGTCGAGTTCCACCATGCCTTCCTGCGCGTTGTCCATGTCCATGTTGCATACGCACAAGATAACATCGTCGCCAGTCTTCTTGGAATAGACCATCAGCTGGTCATTCGCGCAGTAGTGGAAGTCCAGGTTGTCATATTCCTGCAGGGCAACGTGTTCCTGGCGGGCGGTGTTCACACGGCGCACAAAGTCCTGGATGCCCGGGCCCTTCCAGTTGTGGACCTTGTACTGGTACTTTTCGCTGTCGGCAAGTTCTTCCTTGACCGGCGAGGGGATGTTTTCGCACAGTTCGTAACCGTTGTACATGCCCGTAAGACTGCTAAGCGTACCCGCGAGGAAGTAACGCTGCTTGAACGCGTTCGGGCCCTTGTAAGCAAGGTACTTCGGGAAAATGTCCGGAGTCGTCGGGAAGAAGATTCCGCGCATGTATTCCTTCGCGTCGCTCTGCGTGAGTTCCTTCAGGTACTGCTCGAATTCCCACTTGGCGCTGCGCCAGGCGAAATACGTGTAGCTCATGTCGAAACCCGACTTTGCAAGGCGGTGCATCATCTTCGGGCGGGTGAAGGCCTCGGCGAGGAACACGAGTTCCGGGCGCTTTTCCTTCACGTCGGCGATGAGCCATTCCCAGAACGGGAACGGCTTGGTATGCGGGTTGTCGATACGGAAGATTTCAATTCCCTTGTCGGCCCAGAACAAAATAATGTTCTCGATTTCCTGCCAAAGCGCCTTGTAGTTGTCGTTGTAGTAGTCGAACGGATAGATGTCCTCGTACTTCTTGGGCGGATTCTCCGCAAACTTGATGCTGCCGTCCGGTTCGTGGTAGAACCATTCCGGGTGACTCTTCACGTACGGGTGGTCGGGGCTGCAGTTGAGCGCAATATCAAGCGCGAGGCGGAGGCCCTTGTTGCGGGCGGCCTTCGCGAAGTGTTCGAAATCCTTCATGCTCCCGAGCTCGGGGTCCACGTCGTAGTGACCGCCGTTCTTGTTGCCCACGGCATACGGGCATCCCGGTTCGAGCGGCTTGCCCTTCTTGTCGACCTTCGCATGGAGCGCGTTGTTCGCGCCCTTGCGGTTGGTAACGCCAATCGGGTGGATGGGGACGAGGTAGACGGTATCGAATCCGAGGTCGGCGATGTAGTCGAGCTGCTTCTCGCAATCCTTCCAGGTTGCGCTCTTTTTGGGGTCGGTGCCCTGGCTCTTCGGCCACATCTCGTACCATGTGCCGATGCGGCTGTAAGAGGGGTCCACGCGCAGCATCATCACGGGGCTTTCAGTCGGCACGTCCTTCGGGGCGAGCGTCCAGGCGCAAATCTTGTATTCGTAGTAGCCGATATTGTTGACCGTGAAGGAGCCTTCCCACTGGTCGTTGTCCACGAAGTGCATGGGAGCCTTCTCCCACTTCTTCTTGCTTACGTGGCGGTAGAAAATCGCAGCGTCGTACTTTTCGTGACTGTGGCGAAAAATGTCCGCGGTGAGCGTGACGGTGTCGCCCGGTTCACGCTTGAGCATAAAGCGCCCGCCTTCGATCTGGGGGCGGATGTTTTCAATGACGAGATTGTCTTTACGTGTAGGGATTGTTGCCATAGTAATTTAAAATTAGCAATAAAAAAGAGCCTCGGATGGAGGCCCTTCGAAATAAACAAAAATCAAGTCGCAATTACTTGGAGCGGTTGCGTTCCTTCTCGCGCTGGCGGCGGCGCTTTTCGGTGTCGTCCGGGAAAAGTTCCGGCAAGGCATAGCCGATGGCGATACCGAACACGATACCCGTCTTGCTCATGCCGTCGGGGTTAACCACGGAGGAAATCACGTTCGAGCTGAATTCGGACTGGTAACGAAGGCTCGGGTTCTCTTCCGGAGTCGTCTTGCCGAGGGCCGGAGCATAATACATACCCACGGAGAACTGCAGGTAGTACCACTCGTTCGTCATGTACGAAATGAGGATGTCGAACTGATAGCCGTTGACCGTGATGAGCGGGCGGACCTTCTCAGCATTCGGTTCCACATTGTGGTCGAAATAGACCGTACCGTAGGAGGCGGAAACACCCAGGTGGAGCGGGTTCTTGGGGAACAGGTAGTAGTTGATACCCACCTTGTAGCCATAGCCGCCTTCGAGCTGGATTCCTTCGAAATCGTTGTCATCGCCCTTGGGGAGCATACCGCCAGAAACATAGAGGCCGACGCCCCAGCGCGTGATGTACTCGGCACCGATACCGAAGCCCATGCCCATACCGGTTTCACCCATGATCGGATAGCGGGAACCCATACCGATCTGGAAAATCATACGGTCCTTGAGCCAGTTGCGGCGGCGTTCGGAGTTCGCGTATTCGTCCAGGCGCTGTTCCTCTTCGAACTTCTTGCGGGCCTCGAGGTCCTTCTGCTGGGAAGAAGAAATCGAGCTTTCGCCTTCGGCTTCATCGAAATCATCATCGCCGTCGGAAGCCATCGATGCGCGAGCAGCCGGAGCCTCGGACGCAGAGTCGAAGTCACTATCATCAAATTCGTCATCAGCCTGAGCCGCCCAGGCAAGGAAGCTGGACAGACACAGCGTCAAAAGCACTTTTTTAAACATTCAAAGCCTCTGATTATAGTATCACTTTCGGAATATAACTTATTATGGCCTTTTTTTCCAACAACAAAGTTGTAAAACTTGCTAAATCAAGCCCCAAAAACGGCCATCCGGGTCTATTCCGCCTTGATGAGCTTCGCTTTTATGGAGCCCAGGGCAATTTCGCACTCCATGAGCACCGGAATCCGGCGGTCGTCGTCCGTGAGCCAGATGAAGATGCGGCCCTTGGAATTGAAGATGCCGTCGCCATCGAGCACCGGTTCCACCTTGACCGTGTTCACCTTGCCGATTGCCGTCTTGAGCGATTCCCTGCCATGAACCAGCACCTTCAGTTCGTAGCGTTTCTTGCCGCTCACCGCCGAGAAGCGGGTCGTGTCGCCGACAGTGAGGGGCATCGTCCGCACGTAGTAGAACGCCGACATGATGCTGTGTTCCATGCCCTGGATAGCGACCGCGGTATCGGCGGAGCGCTTGACCTTGCGGGTCTTCATGTCGGTGAACACCGTGTCGGAAAGCCACGCCTTCTCGCCCTTGCGGTCGAAACGGATCACGGAGGTGTTGTGGAACGTGCCCTCGTGCAGGCGCTTGCGGAAGACTTCGGTCATCAGGCCCTTGTTGCGCACG
>JAEEGF011130678.1_pt1 | contig 13674 bp, 6 predicted proteins | sample 9134171 | NCBI WGS metagenome assembly JAEEGF01 (sample SAMN16246542, study PRJNA631951) | gut metagenome | biome: gut microbiome; feature: rumen; material: AP-attached | host: Bos | place: Iran: Karaj | collected 2018-10
CTTTCTGGAGCGAAAACCTGCCTTACCACGGCGAGACCCTGCCCCAATACGGCGTTGACCCCACCAACCCCAAGCCTCCTACCCCTGGCCAACCCTTCATCATGGATACGGCCTATATCATGCAAGATATTCACTCCAGCTGGATGCTTTGGAGCAATCAATCCCACGAGATTTGGGATGAGTTCATGGGCTACCTCCCCCCGTTGGACGAAGAAGGCAACCCGGAAGGTCCCCTTTATGAGGATGTCACTGGTTGGAACATTGATGACATGACCTTGCACGGCGCCTACAATAGCGGCACCGTGGACTTCCCAGTCCTGGCCATGGTTCCTGGCTGCAACGGTTTCGACATGGTTGCCGTTTGGAGCGCCATGGATGAAAACCACGTAGATGGTGCCGGCAACAACTACTACAAACTCTTCGCCAGCTATTCCGGCAATGGTGGCCGCACCTGGGAGCACCAGATCCAACTCACCAAAGACTTCATGTGGGAGCTCTCCGAATGCGTTTACACGCAGGCTGCTGTGGTCGGAACGACCCTCGTGGTTGCCTCTCAGTTTGACATGCGCACGGGTACCTTCGTCCAAAGCGACGATCCGGATGCCGATGACAACTACTATCAAGGCTTCACCTTCGAGTTGAACGACCTCTTCCCGGGTGCCAACGTCGGCGTGCCGGAAGTGAGCCACAACACGCACATGGCCGTTTATCCCAACCCCGCTGTTGACCAACTCAACATCACCCTCAGCCAGAATGCTGACATCACCATCTACAACATCATGGGTCAGAACGTGATGAACGTGGAAGGCCACGCTGGTGCCAACACCATCAACATCAGCAACCTGACGAGCGGTGTTTACTTCGTCAACGCTGGTAGCGACACCCAGAAGTTCATTGTGAAGTAATTCACTTGAAATTCAATCCAAAAAAAGGAGGCAGTTTTGCCTCCTTTTTTTGTTTCAAAAAACAAAAAAAAACTTGGATTTTCAAAAAAACACTATTTTTGCTTTTTAATTGAATCCGATTAACCAACTCAATAATAACTTAAAACACATTCAAAATGAAAAAGCTTTTTACTTTAGCATTAGCCTTGCTGGTGGCCACAGCCGGCTACTCGCAAGTGAGAAAGATGTCGTCAAACGACACTAAGAACAAAGTCGCTACCATGCAAACCACCAAAGGCATGGAGTGCTTTGAGAACGTACAGAACGAACCCGTCATGACCCGCACCGACGGTGAGCTCGACTACTCGACCTACGACTGGCAGTCGAATGCTGGCGCCCGTACTTGGACCATCGCTTGGCCCGATGGAAAGATCAACTTCGCCTATACCATAGCTGGTGACAACAACTTTAGTGACCGTGGTACAGGCATCGGCACCTACGACGCTGTGAACGATGAATGGATTCCGCTTGGTGGCCGTATCGAAAACGAGAGAACCGGTTTCGGCTCCATCGCTCGCTTCAAGGACAACGGCATCGTCGTTGCCGCTCACACCTCCAACAACCTTGGCATTTACATCGTTGAAGACAAGGACAACATGACCCCCAACAGCGTGGGCGCCTCTCTCTACACAGGCTCCAGCCTCTACACGCATCCCGCTGTGATGACCTCGGGCGCCAATCGTGACATCATCCACGTGGCTGCCGCCAAATTCGGAGAATTTGAAGGTGATGTTTACGAGCCCATCCGCTACTGGCGTTCGAGCGACGGTGGCTTGACTTGGGACAAAGAGTGCGTCGAGCTTCCCTACCTCACGCCTGAATACGGCATCAACTGGGGCACCAACACCTACTATTGGATGGAAACCACTGAAGACAACTGCCTGGCACTCGTCATCAACTGCAGCTGGAGCGACGGCATGGTCCTTTGTAGCTACGACAATGGCGAGACCTGGGAAAGAAAAGTGTTCTACCATCACCCTGGTCCTTTCGCGCAGTTCCCCGACGATCATGTGGCTTTCCTCTATCCTCGTTGGACCTCAGCACAGTGGGGCGTCGACGATGAGCTCTGTTTGGCTTACGAATTCAATGGCACCAACGATGCCGCTTCCAACACATCGGGCGGTTACTATCCTGGTATCGGTGGTGTCTCCTTCTGGAGCGAAAACCTGCCTTACCACGGCGAGACCCTGCCCCAATACGGCGTTGATCCCACCAACCCCAAGCCTCCTACCCCAGGTCAACCTTTCATCATGGACAGTGCCTATATCATGCAAGATGTCTATATGAGTTGGATGCTGTGGAGCGAACAGACCCACGAGATTTGGCCTGAATACATGGGCTACCTCCCCCCGTTGGACGAAGAAGGCAACCCGGAAGGCCCCTCGTATGAGAGCGTCACCGGTTGGAACATTGATGACATGACCTTACACGGCTCCTATAACAGCGGTCCCGTTGCATTCCCCGTCCTTGCCATTGTTCCCGGCTCAGATGGTTTGGACATGGTTGCCGTTTGGAGCGCCATGGATGAAAACCATACCGATGGCGCAGGCAATTACTACTACAAACTCTTCGCCAGTTATTCCTGTGACGGAGGCCGTACCTGGTGGCACCAAGTCCAGCTCACGACAGACTTCATGTGGGAGCTCTCCGAATGCGTCTACCCGCAGGCAGCTGTGGTCGGAACAACCCTCGTGATTGCTTCTCAGTTTGACATGTACACGGGCACCTTTGTCCAAAGTGATGATCCGGATTCCGATGACAACTACTATCAGGGTCTCACCTTCGATATGATCTTCCCGATAGGAGTGCCTGAAGTGAGCCACAACACACACATGACCGTCTGTCCTAACCCCGCTACCGACCAAGTCGGCATCACTCTCAGCCAAGACGCCGACATCGTGATTTACAACATCATGGGTCAGAACGTGATGAATGTGGAAGGTCACGTTGGAGCCAACACCATCAATATCAGCAACCTGACAAGTGGCATTTACTTCATCAACGCCGGTACCGACACCCAAAAGCTCATCGTGAAGTAATTCATTTGAAATTCAATCCAAAAAAAGGAGGCAAAATTGCCTCCTTTTTTGTTTCAAGGAGATTCCCTTCGGGAATGGAGTCTTCCGCTTTTGTCACCAGCGGCGGCAAAAATAACTTATGAATCGTAAACGTCACAAGCCGCCGCGGGATACATAACAATTGCTCACCATTCCCGAAGGGAATCTCAAAAACAAAAAAATACTTGGATTTAAAGAAAAAAACCTATCTTTGCTTCCAAATTCCCAAAACGAACATAACAACTAACCTATTATTAATCAAAACCCATTCAAAATGAAAAAGTTATTTACTTTAGCATTGGCCTTGTTGGTAGTCGTTGGCGGCTACTCACAAGTGAGAAAGACATCGAAAAGCGATGCCATGAAGACTTCTGCCCAGGAAATCACCGTTGCGGGCGATGAAGTTTACCAGAATGTCGGCAGCCTGCCGAACATGACCCGTTCTGATGCCGAATTGGACTTCACCTATTACGACTGGCAGACCAACACGGCAGCCAAGAACCTTACCATGACCTTCCCTGATGGCTGCGTCGGTGTGGCTTATGTCATCGCGACTCAACCCGATTACGCTGATCGTGGCACCAACATCGCCATCTTCTATCCTGACGAGGACGCCTGGAGAACCTCAGAAGGACTGATTGAAGACCACAAGACCGGCTTCGGCTGCGCTGCCCGCTATGGCGAGAACGGCATCGTCGTCGTTTCGCGTAACCCCCAAAGCCTTACCTGTGAGGTTTACATCATCGAAGACAAGGACAACCTGCCTCACGGTGACCTTGCCCCCGTCTACGTCATGCCAACCGAGCACAACCCACACTTCCCGGCTGTGATGTGCACAGGTCCCGACCACAAGCACATCCACATCCTTGTCACCGCTCTCAATGAGGTGACCGACGACGGCCAGACCAACCCCTTCTACTACATCCGTTCGCTTGACGGCGGTGAGACCTGGAGCGACTTCATGACCATCGAATACCTTGGCCGTGACTACTGCCCCCAATATGGCAGCGGACAAGACGCCTACTTCATGGAAAACACTGGTGGCAACCGTCTCGACATCGTGGTGAACACCCGTCGTGGCGATGGCGCCGTGCTGACCTCCTTAGACGAAGGCGACACCTGGACAAAGACCAAGTTCTACCACCATCCTGGCATCGACGTCGACTTTGGTGAAGGTTTGGCTTATATGTATCCCCGCTGGACCTCAGCATTCTGGGACAACGAAGGCACTTTGCACGTGGCCTACGAATTTGGCGGCGGCACGGGTGATGCCACTTCCACGAGCTACTATCCCGGCATTGGTGGCATTGCCTATTGGAACAGTGTGATGCCGTATCACGGAGAAACCTTGCCTCAATTTGGTTGCGACCCCACCAACCCCATGCCTATGGTTACCGGTCAGCCCTTCATCATGGACTCCGCTTACATCAACCAAGACATCTATTCCTCTTTGTGGATTTGGGGCGATGCCACACACCCCATGTGGAACGAATACATCGGCTACGTCACACCTTTGGATGATGATGACCAGCCTCTGTTAGACCCCTATTCAGCCACCTCGTTCACCATTAGCGATGACTGGACTGCCCATGGCAGCTATAACGGTGGTATCTGCGAAATGCCTGTACTGGTCACCACTCCTGCCCAAGACCTTCTAGTTGCCGTTTGGGTTGGCATGGATGACCACCACACTGGCGGCGTAAACAACGACCACTACTTTAAGGTCTTTTGCCGTGCTTCTTTCGACAAAGGCATGACCTGGACCCCGATGATGAACCTCACCTCTGACTTTATGTTTGTGTTCTCAGAATGCGTCTATCCGCAAGCCGCCATCACGGGTAACACCCTCGTGTTTGCCTGCCAGATGGACGGTGAGCCTGACACCTACGTCATCGGCTCCGGTGGCGATGTCACCCCAGACGACAACTACTACCAAGCCCTCACCTTCGACCTGATGGACCTCTTCGGCTATGATGGCATTGAAGAAGGCCAAACGGTCAGCAACACCCACATGAGCCTCTATCCCAACCCCGCCGTTGACCAACTCAACATCACCCTCAATCGTAACGCTGACATCGTGATCTACAACATCATGGGTCAGGAAGTGATGAGCGTTGAAGGCCATGTCGGTGCCAACACCCTCAACATCAGCAGCCTCAGCGCTGGCGTCTACTTCGTCAACGCAGGTTCTGACACTCAGAAGTTCATTGTGAAGTAAGCATTTCACCAAATGCCATAAAAAAGGAGGCCGTGGCCTCCTTTTTTATTGTTCTTTCCGATGACTCACCACATCGTAGGCCAGGAAGATTGCCTTGCGGTAGGCATCGGGCACAGCCTGGTTCGTGTTGGCGATGTCGAAAGCCGGACCATGCAGCGGAGCCGCACACACTACGGGCAGACCCGCCCAATAATAGGCACAGCCATCCAATGACAAGAACTTCATCGGAAACACGCCCTGCTCATAATGCAAGGCCATGATGCCGTCGTATTTCTTCCACCAGCCCGTGACAAACAGTTGTGAAACCGAGAAGGGACCAAAGGCAAAGATACCCTTACGCTGCGCATCGCCAACGGCCTTCACCACCTTTTCGTCATCACCCGTCGGGAGAGAACCCGAATGCGGATTCACGCCCATGACGGCTATCTTGGGCGAGCTGATGCCAAAGTCGGTCTTCAAAGCCTCAGCGAAAGTGCTCAGCTTTGAGGTAAGGAAACGGATGTCGATTTGCTCAAGGGCGGTACTCAGAGGCACGTCGCCAGTAGCCAAGCCTATACGTAGCTGCCCGTTCACCAAGACCTGAACAGGGTCGGCCTCCTTATGGAACGAAAGCAGGAAATCGCGGTTGCTCTTTGCCACGGCGGGACTGTCAGGCGCCATCACCAAGGCATCGATATAGCCTTTTTGAAGATCGTCTGCGGCTCTCTTCATCGAGAGCACCGACATCTCAGCCGACACCCCAGAAGGAGCACCCGGCTCAATCTTCAGCTCATTCTCTACGATATTGATGATGTTGAACTTCTTGTCCCACGACTGACGCGCGTCACGGGTAAGCGAGTAATTGGGGCTTTCCATGCCAAAATTCTTCTTGTAATAGGAAAAAGCCTTTGACTGGCCATACAAGACAGGAGTGAACGTTTCGAACATTCGGGCATCTGAAAAAGCTTTCAGCATGATTTCATAACTGATGCCGTTGAAGTCGCCCTGACTGAGGCCAATCCGGGGAAGTTGGGAAGTTGTAGCGTTGTCTTGCATAGGCACATTTTTTTTACTCAGCTGAATTTCAACAGGAAATCAGACTTCAAAATTAGTCAATAAAACTATAAAACAAATAAAAACAGCTGATTTTTACAAAAAAAGTGCGTTTTTAAAGCCTTTTAGGATGATTTCCGTAGCTCCAACCTGGGATTCGAGGTAGTTTCGGCAAGTTGTGGAGGCTTTTTCGTAAAACTCGTTATCAGTCACCAATCGAGTGAAAACAGCCTCTAACTCGGTCGCATTTTTCACCGAGAAAGCCCCTTGCAACTGCACCAAATCGACAGCTTCCTTGAAGCTCTCGTATTTTGGGCCAAAGACCACTGGGCAACCGAAAGTGACAGGCTCCTGGATGTTGTGGATATTGACCCCAAAACCTCCGCCGATATAAACGAACCGCGCGTATTGGTACAGCTGAGATAGCATACCTATTGTATTTACAATCAAAATCCTCGATGGCTGTTCAACATCCAACTCCGAATAGCATTGTGCCTCTGGAAACATGGCCTTGATCTGTGCCACATGCGACTCCGAGATGTCATGTGGAGCGATAATCAGACAGTAGTCGGCAGGCAGTTTGGGGAGAAAACTCAGCAAAAGCCGCTCATCAGGTGGCCAGGTGCTGCCCGCGATGATGCACTTGCGTCCATGGATGAAACGCTCGATTTCAGGGAAAGGCCTCGCCTGCTTGGCAATGGCAGCCACACGGTCGAAGCGCGTGTCACCACACACGGTGACATTGTCCATGCCGTAGGATTGGAGCAACTGGGCCGTGGTCTCATCCTGCACAAAGAAATGGGTCACATTATGGAGCTGCTTGCGGAACCATGAACCATACCAACGGAAGAAATACGAGTCAGGCTTCAGGATGAGGGAGATATAAAACAAAGGAATGCCTGCCTTTTTCAATGCACGCATGTAGTTGAACCAGAACTCGTATTTGATGAAGAAAGCCGCCACGAAATGATGGCGTTGCAGCCACTCGGCAGCATGACGTGGCGTGTCGGAAGGCAGATACAGCACCTCATCGGCCAAGGGATAATCCTTGCGGATCTCATACCCTGATGGTGAGAAGAATGACAACAGGATCTTGTATTGCGGATACGCTTTCTTCAGCGCCTCGATGACAGGACGACCTTGCTCAAACTCTCCCAAGGAAGCAGCATGGAACCAAATCCATTGCTCAGTCGGGCCCTTCGACAGGTTCAAGGACTCTTGCTTTTTTCGGCCTTCAATCCATTGCTTGGCTTTGGCATTGCCCAACAATGCGGCAAGCCTTACGACAAGGGAATAAAGCAGGACTCCTATGGTAAACAGTATCAGCACACCTTAATTATAATAGTAATCCTCAGGCTGCCGCTGATAGGTCGGGATGTTCCATGTGACGCGGATGCCATAATAGAGGTCGTTGTAACGTTTGTGCGGGTCTGTATATCCCACAGGCTCCATCACCCCCGTCTCGGAATTGGTGAACACGCGGAAATCATAGTCGCGGAGGTCACGGGTACGGGCATAAGTCACCTCGAAAGAAATCGAGACATTGAACAGACGGGTGTCGCTGAGCAGCAAATAGCCGCCTTCAAGATGCAACGCCGGGCCGCCACGCATACGGTCATAGCCATATCTGTAGTCGCCAGCCACCTGATAAGGGTCGTTAAGCATGTTCACAGGATAATCCACGCGGATACGGTTGCGGAGATAGCCCAAGCCAGCCTGCACAAAAAAGCCGCTGTTGGGATTGGGACCAAAGGGAAACAGCCGTCCCACCTCGCCTTGGATATGAAAGCCGCGCTGGTTGATTTCCAAAGTGGTGAAACTGCCAGCGCCACCGATAATCTCACCCACATCGGTGGTGATGCCTTCGCCAAAGATTTCCACACGGTCTATATTGAGTTTCGTGCCATAGATAAAGTTGGCATTGGCTGTCAACAGCCAGTTGGACTCGGTCTTGTAGGCAAAACCGCCACCCACATTATGGCTGACCCCATACAATTTCTTGGTATCCAATCCAGGGACATGAAAGGCATAAGTCGCCTGAAACATCGCCACGGGTATAGGGCTTTTCATAATGTCTTTGGCTTCCTGAGCCAAAGCATTAACACTCAATATGACACAAAGCAAAGCAGATAAAATAATTCTACGCATAAGCATTCGGTTTATTATTGAACGGAAATCCAAGTCATATAGTATCAAAGCCGCAAAATTAAGAAAAAGGTCGCCTCATATTGAAGCGACCTTGAATTAAAGTAGAAAGCCTATTTACATCTTGATAACACGGCGGACAATCGTTTCGTCGCCCACCATGATGCGAAGCGTATAGACACCGCTCTCCAAGCCTTCAAGTTGATAGGCATCACCCTCCACTTTGATGCGTTGCATCAGCTTGCCTTCGGTGGTATACACCTCGATCAGTGTCATGCCGACACATTCGATGGTCACTTTGTCGGAGGTCGGGTTGGGGAAGATAGCAACCTTACCGTCGTTTTCATTGAGGCCGTGGAAGTAGTTGGCGCAAGCCTCTTCCGACAGGTTGGAAACGCCCTTCTCGAACACCGACTGCACGGCATAGCAATGTTGCATGTCAATGGCCATCTCGGTGTCGTTGTAATTGGTCTCAGTCAGGTTTTCAGCAATCAGTTCGTCGTCGCGGTAGAGGTTGTAGGCAATGGCTCCATCCACCTCGTTCCAAGCCATTGTGATATAGCCTTCATGCACATCGGTGATGTGGATTTCGGGAGCGATGTTCGTAATTGTTACCCAATAGGTAGCCGACAATGCCATGCAATCCTCATACACGGGCGTCACCTCGATTTGGAAGCCATCTTCAGTTGTGGCTGTGTAGGCATTGGTCTCAACCGTAACCCACTCAAAGCCATCGATCCGGAGATGATACGTTTCGGCATCACCGTTCCATGTCACCGTGACTTCGTTACCATTGAAAGAATAGTCGAAGCCATCCACGGCAGCGCACACATTCTTTGTCATGCAAACGGGTTCAGAATCGCAGCCATAGATGGAATGAACAGTCACACAGATGGTATTCTCGCCCACAATCGGGTCGAATGAGAAGCCCGTGGCACCGCCTTCAGGCATTTTCTGTATGGTGCTGCCATTGTAGGTAATTTCATAATATTCCACGTCAGGGACGTCACTCCAAACGAAATGCAAACCGCTGTAGTCCATAGCTACAAACGAAAGGTCATCAACTGGTTCGCAATAACAGATTTCAATTTCTGCGTCAAGGGTATAACAGACATCCGTCACAGGAGTCACCTTGACTGAAGTCAAGCCTTCTTCCACCTCGAAGACGTATTGTGTCCCTTCAACGTATGGACCGACTTGACCATTAACCTCCACCCAATACTGAGTGATGCCTTCAAGGGCATCCCAAGTCACGGTAGCGGTGCTGTTCTCCAATGTGTATGCCATGTTCTCCACCGCATCAAGGATGCAAATGTGAATGAAAGCGTCTTTTCCGCATTCTTCGAAGACGGCCTTCACGTTGATGTCGTGCTCGCCCGTAGGAATGGTGAATGAGTATGTCAGTTCGTTTGTCGCACCCAACAGCACCTCATCCATAAAGATTTGATATTCCAACAATCCAGCTGTGTTTTGGGGCGCATCCCAAGAGAGGGTGCACTCCAGGTCGCTGGTCATGGTGTGGGTCAGATTCTGTACCGGGCTGCACTTCGACACTTCCACCTCAGCGCAGACATATTCGCTTTGGCAATCGTTGTAACAAGCATAGACACAATAGTCATAAACCCCTTCCTCAACAAAATCGGTAAGCTCCGTTGCAGGGCTCACCACCAGTTGGGTGCTTCCTCTCCATACCTCATACGCAAAACAAGCAGGATTTTCGGGAGCCTCCCAGGTCAAGTCAACGCGATTGCCGTCTGTGGTATAAGTCAAATTGCGCACCGGCTCACAGAAGCTGGGACCACTGCTGCCAACAGTACAGTTGATTTCGAACACCTTGTTACCGCTGAAACCACCTTGGTTCTCAAAAATGACTGTGCCATCCTCGTAAGTGACCTCAAAACTACATTGCGAAGCCCCTTGTTCGCTATGCCAAACAAGCATGATTCTGGAACCGGAAGTCACATGGCGGGTATAAATTGCCGAACCACCTTCTTCGATAGTCATCTGTTCCGTGGGCAAATCGCCAGAATAGGCCACGGTAAGATAACAGCCCTGCCAGCCATTATTACCAGAATCGTGCAACGAAAAGATGACATTGCAAGTGTTTCTATAGTTGAAAGTCAACTCGGTATGCTTCCCGTTGAAATCCACAAGGTCAAGCGTGAATGGGATGACAAAATCATCAGGAGCAGCGGCATCAAGCGTGACATTGAAATCGGCATAACCCATCAGTTCAGCACCGATTGTACTAAAGTTCCCCTCGGCTCCATTCACAGTAACAAACTCATAGTCAGTCGACAAGGTACCCACAACCATTTCAGCCAATTGATTGCCCAAATTGTCGACAAAGATACGCAAGTCGGCGGTCTCACCTGGATTGAGGAGCCCGTCGCCATTGTCGTCGTTCAACACGGCTGTGGTACCGTATTCCAACTGATCATCGAACACTGTAACGACCAAACCGTATGTCCCTGTCTGCACACCATCGACATACACCTCCAAATTGAAACGGATCGTCTGATTGGCCATCACCTGGTCGTTGACCGTGAAAGCGAAGGCATCTTCCACCATCTGGGCTTCATCAGGGGCAAGATCAGGGCAAGTAGCCGTGTTTTGCGTGATGGTTACATTTCCATTCCCAGTTGTCAAGACCATGGAAATATTGCTCACCGGCTGTGGACTGAGGTTCGCCATAACGACGCCCATGGTGACCGACTCGCCAGGATTCAAGCGACCGTTCTGATTACCTGCCTCATCATTGATTTGATAAATGTCGTTGTATTGGACAGCGCCCATCTGGATGGCATCAACGGCGGCCAGTACATCCACGCGACCGAAGCCATAGGTGTTGCTCTTGCCTTCGGCCAGCGGAACCGCTGTCTCCTCAAGGATGCGGCAGACTTCCGACGGCGAAAGGTTGATGTCCTTACTCAGCATCAAAGCCATGCAGCCTGCCACGCACGGCGTGGCCATCGATGTGCCGCTCATGTAAGTATAACCTGTGTTACTTTGATAATTCAACGACTTGATGTCGACACCGGGAGCGCACACATCGGGACGAATGAGGCCGATGCCAGGCTGGTAAGGATAGTCGCCAAACTCAGTGTTTTGCCAAGTGACAGGACCACGTGAGGTGAAGTATGCAGCGTTGTCGTTGTAGTCGACGGCACCGACGCACACCGAACAAGTCAAGTCACCAGGGTTCTCACCCTGCACCGCATCCATATAAGGCGGAGGACAGCTGCCAGGCACACGCACGTTGTTCGGGATAGGATACATCCATGTCTGATTGCCTTCGTTACCCGCGGCGATGGCAGCCACGATGCCCGCATCCAAAGCAGCCTCACAGGTGTGACGCAACAAAGTGCGGTCGGAAATTGATGAATTGGGCAAGCCAAGCGACATGCTGAACAAGTCGCAGCCATGCTCCACAGCCCATTGGATGCCCAAGGAGATGTTTTGGGCACCGCCGTTTCCACTGGCATCAAGACATTTGACGCACATCAGCGTGGCAGCAGGAGCCATACCCGTTTGCGATCCAGCCTTGCCATCACCCAACACAGTACCTGAGCAATGCGAACCGTGTCCATGGTCGTCCATGGGATCGTTGTCGTTGTTTTTCACGTCATATCCGTGGTGAGGGAACTCGGAACCGCCATCCCAAAGGTGGTCAGCCAAGTCCACATGATTGTAGTTAACGCCTGTGTCGATGACAGCCACCACAACACCTTGCCCCATGTAGCCTTGATCCCACACCTGATTGGCACCCACTTGGATGACATTCTGCGTGATTTCGCGTGTGGACATCGCCGGACGAGGCGCGTCGTCCTCAGGAATCCAATTGTACTCCTTGGCAAATCCCATCATCTCAATATCGTTGCGACGGGCAAGGTCGTTGATAGCCGCCTTTGTGGCATCGAAATACAAGGCATTCGCCATCCATATGACAGTGGGAGACGATACCATGCCATTGCGTTCCATCTCGGTGAGAGAACGTTTCAGGTCGTACTGTGAAGCCTCGGCAAAAGCCTTCAACTCGTTGACGACAAACTCGCGGCGTTCGGCGCGGGTAGCAAAATAGTCGGCACGACGGTTGAGTTGCGTCCGGTCGTATTGCGACTTCATGATGACCAAGACTTTGATTTGCTCGTCATCGTTGCGGCGACCCATTTCTTCGATTAATAGCGGGTCAATGACAGCCTGGGCGTAGCCTGCCATGCAGCAGACCGCCGTCAGGAATAGAATAAAGAGTTTTTTCATATTGAATAGATTTTAGATTAAAGATGCAAAATTATAAATTTCTCTTGATTATCAATGCAAAACAGATAAATGCCGCTTCCAAGGCCCTCAATTTGATAGGTGTCATTGTCCACTTCAATACGCCGCAACAGTTTACCCTCCATGGAATAAACCTCTATCAGCCTCATGCCTAGGCACTGGATGATCACAGCACCAGAAGCCGGATTGGGGAAAACGCTGACGTTTTGCTTTGTCTCGAAGAAATCGTCCACGCCAATGCCGTGGGTGCAGTCGACAGCAAAAGAAAAGACCTCCTCAAACCCTCCGGCATTTTGGAAAATCACCGTGCCATCCTCGTAGGTGATCTCGAAACTGCACTCCTGACTCCACGAGCTGTTATGCCAAGAGATTGTGAAAGCGGAATTGAGGACCAGTTCCCTGACAAAAACTACAGAACCTCCATCAGTAAGGGTCATTCGTTCCGATGGAGTGCCGTCGGAATAGTCCACCTGTAGGTAGTTGTCCTGCCATCCGTCGTTGAAGGAATCGTATAACGAAAAGATGACTTTACAAACATTCCGATAGTCGAAGGTCAACACTGTGTGTCGTCCATCGGCATCCACTAAGTCGAGCGTAAAAGGAACGGTCAAATCTATGTTGGCAGAAGCATCGAGGCTGACACTAAAATCAGCATACCCCACCATCCCGGCATCAATCGTACCGAAGGGCTTTTCTGTCTCATTCAATGTGATCAACGTGTTCGTTGTCGACAAAATGCCCGTCACCCATGGAGCCAGCTCATTGCCTGTATTGTCAATCATCACGCGCAGGTCGGCGGTCTCGCCAGGGTTGAGGAAGCCGTCGCCGTTGGGGTCGTTCAACACGGCAAAGGCGCCAAAATCCAGAATATAATCATGAACGAGGATTTTCAACCTGTACACTCCCGTCACCACGCCATCGACATACACCTCCAAGCGGAACAACAACTTCTGTCTAGCCTCTACCTCTTCATCGACCGAAAAGGCAAAGGCATCCTCTA